>Ga0209700_101666_pt1 | contig 45991 bp, 14 predicted proteins | sample SiratroredBW_FD_187528 | JGI IMG/M metagenome (GOLD analysis project Ga0209700, IMG submission 187528) | Root nodule microbial communities of legume samples collected from California, USA - Siratro red BW (SPAdes) (version 2) | ecosystem: Host-associated > Plants > Roots > Nodule | place: USA...
AGTTCTTCGTGAAGGCACAAAGAAAACTGTCTTTGTGAATTTTATGGATCTGTGCAAAACGTATGTTGCTATTTTATTGAAAATGCTTAATAGTATAGAGTAACATGATGAGAGTTGTTCTCAAAACACTAGGCCTGATTTCTGTCTGTCTAATTTCTCTTAGTTTTAATTTTATTATAAACTCTATTAAACACGGAGACACCATTTGTGATGTGATACAGTCCATGACTTGGTGGGGTTGGAGGAGGATCAGTTCCTGGATCCAAACCCAAGTCCACCATCCATCAGTGTCAGTTTTACTCCAGAAAGAACAGAAAGTCCTTATGAAGGCAGATACTGGCAATTTAAGTGTTGTGTGAGGCAGTTAGTCAGAAAATAACTGCCATGAAGAGAAATTTACTAGAGGAGCTAGGTCTGTTTTTATCTAATTAGAAAGCTATGATAGGAGTTTGATAGATTGTATGTGTCAGTCTTTGAACTGAGGACTAGTTTGCTGAGGAGACCTAGTATCCTGAATTCAGTGAAATCCCATTGTTCCATCAGTATGGCAATACTGATTTTATGTTAGTGTAATATCACAGAGACAGGTCATGATATCTACCAGATTTCTTAATTTTAAGTGGAATAGTTTTTATCTTCGAATTAACTTTTCTTTTCATGTAGTGATGCAAAATGCTTGCCCAATCTATAAATGCCTGAAAAAAAGGAGTTTGAGACTTTGCTACTAAATTGTTGACTGTGTTAAGCTAATAATGACTATTACCATTGTTTTTTTATTTCCTTTATTGCTGTACGTCTTTTTCCGTGGTTTATTTATCTGCATATAATAAGAAAAGAAATTACATTATATATGCTTCCGTTTTCTTAATGTTCTCCTATGCAATTTTTTTAGAATGCATCGGCAGCCAGACCATGTCATGGCTTTCTTGCTTGCTGAATTGGGTACAAGTGGATCCCTTGACGGACAACAGAGATTGGTTGTAAAGGGAAGGTTTGCACCAAAGAACTTTGAAGGAATTCTGCGACGATATGTCAGTAAGTACTTGTTTTGAATTTTGATAATCTGGTGTTTCAGTAATGGAAGTTTGATATGTGTATGAATGTTCTGTGTTGTGTTAGTTGGTGTTATCTTGCTTTATAAATTTTGGGCTGTTTTTTTTTAACACATGCAGCCTAGCAGGACAAGAACTTTAAAACTCCGCATTGATATTTATATGAGTTGAAGTTGATGTATGATATTGTTTTTCTCAGATGAGTATGTCATTTGCCTTGGATGCAAGAGCCCAGATACTATACTTACGAAGGAGAATCGTCTCTTCTTTCTCCGGTGTGAAAAGGTTAATTTTCTTTACACTTTTGCCTTTTTTTCTTTTTCCTCTTCTAGTTTTCATGCCAAGTGTCTTCTTACCCATAGAGACAGTCATATGTCAAACATGATGTAAATGTTGTCTTATTTAATACCTTTTAAGCTTATACTTTTAGCATTTTATACAGTTTGTAATGATTTGCGTAAACTTGGAAATCTATTTCATGTAGGTGATTGTAGTGTTATAATCTTTCAGTTTTACTTTTTCACAGCCAATATGTCGACACCCAGTTGCACTAATGGATTTTGATTGCTACTTCATCCAATTTTTGGTCAATGATTTCTCATCATAATGCTTAAGGATATTTTTTACCCACCTCTGATCATTATTAGTGTTTGGACAACTTTTGGTCCAAGAAACTTCTGTTTATACCCAATAAAACGCACTTGTGTTGGTTACATTTCTTACATTTTGCCATTAAATATCGTATAAATTTGGTTTATTTATTACAGTGTGGATCAGGAAGATCAGTTGCTCCAATCAAGGCTGGTTTTGTTGCTCGTGTTGGCAGAAGGAACACGGGGACATGATTTGGTCCTACTTATTTATGTAATTGGTGGAGGATATGAACCTTGTTATGAAAGTTTTGCCCATGTAATGATGTATCTCTTGCTCTACAATTGAGTTTGTTTCGGTAACGGTATCTTTAGAGTTAATATTGTTATATCTTGTCTTTTGGGTGCAAGAATAATAATTCTTTAGTTGAAAATGATTGTCATACATCACGAATCTTCATTCCATTTAGAAAATCCCGAATGTTATTACCATTTGAGCTTATATTTGTCATTTTATTTAGTTTAGGATGATTTGCATACACCATGTAGTGGTGATGGTACTGTCATAATCTTCGTATAGTTGGACACCCAAATAGAAAAACTCCCAAAATCCATACCAAAGAGTAGCCGCCTGTCTATAGTAATGCTCCAGAATTTGTCAAATCAGTTTTGACATCCCAAAATTCAGAGTTCTTCCACTTATTAACTTACAGCGTGTGGGAGAAATCGGTTGAAAGAATTACAATGTTCATTTTGGAACATAGAAACTTGTGAAATAGAAATGTTCATTAAAGTGAATGGTGGCACATGGACGTCCGTCAGAGGTCAACTAGGACATTCTTGAATGTCTTCAATGGTGTTAGTTAACAGTTATTAGCGTGAGACTTTTTTTAATTCCCTTTTGTTCAAGTTGCCAGTTGGTTTTCTTGGTTGCTTCTAACATCTACTTAAATACATGTTTAGTCAACCAAGGGAACCATGATCTATCCTTGCATTTGTACATTATGAGTTATGGTAATTTATTGAAATTCCAGTACAGCACTGAAATGGGGGCACCGTTCTAGAGATGCTTTCAGTTTTTAATGCATTTTATCCCTGTATTGTAATGAGCCAACTACTACTATGCCTTTCGCATTTATGGTTAGAACTTGACAATTGGGTAACGGGAAAATATTTCCTATCCAAATCCAAAATTCCGCTAGCAAATAGTGTCTTTCCCTTAATCTCCACACCAGAATTAGTTATTCAATGAAAATTAATAGTGTATATTCTTAATAATCTGAGTGCGAACTATACCTCTGATCAAACATCAACCCTACGAAGATTGTTCACCAAATGAAAAGTGTAGTAAAGAGGACTCAAACTGACATCAACATGAAATGGTAGTTCATATAAAGTTCTTGTTTAGTTATGTCGACTTTCACCGATTAATAGATGATTTTTGAAACCACAAATTTTTAGTATTTATACCATAATATAAGAGAGATATCTTTTTATAATTGTCTTTTATTTCATTTTTTAATTAGACGTTTTATCTTTTGACAAATAAAATAGTTTTATTATGATCTCTCTATTCAATCATAAGTATATAATTTGTCCACTTAAAAATAATCACCTTCTATATTTCGAAATTATATTATTTTAATATAATAAACAATTTGGATATACAAATGCAACATGAGTTTCTGTTAGTTTTGGAAAAAAAAAGGAGTGGGACTCAATTAAAATTTACTCAAATATTCTATAAACCAAAAAAAAATGTTTTAAGTCCAACAATTATTTTAAATTGTCTTAATATTGTAATTAAAAGGAAAAATAGTATACGCAACACTATTTATTTCATCAAATATACCTATAATGCCCATTTTTTTTCTTTAATTTAATTAGAGCGACGATATAACTAAGAATAACTAATATATATATATATATATATATATATATATATATATATATATATATATATATATATATATATATATATACAATCATAAGCTGTAAATTTGTTGATTTTTATACTAATGACATTAAAATTCATACTAAAATTATTTCTCATGAATTGGTAATATAATTTGACATTAATCATTAAACTTTTTACTTTGAAAGAAAAATAGTACGAAAAATAATTCACAGTGCCAAATTTACTCTGTATGAATCACTTGCATGAACATAGATTGGTATTTTAGGTATGTATACGACATACATAATAACAAGTAATTGTTGTTATAATTGAATTTGTGTGTTATATTTTTCCTTGTCGTGGTGTGCTATGCATACCGTGAGTAATTACAGCACTAGTTTATTTATTTGTATGGATTACATATGAAAATTATGAGACTCAATGCATCTTTCTACCATATCCTCTGTTCCCTATCCATTCCCATAAGGCTGAGAAAACTGTCACACACCAAAGGTGGCAATGAAGGCCATGGTTGTTAGTGCTGAAACAAGTGGCATATAAACTCTACCGTACAAACTAGTGGCACTGTTAGGATCATGAGCAGTAACATTTGTATTGAAACCTGCATAAGCAAAATTCATATTTAATGTCATTTCATTTATTAGTACTATCCCTATAAATCAACTGCTATAAATTAATCTATGAAAACTCTTCCAAGTAGTTAACTTATTCTAAACAAAATTCTTTAATATATTTAAATTAATTTGATCTTGTATAAAAACTTTATTTTTAATCTTTTAATTTTCTTAAGAAAATTGATTCAAATATGTAGAAATTTGTTACCACGAAGCTGAGTAGCGCAAGCCCTGGTAGTAACATTGGTGATATAAGAGACGGGTTGCTTGGTCTGGAAGAAGAAGTTTGACTTCACATCATGGATGCAATTTAAGACATATAAAGTGTGGTCAAAGCATCCATTGGTGCAAAAATTCTTGATATCAGAATCTTGCACATTTAACACACCACTCATTCCAAGTGTGTATCCATCTTTTATCGTGCAAGAATCTGATGTCTGCACATACATGTTGAAATAATAAGCATTATTATCAAAGAGATAAAACTAATCAAATTATGTTCATTGCTATATATAACCATTAAGAGGAATCACATATAACTCATTACATTCATCATGCAGAAGTAAGCACTCCTCCAACTCTCGAATGGACTTAGATTTGCATTTCTCCTTGGTTCAGTTGTATCTGAAAGGAGGCACACAAAAAGTCATGTTTCTTCTGTAGTCTCATGAATTTTTCTACAAGATATAATCGCCAAAATGAATAGGTTTATCAATGTAAGTGTTTGAGTATAAGTTGTTTTTTATAATCACAGAAATTAGGTTAAATAATTTTCATGCAATAATTCATTGACATAAGTTATTTTCATAACCCTTTTCAGTAATTGAACAAGTGTTTTAACCATAAACAATTTCTTCCAAACACATCAAGAAAGAAAAAGAAAGTGAGAAAAAAATACTGACTTTCAGCATAGACGTGGCTGAGTAGGAGAAAAAATGTCCCCAGAGAAAAGTAAACAAGGAAGCTGCTTTTGCCATTCATCATTATTCCTTAATGATCAAATTATTAAGGACACTTGTTTGACCAGTTGTTTCACAAGGAAATTCTGGGTGTATTTATATGTCTCTGATCTATAAAACTTGGTTGGATCAAAACTAGGAAAAATGTTGTTATGTTCAGCACATGATAAGAATATGGTATCAAGCATCAAGCATTTGACAAAAACAAGGCCACGTTTGAAATTTTAGAAACACAGCAATGTGAAGACAGAAAAATGAGACACGTGTTTGGAAGTTTGTGTCGGAAACAAAGAGGTGGGATACAATGATTGCATCGTCCTAGGCTAATCGGTTTTGCAATTTTAAAATATGATAATGAAGATGATATGGAACAACATAATTAGCTGGTTATATTCTTATATTTTCAAATTTTGTAAAAAGTATATATTTTTAATTAGATATTTCCTTATATTTGGAGAGAAAACAAAAAAAATAATATCAAAGATTAAGCCACCTTTCATAGAAACTCACACTAATGCCAAGATAATTCAATTAATGTATTTATTATCCTAGTCTAAACTTTCTTAGAAGTCTTTCTAGTTACATTTTAGTCAAATTTTAATTTCTTAATCTAATTTGAATCCGATCTCTGAACTTTATTTTCATTCTCTCATTTTAATTTTATTTAATTAGTAATAATTCCGAAACTCAAACTTTTATGAAAAGAATACTGTGCTTAGATTTAGTGGTCAATTATTTTGTTATACAATAGTAATAAAAATTCCATATTCCAGTCTACTTTATAAAAAAAAATTCATTGTATGTAGAATAGCCAAATTAGCAATTTTTTTTAATGAATATACCTATTTAGAAAAGAAATTACTCAAATAAAATTATTTTCACTTTAATTCTTTTACTTTTCAACGCTCAAAATTTAAATCTCAACTCGAATTTAGCTTCCCGAGAACCAAATTTCCACCAGTTTTCCAGCGGAAATAGGTATATTTAGAATTCAGTTTTCGAAGAATCAAATTCTCAACTTGAGTAGTAAACAAATTTATCTTGAAATTTAGAAAATGGGTTTCTTTTGAAAAAAAAAAAAACTCAAATTAATACCAACAAAATTTGTCTCCGAAAATATAGGAAGTGAGCATAAAAAAATCTCTAAGAATAGAACATTATTATTCCATGAGACTTGCAGTTTTAGTTAATAATAGATTATAGGTAGGACTAAGAGGTGAGACTCATGGGTGACAGAAAAATAACAAAAAAGAAAGTTGTAGGATGTTAAGCATTATCTACAAATTGACTTCTGAAATTCTGGTCCCTCAATTAAAAGTGCTTTTTATATTTTGGAGCTTCTTTCTATTTCGGCCATTAAAAAAGACAAAAATAAAAAGGAAAAGGACTTTTACTTTTGGCCAAGAATAATGCAAATGTACACTCTCAAGTGACAGGTTTTCGACATATGCATAATAATGCATTTAAATGAATAATTCATGCTACTAGATGTTGGGTCACTGTAGGGTGCCTCAAGGCTTTAGGTAAAGTTCCTAACTGAAATTATGAGGCTATAGATTTTATTTTAATATTTGTATTTGAAAGTATATATATATATATATATATATATATATATATATATATATATATATAAAAACAGTTTTTGAATTACTTTATGTAAATATTAAATTAATTTAATACTGTTGAGTGTGTACATGAGATGACTTTGGAATATATGGGAATGATGAGGCAGTGGTTGAAGCTGAAAAGATGTTGGGTTTGGAGTTATGCATAATGCATAATTCATGGTAGATGTTGGAGTGTTGGGTCACTGGAGAGTGGCTCAAGCACTCAAGGAAGGAAAAAAGAAAGGGAAACCAGCCAACTGCATAAAGTTCCTAATTTAAATTAGGAGGTCAAAGTAATTTTGTTTTATTATTTGAAATTAATAAATAATTTTTGTATATTATTTAAAAATATTTATTATTTATTTCACAATTAGGACAAATATTTTGTTATAATAGTAATAAAATAACACATTTAACTGAGAATTAGTTATTTTAGTTATTTTTTTTTCAAAACCTGGTTTTATCATTAAAAATATTATGAGCTATGAATATTAAAATTCTAGTTATAGCTTAGTGATATAAATTTTAATTATTTGTTTATAAAAAATATATATCATTAAAATTGTTTTACCTCCTTTAAAACTTTTTAGAATGGACTTTTATTTCTTTTTCTTAATTAGGTTCAGCACGGATGTGAAAAGTTTAGATTATTTTCTGTGATCAGAATTTGATTTAGAGTTAGTTTTTCCTTTCTTCTAAACTTTTTGTTTGTTCTCCTTTTAATCATCATGAGTTTCACAAGTTAAAGTGACAAAATTATTATATAAACTGATTCAACTTTTAGTTTGTTAGGTAAAGTTTTATAGACCTGTCTAAAAGTTTTGGTATTATTTCATCCTTTCTCTTATTTGGAGATAACGAGAAATTAAGACCTGCAAGTAGTGTTTAAATTTTACTTGACTATTATGAAAAACATTTCCATTGAGTGGAAAAAGATATTAATACTAGTAATATCTTATTTTTTTAATTAGGTAAATGGATGGAAATAAGTGTAGACATACTTATCTTATCTCGTTCTTTATTTTAAATTACTAAAATATTTTTAATTTATTAAATAATAATAAAAATTTATTTTTATTACTTTTTGGATTTTAGTTTTTTTAAATCTTTTTTTTGTTATCAATTATTTATTCTCTTTTTAAAATTTTTATCTTGTTTAATATCTATTAAGTTTATTAAGATTTCTAAGATATTAGATCATTTGAGAGGATTAGGAGCAAAATAATAAAATATATAAAAAATAAGAGAAAAGACACGTAATCTAACCTTGTTCAATAGGCAATGTACATGCCAATACCAAGTATTTGCTTTTTGATATATTTTAAAAGCTTTACAATAGGTTGCTTATAGCATTATAATTAAATAATATCCCTCAATATTATATGATTTGAGATTAAAACCAAGTTTAACAATTTTCTCACTTAGATTTTGAGTTAAGTAAGCACTCTGTGTAATATTACCTCCAATTCAAAACTTTAAAATAATAAATTAGTAAATTTTTTTCTTATATATTTTTAACTTGTTTTCATTTCTAGTAAATGTAAGATTGCAACTCACCTTTAATTCCTAATGCAAGATGCTTTTCCTCTCTTCACAATCTCAAATATACATCTTTTTGTATGATTTCATTCAAAGGATATACTATATTTAATGAAATAAAAACTTCAATTTCATTGAATTAGATCGTTTTTAGGACTCACATTTTATTATTTATAATCATTTTTACTTCTTTGTTCTGTCTGTTTATATTTTTTGTCATGTAAGAATATTTGATTTTCAAATTTGAGTATTCAATCACATGAACTTTTATTACTAGATAACCTAAAAACTTATTTTCTAATTTTCTCTTTCATTCTTAGTTTCATTTTATTTAAACAACTCTTTTTCACTACATAATTTTTCATTCCATCTCGTTAACAATTCAATATTTACTAAGTTTAATCAAATTATTAAGGTGTTTTTCCTTTTAAAACATTTACAAAAATAATAGATGTTGTAGTTATTATGAAATTTCAATTATTCCTAATTGTGGAAAACAAACAAAATACACAAAAAGGAAAGGTTGAATTATGTATTTAAGAATTTCAACAAATTTTGTAAAACTTTTGTTTTGTAGATATGAATAAATGATGTTTATACTTGTCAAACACACTATCATACAATTTTTCTTAAGAACTAGGTGTCATGGAGAATCGTCATATACAATTTGAAGTTGATAGACACACTCTAAAATATTTGTCTAAGACACATTTTCACAAAACTCTCATTCTTATTTTAGTTGCAAATTAATAGCATGTAATATAAAAAGATAAGAGTTGAAAGAGATTTATACAAAATTATTTTTTATATTATTTCATATGATAACCTAGATTACAACTAGTTCTTGATTAATATGATCAAGTTTCGCAAACTAACATTGCAAGGTACAAGACAAATATTATTTGAATTTAGTCACTTCTATCTAAACATAGAGTATTATTTGGATCTATCAATTTCTTGCCAAAGACAAAGTATTATTTGGACAGAACGACTGACTATGATTGAGTATTATTCGGAACACAACCACTCTTAGATAAACGCAAAGTATTATTTAAACCTAACCACTCTTAGTTAACAAAACTGATTATTCTTTGGACATAACCATTTTGACTAAGCAACTTTGTTTGCACAAAGGGTCGTGATATAAAACATCACAAGGTTTCACTTATTAAAAAATGGTAACATTTTAAGATAGGTACAAGAGGATAAACACTATTTTAGATTGGTATGGACACAACACAAACAACATTCTTACTCGTAAACTTGAGGCTTAAAGATTCTTAAGAAATATAAGATCTTTAATCTTTTTGTTCCGATTGTTGTCATCAATTTTGTTTCTTAAGAGAGATATTCTTTATATAGATGTTGAAAAGAATTACAAATCCTTGTAAAACTATTTTAAAATCTTGTTGTTGTTGTTATTTTTCATCTTATCTATGTTTATTTCCAAGCTGAAACATATATTAAATATTTTTCATATAATATAAATGTGTATAACTTCTTTATAAAACTCTTCCTATGACTTCAAAGAGATAATAATTCCTTTTTATTTTTGAGTTAAACATATGATTTGATTTGATTGTGTTTGCAAAACTATCATTCTACTTTTTTTTATTGTGTTTGGAAAAATATCATTTTACTTTTAAAAAAAAGTCTAGGTTAAACCACTTTAAATATGTTCTTCAATGTATATATTTTAGAGATATGTCTTATTAAAGTAAAATCCTTTATCAAAAATTAACTTTTATCTTAAAAGATTTAAAATTAATTTGAATTAGTTTTTAAAATTTCATTCCAAATCCTATTCAATGAAATAAGAAAAAATATTTAAATTTCTTTATGAAACATGGAGTAGTATATATTTCTTGTGTTACTCATTTTGTTTAGTAACTGTTATTCAATTTTTAACTTTTCGATTGGATTTGCATTAAACTTAATCAATTTCCTTTTTTCGCAGAATCAAAACTATTGATCAACATTGAAAACAATCCCACCATATCAGGTAATTAAATCAACCACCAATAACTTTTTTCCCGTTACATACAACTTTCATCTTTATGATTCTTGTGTCTCCAAGAAAAATAAATTAAAGTCACAATTAATTATACCGCGTTTGTTTGAAAAAATTTGAAACCTGCATGGTCCCTTACATATTATTAAAGCCTATGCACATTAATCTAATCTAACTTTGTTTTCAAATTTTGGATTAATTGTTAAACCGAGTAAGGGTAGGTACCACAAAGATGATTTATAATGGAACAAGCGTGGCACCTTCAAGGTTCATTGGTAGTCCCAATTAATGGCATCTTACTTTTCTTCCATCTTTGAGGCATGAATTGCACGATGCAGGTTCTCTAATATGGGGAATTAAGAAAAAGATTGATCACCGATTGCAACCTCCAACTACAAGTAAAACTCAACCCAAAGTCCATTTTGCCCCCATGGACGGCATCAAAACGTGTATTTCCTTAAAATTAATTAATTCAAGTTTGATATTCAACGCGCCAAGAAAATGAACAAAAAAGAAATATTAAATAACAATCAACGTAGCGTTTGAACTATGAAGGTGAATTCAATATTCAAGAAGAAAGAGGTGTATGTGTGAAAGCGTGGGTATAAAAAAAAAATAAAAATTATACGTAATTACTCTGTGCATAAGAAGTAAGGTATTGACAAAAGGGAAGAGAGAGAGAGAAAGAAAAGAAAAACATGTGGGAAGAGTGGAAGCTTAGTGGACATTAAATGGAACAAGCCCTTCCTTTCTCTGCACTTTCTTTTGCTTTCAGTCCCCACCCTCTCTCTTCTTATTCTTAACATCACTTCACATTTCACAACACAAATCTCTCCTCAAACTTCAAATCCAAATATCTCTCCCTTTTTACCTTCTCTCTTTCTCTGTTCTCAGATCCATTGCTTTTTCTCACAGTTTCCGTCGCTGCTTCCAAACACGCCCTTCTCTCATGTAAGAACATCTTTCTCCGGTTGTTTTCCTTAATTCACTTTCATTTTCTGTTATTGTTTTGTTATGTGCGAAATTCGATTGTATTGAGATTACATGTGTGACATCAAATCTTGGTCGTGAGGCGGAGGATTCTCGTACTTTGTCTGTATTCATCGTTATCCTACCGCGGCTACAACTTTGTTTCTTTCGTAGTTGTTATTATCCCGCGACACTGAACTAGTTTTTGGACTCATCGGAAAATCGAAGTACTGAAAAACAGCGTAATAATCGTGAATAAATTTATTGTTTAAATGAATAAAATCCTTTTCTACGTTAATTTTTGCTTTAAATAAAACAATTGTCAGAGAGATATTTTTTTGTTGCGTGTGAATGCCAAATGCAACTACCACGTTTAAATGAGGCGATTGCGCTGCACGACGCGTGGATATAGCTGTAGCCAGTTGTCTGATTTTCGGCATCGGGATAAGATAATTTTTTTTTTAAAACAAGGTCAAATTTATGACTATTTATCTATTTATTTAATTAGTTATTTAAATTTGGTTTTTAAATTTCTCCGCGCGCTACTCATGGATGTCGTCATGTGCTTCTCGTTTCTTCGTTGGACTGGTTGATTTAACTGTGGTATCGGTTTTTCCACTTTGGGCCGCGGAGGGTGAAGGCCCACGTAGTTGGGGCCCACATTGGTGATGGTGTGGGGAAAATTACAGCATTCATGTCGCAGTTTTATTATATTTAAGTAGTTTTATTATATTTAAGTACTTTGTTGTCATCTTTTTAAGCCATCTGATGTTTATTTTCTTCTTTGGGCTTGTTGGTGACACCAGAGTTTCTCTTTTGGGCTAGAACCACCTCTCGCAAATGGCAGCTTCTGGGGTAAGTGTGATGAAGCTTAATTTTTGAGCTATACGGTAGGTTGCTTCAGAATAATGATGCGTTTATTGAAGCACGTGCTAATGGTGTTTTTTGTTTTTTGTTTTTTTTTTTCAGGTTCATTCTAGCAAGCAAATGAGGAGGTTGGAATCGAGGAAGTCCCATTCTTGGTGGTGGGATAGTCACATCAGTCCCAAGAATTCTAAGTGGCTTTCAGAGAACCTTGAGGGTATGTAATCGAAATGGTCTTATGGTTAAATTGTTAAAAAAAATAAAAATTGTTGCTCTGATACAAGAAGAATTCTTTGTTTTCATGTGGCAAGGCTTAATGCGTAATCAAAACTTCATGCATCAATGTGCCTAAAATTTTGTATTAATTTTGCAGAAATTGAACATCATTATAGCATGGCATAGGAATCAACCCAATTATTTTAGACAACTAAAATTGAACAGGGGTGGGTGTGAGTAGGTAAGTAGGTGTTCCGGTAATTCCACCCTATCTATTTAGTACATATCTGCTTGGAATCAGGATCAACAACATTTAACTGGTATTGGAGAAACATTCCCTCCCCAACTCCTCCTCCTTTAGAAAAAGAAGAAATGAACAATGCCTTTCAATTTGTCTTGGATCAGGTTAATTGGTGGTGTAGGGATGTCTTTTTATATTATTTACACTTTGATTCTATCTATTATAATTTTATAACACTGTTATACTTCTGTCCTATTCCTATACCCACAAATACCACTGCCTGCCTAATTGACAAACTTTTCCATTTCTGGCTATTTGACATTTCTGACAACTGGAACGAGTGCTAAAACCTATATGACTAGAGAGCCATAAATTTTTTTTTATTAGTTGATATGCCATATTCAAACTTTTTGGTAGGTTCTAATATTCCGTGTATTCAGCACAAAAGCTACAAAGTAAATATTGTTAAAACTTTGGGGAAAAGTGTTTTTCGAATGATAACTCTTCAACAGTTAAACTAATAAGCTTCTATCTTTAAGTGGACTATACTATTGTACTTTGAAATTATTATGTCCTATAAAGAGATTTAGCATCTCTATTGTGAATGGGTGAACTTTAGAAGAGAAAGTGTGGGTTAAAACCAATGATTGAAAATCAGTAGCAACCTTATAGTTCATAGTAGTTTGTAATACATGAATATATATAATTTCAGCTATTGATTTTCTAATCAATGGTTATAATTCCACACTTCTCTCTCCACCCTCACTTTAGAGAAGCCAAACATTGCTGTAAGATATCTATGGATATTAATTGTCCTTTTGTTTTGGTGAATGGAATGCTAGTTAATTTTCTTTAGTAGACCAGATACTCTACTTTCTACTTTCATGCTCAACTGTGGAACATATATAAACTCCTAATTTTCCTAAAGGGGTATTTGTGTTCAGGTTCTGTAAAATCATTCCCATCCAAAAATTATTCCCAGACATATGTTTTTAATATTATTCCTATTGATAGAGGTGGGTATAATTTATTCCCACCAGAATGATTTAAGCTAATAAAAAATAGATCTTTTTATAGATATTTTTGTCTTATATTGCAGATTCCTTGGAATAATTTTTAAAGGATACCAAATACCAAAACATGAAAATCATTTCTTTCAGAAATACCGTTCTGAAGAACATCATTCCCGGTTATCTTGTTCCCATCATTGTAATGTTATTTCTTGAAGAAAATGTGACCTGAATTTTAATTCCTCCCCCTTTGTTCCTTCCATGAATGCACCTTTTAAACAAGCTGAAAGATTCTTCAAAGAATTCTGTTTTCTACACTTTAATGATGTGTGTTACTCTTGCATCTTGTTATGTATATAAGTCAATCATTTTTTATCATAATGTCGTCCAAGAAACTGACATGATTTTCAACTTCAGAGATGGATCGCAGTGTGAAGCGCATGTTGAAGCTGATAGAAGAGGATGCAGATTCATTTGCCAAAAAGGCTGAAATGTATTATCAGAAGAGGCCAGAATTGGTTGCTCTGGTTGAGGAATTTTACCGTGTTTACCGGGCTCTGGCTGAACGTTATGATCATGTGACAGTAGAATTGCGAAAGAATATACCCTCTGAGCTCCAATCCCAAGGTTCTGGTATTTCTGATGCTGGCTCTGAACCGTCCTCTGCTTGGCCTTCTCCAACTCAAAAGAGGGGGGGTCGTCTTAAATCAAGTAATCGAGCTGCTGGATTTGATTTCTTTCTTGGTTCTAGTGGAAATGGTTCTGATGCACAAAAAGATGGGGATGAATCCTCTACTTTGACAGATTCTGAGGACGAATCTGATGATTCGTCAGTTAATAATTACTCTGGTTTCTTACAGAATGGAAGTGATCTGGGGATAAACAGAAGAATAATAGAGTTGGAAACTGAGCTCCGTGAGGTAAAAGGAAAGCTATGGATGCAGGAAGACGAACATGCAGAGGTTTCATCTAGGGGATCAAGAAATGAGAATACTGAAGATTTTTATACCAAAATCAGTGCATATGAACAAGAACTGGTGAATGTTAACGAGAAGTTAAGACTTTCAGAAGAAGAAATTACTAAACTGAAAATTGAGCTAGAAAAATACAGACCCTTCAATGCTGAAAACTTGGAGTCTGGTTTTGAGTTTTCATCAACAAAAGAACACAACAATAATGTAGGGGAAGCCCTGGAGCACAAGATGATAGAGGTTGAAGGAAGTATTGATGGTGTGGATAAGGAATTGTCTGAGCAAAATGCTGAGATTGAGACGCTTGCAAAGGAGCTAAGAATTACGAAAGAAAACCTCAAAACTTCAGAAACACAAATTACTTCACTGAAGTTTGAGGCAAATAAATCATCTGAAAGAATTCAGCAGTTGTTGGATCAGCTTGATTTGGCTCGTAAAGACATTGCCTCTTGGAAAAGCAAATTCAATAGTGAGAAAAGAGAGAGCACCAAACTCAATGAAAGACTTGCAAGGTTAAAGACTAGTCTGTCTGACCGAGACCATGAGATCAGGGATTTGAAAACAGCAGTATCTGATGCTGAGCAGAAAATCTTCCCAGAGAAAGCTCAACTGAAGTCTGAAATGTCAAAGTTGCTGGAGGAACGGACTCATTTAGAAGAGCAGATCAGAGACTGGGAATGTCGAGGCCGTTCATTTGAAGAGGAAATCAGAAAGATCCAGTTTGAAAAAGTAGAGATGGAGGAGGCACTCAGGGTTGAGATTCAGCTCTTAAAGGCTGACATTGAGCAGAGAGAGAACAACATAAAAGATCTCAACACTAGCCTTGATACGCTAAAATTAGAGAAAGATAATCTCCATGTTGAAGTTGGTTCGCTTAAGGAAGAGTTGAACTCCAAAGATGTTAGGATTGAACACCTGAACTGTCATTTGAACCAGCTACACATGGAACATGTACAACTGATTGCTGGAATGGAGGAGGCACATAAACAAGCGGAAGAGCTAAAATCAAAAGCTAAGCAACTAGAGGAGGAGGTTGAGAGGCAAAAAACTGTGATCGTAGAAGGAGCAGAAGAGAAACGTGAGGCCATAAGGCAGCTATGTTTCTCACTGGAGCACTACAGAAATAGCTACAATATGCTTAGACAGCACGTTATGGGCCACAAACGGGTTCCAGTTTTGGCTGCCTAATGAATAAATGTGAAGGTGGTCTTGTATATTGTATTGGCTATCCTCATTTCTCTGTCTTGGGAATGCTTTCTTATGCTTATGGTTCTAGTGTATATGAGTGAAGATCATGTGTACTAGTGGAGAGAAGTGATGACCATGTTAGCTATACTAGAAATATGCTGATGGCATTGCTAAGTTTCATCGATTTTTGTAAGAAGCTGTGCCACGGAACCCTTCCTTAAGGGTTCATGAGAGATTGAAAATTTGCTTAGTCTGGTCTAATATTTGTATAATCCACCCGTCTTGTCTGATGTGAATGGTTGTGCAACGTTCTTTACTTATTTTTTCAAAGTTTTCACAAGTTGGAATTTACAGTAATATAGAATGTTATTGGTATGTAGCAGTATCAGTTTTCTTTGGGCTTGTGCTAGCTCTTAGTTAAAGACTGATTCTTCCTGCACCTCATAGTGACTTCCTGCACGTTCATGATTTTTTCACTTTAACCTTTATATTTATATGTAAGTCTAATCTAATAATCACTACTACACCATAGCAGTAATACAAAATAATTTATAGCAATAAATTGTATAATTTACAATACAAAATAATTTATAAATACATTGTGGATTGTAAAACTTACAATACAAATTTTTTTTTTAAATATATTACGGTTAATTTGTACCATCTATAATATATTGTGAGTTATATAATCTGTAAATAAAAAAAAATCTTAGTTATCGTATGAAGATTATTTTTGTTTTTTTTTTCAAAATTAAAATAGAATATATTAAAATTATGGAGGTGCAGGAAGTAGATACGGAGGTGTAGGAAGAATCACTCGTTAAAATTGGGTTTTAGATTTTTGACTTTGATTTTCAACTGGCCCCTTCACTAATTCAGCAATTCCTTATTTTTATGAAGTAAAAAAGTCGGTTATGTTCGGTTCGGACTTCATTATGTTTCGTCGCAATTCATAGTGTTAAGGAACTTGTCTTCACAATGGGAAATTCGACCTCGCAAGTTTTGTTATTTTTTGTTTATAGTTTTATTATTGTATACTTTTTAAGTTTGTTGTTCGTCATTTGTATGATAAATTATGATATTTATTGTTATTGTTATTTTATTTTGTAACATTTTATCCAGTTATTTGTCAGTAATTTTAGGAAATTATGTAAAGTTAAAAACTTGCTACAATAATAACCGTGATTGGATCACATTATAAAACTATTGCAATAATTTAGGTTCGTTACAGATCAATTTTTTTTACCCAATCAATTAACTAAATCGAACTTTTTAATAATAGAATTGCTTAAATTGAGTAAACCAAATACAGATCAAACAGGTTATTTAGCGTACAACGATGTCCTATTAGTACAGATGACTGGTCTAAGGAACAATTTTTTTTTCCTTTTTAAGTTTAATGAAGATTCTAAAGTTTTGAGTTTGTAACTCATTTTTATTTATCTAAAAATTAACTTTGAGTAAGATTTTCACTTTTTAGATTCAACCTCTTTATGTCAAATATTAGTTTACCACAATTTCAAATAAAGTAATTTTTTTCTTTTCTCACTTTGTGTGTTGTTTACAATGCATAAAAACGAAGATGTATGCTCATGTACAATTTGATGGAAAAATATGAATTTATATTAATTAATGTTCGAATAGATGCTTTTGGTTTTTGATTCAAGTTATTTGAGTTAAAGCAATGAAGTTATGAAAGAATTAGTAATAAAATTTGATCTTTGCTAACAACATAAAATTATTAGATAAGGAGTCTCATTATTCTAAATTACTTGAAAATATTTTAGTGACGATATTGAAGAATATCTATTACTTCGTTTGAAAATATTAAAGATTTATGTACGATTATTTTGATAGAAGTGATACATGTTTTTTTAAGTACAAGAGCAATGAAAATTAAAGAAAAAAAGTTATTGAAAGTATTTTACTTTATATTCTAAAAAATACTTTCAAAGTCAAGAACGGTCAAAAAGAAGAAAATACAATCAAAATAACAATGTACATGTTTTTACGTCTTGTCCTTATTGCAAGAAAAAATATCATAATTGTTGTTGGAGAATAAATACTAAATGCTACAAATATGATCAATTAGGATATGTATTAAAGATATGTTTCATCAAATTTACAAAATGTTGACTTATAAACAGTGATTATACAAATCACCTCACTCATGATCCAGAATTTTTGAAATAGCTCAATAAATCAAATATTTATAAAGTAAGAATTGAGAATGAACAACAAATTATCCTGAAAGGTAAAAAAATAATAACAATTAAAATAAAATTTATTTAGGTGTGAAATTTATTGATGTCTTATATGTTTTTCATACCAATCAAAATTTATTAAGTGTTACTCAAATATTAGATAAACATTACAACGGTGTATTTTGAAAACCAACTTTATGCAATTAAATATACAAATAACATAAAAGTATTTGAAGTTTATACGAAAGACAAAAGTTTTATTTTAGATTTGATGAAAAAAAACGAGTTGATTACAAGTAAAGAAGATATAGAAAAAAATATTAAAATGAAAAGAAGATGATATTTCTTAAATAAGTTTGATGTCCAGAAGAAAAAATTGATGAAAAATCACATTCTAATATCATTAAAGGTATAATAGATCATAAAGATATGATTGATAAAAAAAGAAATATAATGACAAAATGTCAAATTGAATGAAGATATGATCCCATGCAAGAAAAAGAAAGAATACAAGTTAGAAAGCTAAAAAAGAAAGTAAAAATTAAATATTAAAAAAAGCATAATCAAAATTTAAATTTAAAATTCAAATAAATAAATATTAAAGAAAGGAGGAGTATTGAGAATATGTTCTTAATATATTTTATTTAAATTATTTTAAAAATTATTAAAGGAAGATATTTTTAATATTTTAAATTATATTGTGTCACATTTCCTTCCATATATAAAATATTTGAATAAAATAAATCACCAACTTTTTTTATTAAATATTTTTTTTATATTTTCAAAATATATCTTCAAAATCTCGTGAAATCACAACAGTAATTACCTAATTAAATATTAATGATTTGTGCAATTAAAATAACATGATTAAAGTTCTCGAAAAAAAAAATGGAGCGCAAAGGTAGTAAAAAATAAAAAGTGAGGGACGAAGCCAAAATTAAAAAAAAAAATATGAATTTATACATTTCGTTTTGCAGATCATACATGAGAATAGTAAGAAAATATTCGTTGATGAAAAATGATCCATAATAATAAATTGAATAAAAATACGATAAATCCTCATCAAATTTTAGAATGATGATATTAGCGGAAAAGAACTAAACATATCACTTAAAAAGAATGAATACATTAAAATATATGCTTGCAACTCAAAATACATATATGTAAGAAAACATTAAAACAACCCAATTCCCTTAGAAGCAAAAACAATAGCAACAATAAGCAATATGGGAAGCCCGAACATTAGAAATTCTGCACGGAAAAATAGCAGAACCAAGAAAATCATAATAGGAAGCAATAATTCCGGTGGAAAACCACCGGGTGCGGCTTGGCTCTTCTCAAAACCATTCCCTTCACCTTCCCCATTTCCATCAAAGTCATTAGGATCCTGCAAAAATATTATAAATGCTATCAATTTTTTTTTATTGAAAGCCATATGAAAACATAAATTTTTACATATAATAAAGAAAGTTATATTTTCATTCTTTAACTAGGTCATTAGGATACTAATTAGCATTTACTAAAGAATAATATAAAATGATTGCATGCTTTAGAGTCCATACCTTGCCACAATAGTCACTTGCCATTGTTGTTACCACTAACAAGGATATAATGACAACAATTGTGATTTTCGCGAAAGCCATGGTGTTTTCTATCTCAAAAAATAAAAAATAATTAGAAACAACAAGAAGATCTATAAGAACCAGAGGGATTATGGGATACTTAATGCATTAATGGGCTAAGCTCTAATGTATAGAGTAAATCCTAGGTTTTTTGTTTCTTAGAAAATAACTTTGGTTTTTTTTTATTAATTACATTTGATTATCATGTGTTAACTTAGATATTCATGTGCTTTTTTTATCTTAATTAATGAAATGAAATTGTTTGAAGTTCTTATATTAGGTACAACATGATTGAGATTTATTGTTCCTTCAATTTTTCTTTTATAAATTTGCAATGCAAGTAGATGTATAATCTTAATTTAGAACATTTTTAAAAACAATTTTTAAACTCTAGAAACAACAGAAGATATTGTAACATGCATTACAAAGTTCTAATCAACAATCAGACTATATTATTAAGATTATGAACTAACAAACTAACGAAGACCTCTATTGATGCTTTAAATGTCATGTGCAAGCTACTATTTTAGAGTACTTAAGAAGATTTGAAGATTGACTAAAAAGAAAATGAGAAGAAAATGCACTTACTCTGTTGAAGAATATGATCAGACACTCTTGTTTTAATAAATCTTAGGAGATTAGGAGTAACCTTTGATGTTCAGTCTGATAACAGATGGGGTTAGAATTATATAGAAAAGGTAGAAGAGAGGAATGAAATTCTATGATAGAAATATGATTTATAAGAATAAAATCTGAATAATTGGTTTTTCTATTTATATAAACTTTTCATTTTAATAATAAAATATTTAGATGTCATTTTACTAATATAACTTCTCCTCCAAGATTATCTTCCAAGTTCTTACATATTAGTACTCTAAAGTAAATTTCTAAGATCTTACACCTAATATATTTGATAATAAATTAAATTCATATTAAGAATAACCTATATTTATCACAATTAGGAAGGAAAAAAATTAAAATGTATATATCAATTTCATATATAATAAATTAAATTAATATTAAGAATAACCTATATTTATCACAATTAGGAAGAAAAAAAAATTAAAATGTATATATCAATTTCATATATTCCCATATTGTTAACCAATATCTTATTTTCCATGATTTTACTTAGGTGAGACAATATATACCTAGATTTGTTAATCTTGAATTCTCTAGATTTGATTTGCTTTTCTATAAGTTTGTAAATAAATAATATGTTTTAACTTGGTGTCTCTACTTCATTCTTAATTTTGTTTATATGAGAATTTTTTCTGCAAATGATTGATATTGTTTCCACTTTCTTCTTAATTTTTGTTCATATGATATTTTTTTTTCTACAAATGATTGATATTGTTTGTGACGTGAATTTTGTTAAAATGAAAAATAATGTAACAAAATGTTCATATTTATTAAAAATAAACAACATAAAAACAGAAAATAATAAGAAAAAAAATGAAGTAAAAATATATCACAATTAAAATAAAATTTTCACCGTTTATTTTTATAAACTAAAAATATAAGTGATGTTAATGAAATTGTGATTATTATTTATTTAATTGTAAATTCAAAATCTTTGAAAACATGAGCATTAAAATTGGCAAAATAAAACCACCTTGAGAAATTTTGACCAAAATAGGGATAATTCATTTGATCTAATAACATGTTATGCTAAATATTCACTAAATAATATATTTTGCCAAATAATTACTTATATAGTATAATTGTAGCAGTTCAAAATTCGGTTCCAGTTTGAATCTGATTTTATTTTATTTTTTTCTTTTATTTGAAAATGAAGGAAAGAGAACTGATAATTTGGAGTTTTTAAAAAATTATCTAAAAAACCTTGTTAGAAAAATAATTTAGAAAAATAATTATACAAAATACAATAATTTTGAAAATAATTATTTGAAGAAATAAGTATTTAGAAAAATATATATTTTAAAAATAATTATTTAAAAAAATGTAAATAAGAATTTTTTTTAACAATATTAACATTTATAAATTTTGAAATAATTTATTTTAAAAATTTTGTTTGAAAATTTCACAAAAAAAGGAAAAGAAAAAGGTTTATAAAATAGTGAAAAATAAAATCAAATTCTAAAATGATGTAGGTAAATTGTGTTATTTAAATCATTATTTAGCATAATATACTACTTAGGCAAATATTTGAAACAAATATGTTGTGGAAGGAAATAAATGATGCAACTGTGTTATTTTGATTAGAATTTCACACCTTGAGACAATATAATGCAGATACATATACGAATATAATCATGAATTGACCTAAATGTATGAGTTAATTAACAAAAAAATGTGCAACTACAAAACTAGCTGGATTTGTGGCAATAATTAATTAATACTAACACATGAGTCTGATTGAGAATAAATATTAAACAATCAAGAATATAATCACATCTTATTGTACAACCATTTTAATAATATAATTGTCACTACGGAGACACACGATGTCTTGTTGTCGGAATATTAGTGTAAATAAGATAAGTAATTATTTTTTGTATAAAATATTTGCAAAAAATAGGAAATAGTTTATATATAAATAAAAAGATAAAAATCTGAAAACATAACATACAAAATCTCACTTATAAACTAATTTTAATAATTTTTTTTTCTTATAATGCAAACATAGTATTATTGGTCTTCATTTCATTCAAGATAATAAATAGGTGATAACTTTCTACACCATATCGATGCGGACCTGTACCTTTAATATTTTATTTTAAATTTATGAAAGAAGTGTTTCACAGAAAGTGCATTCCTGAAAATATTTCTTGAAATGTAAATTGTACATTTTGAAATATATTTTCTAAAATATTTTTTTTAAAAAAAGCACCTTTGAGAATGTAAAATTTATATTTTAGAAAATATTTTTCAAAAATAAGTTCCAGAATTTTAAATTTGGAAGTCATTAAATTATAAATACATAATGAAATTTTATTAATTTCGTTCAGTAATATGGTGTAGGTAAAAAAATATACAGGATGCACGAAGCGATTGCCTAATGAACAACATTTTGAATCGATGGATTTAAGAAAGTTATTTTTTTTACCAGAATTCGCATCATTTGATCTTTGACTAATCGAATATTATGATGTGATATGGTCGATGTTATAAGACTTTTATTATATGTTTTTGTTGTATAAGTAAGAGTTTACTTTGAGTAGATGAAATGTTAGGTAAACAAAATGCGTAGAGTTGGTTGTGCTTTTGAAAAAAAAACATATGAACACTTCATATATTGCACAAAACTCTGCCTTTAACGTTGAATAATTGTACACATCTATTTACGGCCTAGATAATATCGACATAAAATAAATTCAAAATTGAAAGGAAAGATTAATTAAATTTTAAATAAATCATAAATATTTTGTCCGTTAATTTTATTGTTAATAAATAAAATAATATAGTAGTTATTTTTACTTATTTTTCTTCAATTCATTAATTAGCTTGATCTTTTTCTTCTCAGTTTACTCCAAGTTATCAATAAATTGACACATTCTCTATTTAGAAACTAGTCGATGGACAAACTAAAATTAAAAATGGAAGCAACTATCACCTTATTTTATTAGTAATCAAATTAAATAATAGAATAAAATTAAAAAATATTTAGTAAAATGATTTTAATATCAATTCAATTAAAATATCTAAATTTATTAATTAATTAAAATTTGATTAAGCCTAATACAATTTTTAAAATGAAGGCATTAGTTTTTATTTGATGTTAAAACAAATACATAACAATAATTAGAAATACATAAAAGGTTGAAAGTTCTGTTCACTCTTTGACTTCAAATATTTTAAGTGAGACATTAATAATTTTGGTGAAAGAGAGGTGTTGGTGATTGAAGTTGCAGAAAGATGAGAAAAGTGCAGTGTGAGAGTTTGTAGCAGAATATGGAAATGCTGAATTAGCAATGACCTATAGCATGATGCTGTGTCTGATTTGAGGTGAGGTAGGTGTGTGAGTGTGTGCCATTTTGCTCAGTCTTTTTCTATGGTAGTAGGTGAGCAAGCATCACAGTCACAAATCACCACTTCAAACTTCAATATACATAAAATAATTCAAACACCTTTATCCTCTTCACTGTTTTTTCTTGCTTTGCGTGTAATCTTTATTATCCCTATATATGTCACATTTTGTAATTGAGATTGACATTTTAATTGCGTTATGTGACTTGTACATTTACAAAGAAGACAAAGGAAATGAAGTGAGACCGATTGAAATTCGTTAAAAAAAATCTCAAAATAAAAAGTCAGCATTCTGTTGATTTTTTTTTTTTTTTCAAAAGCAAGAATTGAGATAGATTTCAGAAGCTATCAAAGAATAATGATTTAAATATCAAAATAAGCAACAATAGTAAGAAAACATAGTGTAATGAAAGTAACATTAATATGCAGCTTCTAACATGGTTTGATTGACTTTATGAATGACTAGTTTATGGTCCGAATGAATTAATGAATTTTTATATAAAAAGACAATTCATAAAGAGAAAGTGTTGGAAAATTTGAAAAAAATATGGAGAGATCTCAAATAATAAAATTTGAGTTACATCATATAAGAAAATAATATTATTTAGATTTATATTTAGATACTAAAAAAATTATAAAAAAAATAAGATAATATCGACGAAAGTGTAAAATTCATGAATTGAATTAAAAAGAAAGAGAATCTTATAAAAAGAGTGCTTTCAAAAGAGCGCTTTCTTAGAAAATCAACCCAATTGTATTGCCATTCATTTATTTATAGTATTTGTAATATCTTAAAGAAATATTAGAACAAAGAAAAAAGAGAGTCGATGTCCTTACCCTTCACTTTTATCTTCTGCACTTGGAAGATTTGTTATTTAGTTTCTGAACAAGTTTTTAGTTTTTGGTCTTATCATTTTACAAGAAATTTTATATTGAGCTTTGAACAAGTTTGATGTAAGTAACTTATCATATATGCATAGTTTCATTTAAAATTGTTTTGATTTAATCATTCAGAAGCAACGTTATTTTCGAAAAACTAGTTTTTGATAACTTTCAGAACTGTAGACTGAGTGTTTACGTCAATCTTATGAATATTTTGCATATAGACCATTCACATATTTTATAAATACTTAATTACAGTATAGTATTGTGTGTAACATTTTCTATATTTATTAATTAGGATTTAGGACGTAATTTAATAATTAAAGTAGATTCAAACTATGTAAAAAATTTGAATCTTTTCTATATAGATAGAAGTAACCAACATAATAAATGTCATGTATTACATCAATCATTAACATATATTTATGTCATTTATTATTAAAAGTAATCTTGAAAGTGAGTTTCTTCAAATGTTGGTGTCAGTGATTTTTCTCCCAGAAAAAATGACCTGGGTATAATAGGACGTAGACCCTTTCTTTTATAATTAAATACCAGCTAGCTATCAGAAATCCTTAAAAATTTATATTTAAGTATATTTCATATCTTAATCCTTTAAATAATAAGGATGAATTACTGAATATACCTGATATGATAATCAACATGTATCTATATTTTTGTTCCTTGATTAATACTAGAAGTTGTAGTAATATTTATAATCAAGAAGCCGTAATTATTGCTGACAAAGAAAATCAAGAAACTGTAATATATTAGTAATAATTAAATTTTAAATTAATTATTTTAATTTAAAATTATTTACTTTTTTAATAAATTATTAAATTCACTTTTTTTATTACAAGGAATATTAACTATAATATTAAAAATACTTTTTAATAAGGTATCTTTCAACCATATACATTTCTGAGAAAATTACCGAAATTATCACTGGGCATTTTGATTTTCCTGAGTTGGTTTTGATTGATAAAATTGTTTTTAATTATCAAGAATATTAGAATACGCATATACACAGGTTCTGGATAGATTTTAATTGCAATTAGCATTTTCAGAGGTAAATATTAATTTGCATGTCCTTTGATTATATTCATTTAATTACATAACTAAATGTAGTGATGAACTAATTAATAAAATCTCTGTAGAGGTTGTAGGTTGTCTCTAATATAAATTTGAAAAACCATGTCCCTCAAGTTTCACATACATATTTGAATGTGATCCTCCAGAGATAATTAAGTTGGTACAAGTTTTTGATATAAAATCGATTTCACGTGTTTAAATTTTTTTAGATGGTGAAAGGTTTTCCTGTTTTTTGGTTTTCTAATCCTATTAAGGAGTATTTGTAAAAGAGTTTTCGACATCGAGTCAGTATTTGTATTAATTAAAAGATAAAAAAATATTGATCTTATTTTTAGAAGATATTCCTCTCTTTTAAGAATACTATGAATACTATGAAGTTGTTTTTCTCATTATCAAGACTCATGATTAATATATTTTTAATCAAATATTGATGTTAATTATTTTAATCAAATATTTAATCATAATTTTAATAATTTAACTATAAATCATATTTTTATGATTTAACAAGGAAAAAAAGTCATTGTAGTTAAAATTGAGATTATAATTAGAATGGTGACGAGGTTATAAAATCGTAAATTGTAAAATTGTGATATGAATAATATATAACATTCTTTTATTTATAGATAAAAAAATAAAAGAAATAATTAAAAGATATTATAAAAAAATAAAAAAATGCACATTAAAAATAATTTTATTTGATTTTATTTTAATTGAATTTAAAACTCTTTTAATTCAATCAAAAATATGAAGAAAAATACTCTTAATTTTTATTTAGGTTTAAAATTTGTTTTAAATTTAAATTGCATTCATTTTGATTTTGATTAAGTAGAGGTATAACTGACATTAATTTTTTAATTAAAATTAGATTTGAACTAAATTATCTATCTAAGATGGGAAGGGAATAGTCAATGGGCAAAAACAAAATAAAGATGACACCTGTTTGTGGATTTTATTTGAGATCCTTATTATCTTTTTGTTTCACAATCTTGAATGACATTTAAATCTTAGATAATATTTACAATCCTACTATTTTCCTATTAAAATCTCTACTTTAACTATCTAACAAAAAAATTATCTGTCAAATATACTTAAATTAATACATTTCTTATAATCATAGAATTTTCTAAATTTGTAATATGGATAAGAATTTATATTACTTATTTAGTAAATTAATGAGACTCCTCAAGTATGCAAGTCTGCATGTATGATTAGTGAATCTATTATAAAATAAAATATATGTAATTGAATACAATTTTTTTTATTTTCTTTATAAATTTTTATTAAATCCTAATGTTAATAAGAAAATGGGCTATATGTTTGTTTTCACTCAGCAATGAGATTGGTTGTGTGGATGAGAAAGCGAAAAAAATACCTTCCTATTTAAGTGGTGAATAGTTATTTACTATATCATATTAGCAATTTCATTCTTTAAGCAGTGAATTAATTAATTATAGGTCAAAATTGGTGACATTTGTTTAAATAATAGGAATATAGTAGATGAAAATGAAAATCGGTGACCCATTGAACCTGTAAAACGAAAACGTAGAGTGCACGCAACTTGCATATATACAAATTGCAATTTGCATAATGCATTTGCTGTTAGATTCATTGGCGGCTTGCACGTGCAAACTACCATTTTTCAACCTTCACTACTATCAGGTCTTCTTTTCTCATCTCGCTGCTAGTATTGTGTATTACCATTTGACGGCACAACGCCGTTACATTTAACACTTTTCCTATTCTATTTCTATGGTCAATGGATGTCTTATTATTGGCATTATTATAACACATTTCTTTATTTGCTACCATTCGGTTATTTTTTAATTCATTCAACTGCATACCACAACACTTTGTCCACTTCCAATTATTTTTTATGCTGACTAATTGCTTTATATTATGTTTCATAATTTTAGATTAATTATAATTTAAATTAATTCAAATATATTCTCAAAATTCAGTAAAAAGAATCAAAAGAACTTTTTTCTGTTCGATTCGCTTCACTCCTCGTTTGTTCACTTCGTTTGTTTGCGTCTGTTTTTTCTTCTATTTTTTTAATTTTTTATTGTATATAACATATCTTTTGGTTCTGTAATATATGTTTTTCAATATTTCTCTGAAAAATATCCATTTTTTTTTTTGTGTTTTCTAGTTTGATTTTGTTTTTGTTCTCGCATTCTATTCAGACGTTTTTACGTCTTTATAAGTTGTACTTAAATTTACGTATGAATTTTTAAGATAATATTATAGAACTTCTCGTTTAAAGAGTTCTTAATATGGGTCTACATATGGTTTTCAGTTTTATCTTTTGTTTTTTTTTATCCTAGTGAAAATTCTGTGAAATTTTTTTATTCTATAGTTATTTTTATTTTTATCCTAGTGAAAATCTTGTAATTTCTTTTGTTTCTCTTGTTATTAACAATTATTATTCTTGGAGTAGATTTATTATTACAATCTTAATGTAAAAAATAAACTTAAATTCATAGATGATACAATTGCAAAATCGGGTAAAAGAGATTTTACGTATCAAGCATGGAAAAGATGCAATAACATGGTGGTTTCATAGCTGGTGTACTCGATATCTCCTTGCATAAGACAAATCATTTTATGGATGGACAAAGTTGAGAAGATTTTGATTGACATGAAATGCAACAATTTTTTTTCAAAAAAAATCTTTTGAGGATTTTAGAGCTACAAATGCAGATTTCTTCTATGATATAAGGAGATTTATTATTATCAAATATTATCAAATTCTTCACAAAGTCGAGAGTCATTTGGGATGGGTTGGACAACTTTAGGCCTAGACCTACTTACACTTATCTTACAAAGTGTTTCCAAAGTTCTTCTTTTGATTCACAAAGAAAGATTTATTTGTTATTTTGATTTATTCTCACATGAGAGTTACATTAGATCTTTTTATTTAAGATTTTTTTTCTTGCTTGAATGATGTAGACACATAAAAAATGGCTTTTTTGAATAAAGAAAATTTATATTTTTTGAAGGAAAAAATGAAGGACTTAATATTTGTGAAGAATAAACATCTTCATTTTTTATTCAAAAATGCATGTCATTTTTAACACCATCGAGTATGTGATTTTTATTAGACATTTTGTCGATAACAATATATACAATCTTATTATTGTTTATGAAACAAATATAAGAATCTTGTTGGATACACTTGGATCCCTACATGCCTCTAAATCAAGGAGCAACAAATTTTACTAATTGAAATTTTTTCATAGAATTGAAGTACAAGAAAGGGTCTTCCATTGAAAAATAATAGAGTCATTTTTAGAATATTTTGATCAATTCTCGATTGTAGGTACTAATTTTGATGATGATGATGTGTAGAGATTATTGCTATTATTATCTTTGCCTTAGTTTCGGAAAATATTTCAGATTTTTATGATTAGTGATGTCCCAAATGGTTATATTTCTTTCAAAATGACAAAGGAAGGAATAAGAAACAAGGTACTTTGTGACCATGATTTAGTTAATCTTATATATTATAAAAAGATGTAGATAATTGATAGCGGTGTTGCACTGCATATTACATCCAAGAAGGAGTTTTTCATATCTTATACTCCATGTAATTTTGGAGTTTTGAATACAGGTAATGATGATGTGTCTAAAGTGTGTTGGAAACTGCTTACAAACCAACATGGAAACACAATTGTTGTTCAAAGGAGTTAAACATACTTTAGTTGTTCACTTTAATGTGATATGTAGGTGTTTCATGATCATAGTAGTGATAATCATTTTGATTCTAGAAAGTGAATACTCATTAAAGGTAACTTGATTGTAGCTAAAGAAAGAAAATTTGTTAGTTGTATTAAAAAAAAGCTTTGGTTGCAAAAGAAAGTGTGAATGCTATGGATACGGAGACATCTTCGTAACATTGAAGGCTTAGTCATATCAACGAAATGAGACTAAATTGTTTATTTAAAAAGGATTTGCTTTTAGGATTGAAAAATGTAAAGTTGAATAAATGTTATTGTAAGCAAATTATGACATATTTTAAGATACATTTTTTCTTAAGAAACATGAGTTGCTCAAATTGATTTATTTAAATATGTATCCATTGAAGGTAAAATCCTCTAGTGGTGTACTTTATTTTGTTACTTTTATTGACAATTGTTTTGGGAAGTTATTATTTTATGTTTTGAAGATAAAAGACTAACTTTTGGAGAAGTTCAAATAGTTCTATGCTTTGATTGAGAATATGGATGATAAATGAACCTCTTCTAGTGTAAGTATTGTCTGAATCCATTTTAATTTTGACAAAAAATTTCTGTATTGACTAGGTACAAGTATGAATACGAATAATATTGAATTTTTAAATTGGATATATGAATGAGGATGTGCATCCATATATTAATTTAGATACTACCTCATTGAACTTATTAATATGATCAAACACATTACTTTTGTCTTCATGTTCAATGAAACAAGTTCATTTTCATCATCAATTGGTTAGAGTTGTTGAGGCAAACTTACTTTCCAACAAATTCTACAAATATTTTACAAAAATTTATTTAAATACAATCACTTTAACCTAAAACATCCAATTATATTCATTAGTTTTTTTGGATTGTACTTTACTCTTAATCTTTCATCTAACTAGGATTTGACTTTGGGTGATTAAATAGTCTTGAATTATGCATTAATACATAGAAAAATCCATCCTTCCATCAAATAAAGGAACATCTAATTTCAATGAAATTATTACACAAATATAGAAAAAACAACACTAACCTCTCTCCCAAACTTAATCAATTTTGTTAAACTTTTTTGGCTCTAAAATTTTAAAGATTCAACATCACAAAGTTCAGAATCGTTAATTAATATATATATATATATATATATATATATATATATATATATATATATATATATATATTAATTTTGACATACAGTAATTATTTAAAGTTATCTCCAGCCATATTGCCTAGAAAGAGGAATAAATGTGGCAAAGAAAACGTAATTATATTTTTTAATAATATTATGACTGACAATATTATGTAAAGACTAAATTGATATTTTGTTGCATCTATAGTAACATGGAGAAAATTAACGCAAATGTCATATTAGCTAATGATATATATTCCTCGAACCCAAGAAGAGAATTGAATAGCCAAAGTGTTTCCGGGTGAAACAAATAGGCTCCGCAAGTTGAACGATTGTCTAAAGTTCTCCGAAAAGATAAGCCAAAAAGATAAGAGGAAAGGTAAAAAAAAAAAAAAAAACGTTTATAACATGTTGTCACTGATTATTTTTCTTGAGATTCTTCTTTGAAATTTGAAAGAAATTAAGAGGAAAAATCAGTATCAATCATGGGATAAGCCTTTATAAGATGAGAATCACGGATCAAGTGAATTATTTTATTCTTTTGAGAAAACGCATTTGTAATAAATTAACAAATAAGCATGATATTTTTTACAATACTTATATACAGATATTTTTAATGCGGTTCTTCAATTTAGAACTTTATTTCCATAATTTGTGCTATAAATACTTTTATTAAAATATATAACATATTATGAAGACGACACTCTAAGCACACCGTTAATGTTTATAATACCACATCTAACTTTTTCTTCAAAGAATCACACTTTATACATGACACTGTTTTTAATACTTAATATATAACTGTATATTCAAATTTTAAAATAAAAAACTATTAATTAAACTAAATAATGTATCTAGCTTATAGGGTAAAACTTATAAAAGAATAATTTATACTGAGTGAAAACTAACCCAAATAAATAACCAAATAATAATCACACAAAATTAATGTATTAACTCTAAACCCAAATTGGCCTTATCTATGTACTTCAATAAATACATCTCTGCATGCTAGCTGCCAGAAAATAACTGTTACGGAAACCTAAAATTATAATTATTATAATTAATATTAAGCTTTTATATATTGCCACTTGACTAATATTATGAAATTATATTCAACAATGGCTGGTTCAGTGGTTCATAGTCCACTTTGGCTCCAATATTATATATAAACTTTGACGGCTGCATAATTTATCATCTAACTTACAAAGTGCTAATATGTGTCTCTTTCTCTAACATCGTAAACTGAGTTTTTAATGCTATATATATTATATTCCACTTTTGATGCACTTCGGATTAGCCTATGTAACATACACAAATATTCACAAAAATAAACGAAATACAAATAGAGTTTAAGGATTTGAGTTACATATGAATTAAAATCTATGTAAAAAAAATATGTTTTTAATTAGCTTTGTTGTTGTCTTTGTTTATTGTATTTGTTGTTATAATGTCAACATAGAAGTATACATCTTCATTATTAGGGCACATGTTGCAATTTAAGTTCAGTAGAAGAGAGTCGTGGTCATGGGGTATGGTTCATTAAAGAGTAACACCTTTATCATTAAACCCACCATGTTAGTCTCTCATCTCCGATTGATCTTCCTCAGTTGCCTCTCACAATCAGAACCCTCATTCCTTCAGTTTTTGTAAGTAATAAAGTCTCACATAATTCAAAATGAAAATTAAAGACAACTTACAACTTTTTCATCAATTAAAATTTTCAAAATGAAACTTTGACTGTTGTATATAAAAGATTTGATAGATAAGTAGAGCTAGGTTGATTTGAAATATAAGATAAGTTCTCACTATATTAATGTTATTGAACATTATGAATAATTTATTTCTCAACATTAAACATATGATATAAATGAAACAATAATTACTTATGATCCTCTCAATAAAAATATAAATACAATATATATTGGACTATATATAATATATGTTGGACTATACACAACATATATGTGATTTTTTTTTTCATATTGATTAAAGTAAAAATATCACTACAAGAAAAGAATTATTTAGACACTAATTTTTAGTTATCAAATAAAACAGTTGCTAATAGTGATCAAAATAATCATCAAATTAGATTTTGGTTGCTAAATAACTACAAAATAAAAGTAATGATTTAATTTGGTAACCAATTAAGTCAATATAATTTATATGTAATAGGTAGCTAATGATAAATACTAATTATGACTTAATTGGTTACTAAATTCAATCATTACTTTTATTTTATAGTGTTATTTAATAACTAAAACTTAATTTAGTGATTATTTTGATTAAACAGTCATTTTATTTGGTAGCTAAAAATTGATATATAAATAATTTTTTACTTGTAATATATAGTTTTTTCATGCTTAATCATATTAAGGTCAATATTAACGTAATTTATGAGGGTGTGATCAAGCATCTCAGTTGCATAATATGGTAATGGTTGTTAATTTTGTCTTTCATATACTTATTCTCCTAATTAAGTATATTGTCTTCCGACATAAAAAATAATTTTTTTCTCTTGTGCGTTGTTATCTCTTCTAATACAACTAGCTTCCCTTTTACATGTGCAGGTGATAAAATAGAGAATATTTCAGTTAGAATATTACTTTTTCTCAACTTCTACTATGTCCATTTTTAAATTAATTAATTTATATTAGGTTTAGTTTTTATTCATTTTATTTATTATTAATGGTGTCTATTTAATATAGTGATTTATATAAGACTAGTTTAAATGTCTTAATAATATCATGGGGATCCATTTGTTGAATAAACTTAAATGTCATATCCTATTAGATTTTGTCATGCTTAAGTCATGTCAATCCGAGTTGTCTTTATTTATGTTAATGTTACCTAACTTTTGAATAATGTACTCAACTTAGGTATTCGTCCTAATTGTGGGACAACTCATAAATGAAGGTGAAAGTTTTGATATTATCCTTTATCATGTATGTAGAAAGATTTGAGTATCTTTATTAAAATTTTTTCAACAGAAACAAAAAATATAATTGCATAAATCCATGTGTTGCATGATGTAGTGTTATATGTCTTATACTTTTATATATATATATATATATATATATATATATATATATATATATATATATATATATATATATATATATATATATATCTTATTTAATCTGTCCTATGTTTATATATGTTTCTTATGTATAAGAGCATGATGATGATATTCTTATGACTTGTGGTGATGGATTTTATTCTTGGTTCTAATTTTTGTTTATATTTTCAATAACATAAACTTGTATAAATATAATTATTTTGGTCAAGAAGTATGAAAATATTAAGCTAGTAGTGATATTTTTCTTTATTTTATATGTTGGCGTCTCTTTTAATATCTGAATTGTTTTGAAATTGTAATTTTCTATCTTTTATATTCATGTTATATTAATTTAAATGAATAATCTACAATATAATAAATTCATATATTATCTTAATTATTAATTAATAATTTATTATTTTAATCAACATAAGTGTAATAGTGGAGATTCACTTTTCAATATTATTACTCTTCCTTGTAGTTTTCTATCTTTTACATTCATGTTATATTAATTTAAATGAATAATCTATAATAGAATAAATTCATATATTGTCTTAATTATTAATTAATAATTTATTATTTTAATCAACATAAATGTAATAGTGGAGATTCACTTTTCAATATTATTGCTCTTCCCTTGATTTTGAAATTATCTTATAAATAATTAGGAACATCTTATCTTTACCTTAATTGAAAATACCCATAAAAAATGAATCTACTATTATACAATTCCATAACCTTCTTTGGATTAAGGTTAGATACTAATAAAAAGTAAGTTCATGATCACAATGATGATACATGAAATATTTCACCTTTATACAAAGAAATAAAACAAAAATAACAAAAACAAAATATATGTATGTGTAATATAGTCATAATGTTTTTTATTATTTGAACAATGAATAGTACATATTTGTTTTTACATGAATTTTATACATGTAAATGACCCATGTGTATCGAAGAGGCAACTCTTTAAGTGTGATTTAATTTTAAATATTATCCATCCACGTAAAATTTTGGTTTCACTTTTTTAAGAAAGTACATATCATTTTGAACACATTCAATGTTTATCAATAAGATGTTATATGAAAGTAACTTCTTTTACGTAACCTAGTTATATTCGTAACATTTTATCCCATCCTAACATTTGAAATACTTCCAATTAATTCTTCACTATCATTTGACTCCATCTAATTCTATCCACATCTAATATGTAATGGAATGCACTCATATATGAAACTAACCAAACTTTAAGGATTCTCCTATAAATATATATACTTGAAACCAAATCCCTCTTACTCTCTAAGGATCACAAAATCATTAACTACGTGAAACATATTACCGCCATATGTAAATCTATATATTTTCAAACCCATAATCTAATTGGAACATGTACGGAATCATATATACTAATCATACACACACAAAAAGAACATTAAACACAAATTGAACTTCTAAGATAAGGATATACTCGAAATTGTCCACATCTAAGTCAATTCCAATCTCTAGGAATTGAGTATGGTTAAAAATGGGAGAAAACAGTAGCGAAGAATCATAAAATGTGAAATATATTGAAAACCTGTAAAGAGGATTTTACATTTTGCTTGTTGTTTTTGTTCAAGAAAGTTCTTGAATTTCAAAGCTTTTTGAGAAATGGGAAACAAACGATGTGGAGATTCGAAACATAGTAAGTGCACAACTTTTGTCTTTGTTGACTAAAATATGAAGATCATTATTACGCATGTGCTCTATGGAGGCACTAGAAGTATCATGACACTTAAGCAAAATTTATGAAGCATGTTTTATTGTTTGAAATTAGGAGAATGGTACTTTGATATTACTATTGATATTACTATTGAAAAAAACCTTCATTTGACACTATCTTTTATTAATAAAATATTATATATTAATAAAATAATAATATATCTTAGTATTAAATGAGTGTAGAATGTGAACAGCAATGATAGAATAACACCACCGTTTGAACTAATATAACAGATTAATAAAATTTACAAATTTAGTTTTCAATTTTATTAAATTTATGGAATTTACTTTTACCAAATTCTTATAATAGACGGATTACTTCATGAATTTTCAAAATTATCCATGTCCAGATACAATACACAGTCATACAATGTGAATTAGCATGGTTGTGTAAACGTGAATAAAAAACTCCATATTAAGAAGAAAGTACTTAACAGAAAGAATACTATATATAAATAACAAATTATACGGGTTATATTATCTCCCAAAACCAATGCTCCCTCTGGTATAAAAATAAAAATAAATAAATAAAAGATAAAGTAAAAATGAATGTGATTTAATTGAATATAATTTAGATTCTTTTTTCCCAATTTCATTACTCTGTTTACTTTTATTCAACCAACTACTTCACCTCTATACTTTCTCTTTTACCTCATCCAAACCTATCCTAAAATAAAATAAAAATTGAATCGGTGAATAATATTTGAAATATGAAGAGATTGTACTGCAAATATATGAATAATGTAAAGTAGATGGTGGTAAATTTTAAAGAAAGTGTTGAAGTATTCTTAGTTTGTTACTGTATAAAAAAATGAAAATGGGTGAAAAGAATAATTGGGGAAAGAATATGAGAAATAGAATAGTTTTATTTGATCGAAACACAGAAGGTTGTGGCTGCCACCAACCCCTCTTCACCTACTACAACCAAAACCAACGTCATAGGTTCGGCCACCCTCATCATTCTCCGCTTACCATCTACTCATCTTCCTCAAAGTCAGCGTCATTTAACGCCGTCACCGTTACATTCTAACTCAAATCACTTAACAATTTAACTTCAAATTAACTATAACCTTCTTAATTTTCAGTCCCAATTTATTTTATTTTATTTTTCTCTCACCATCTCACCTAACAAAATATAACACACCAGTAAAAAAGTCCATTCATTTCCCAATTTCTATCTCTCCTTCACTGTTAATTTGACACGGTGTGCTCCTCGCATCCACTCATTGATTTAAGAAAATAAAATAAAACGAGTTGGTTAATAAATTGTAAGAAAATAAAAAATAAAAAGAGAGTATACGTACTACGTAAGAAACACAACACACGGACCACAAGCTCCACCTAACACCCTTCGAGCTACCGTCACAATCCCTTCTATAAAACCCTCACAACTCTGTCACACTTTCAAGTCACTAAACAAACCAATCCAAAACAGACCAAATCATATCCACTTTTTTCAACTCACCACCGCAACGCCACCTAAAATGGATCTCCTCCTCCTGGAGAAGACCCTCCTCGGCCTCTTCCTCGCGGCGGTGGTAGCCATTGCCGTCTCTAAGCTCCGTGGCAAGCGCTTCAAGCTCCCGCCGGGCCCACTCCCCGTCCCCATCTTTGGCAACTGGCTTCAGGTCGGCGATGACCTCAACCACCGCAACCTCACCGAACTCGCCAAGCGCTTCGGCGACATCTTCCTCCTCCGCATGGGGCAGCGCAACCTCGTGGTGGTTTCCTCCCCGGAACTCGCCAAAGAGGTGCTGCACACGCAGGGCGTGGAGTTCGGCTCCCGCACCCGCAACGTCGTTTTCGACATCTTCACCGGCGAGGGCCAGGACATGGTCTTCACCGTCTACGGCGAGCACTGGCGCAAGATGCGCCGCATCATGACCGTCCCCTTCTTCACGAACAAGGTCGTCCAGCAGTACCGCCACGGCTGGGAGGCCGAGGCCGGCGCCGTCGTTGACGACGTCAGGAAGAACCCCGAGGCCGCCGTCTCCGGCATCGTCATCCGCCGCAGGCTCCAGCTCATGATGTACAACAACATGTACCGCATCATGTTCGACCGGAGATTCGAGAGCGAGGAGGACCCTCTCTTCCAGCGCCTCAAAGCGCTGAACGGCGAGAGGAGTCGCTTGGCGCAGAGCTTCGAGTATAACTATGGCGATTTCATTCCCATCTTGAGACCCTTCTTGAAGGGTTACTTGAAGATTTGCAAGGAGGTCAAAGAAACCAGGTTGAAGCTTTTCAAGGATTACTTCGTTGACGAGAGGAAGTAAGTCTTCTTTTTTTCCTTTTCTTCCTTCGTTATTTCACTGTCAACACCCCTTTCTGCTAAATTCAAACTGGGTCCTGCTTCATCAATATCATTTCATTTTCGTTTTTTAAGTCACAGCAGTAACAATGTGTCTACCCTTCAACTTTTTGTGATGATATGAAAAACACTTTCTAAGAAAGGTTAATTTTTAAATAAATTTTGTTAATCAAGATTATCTTTCTGAAATATGGATTTGAATAGTCTTTGTTAGTTTTTTTTAGTAATTTTTTACTGAAGTTCTTGATAAATGGTTCTGACAGAGGAACAAAATAAAAAGCTGTTCAAAAGCTTTTGGGAATTATTTACTAATACTGTGACATTGCTGATATAACTTAAATACTTTTTTTCATGATTATCTTTTTCGCAATCCCATGTTTTTTTTGTGTTTTCTTTTTCCTTTCTATTCCATTTTCAATCATATGGTTTCTTCTTACTTTTCCAATCAGTACTTTTTCCCCTGTTCCTTTTGTCAGATTCCTAACCCAGTTTTGCATCTCGGTGATTGGGCACAAGTAGTTTTGATTGAGTCAACTAATTTTTTTTCTCTCTCTTTCTTCGTGTATAATATGTTCTTTGAATGGGTACAAAAAGTGTTGAGTTTCAACTGGGTGGAAAGTAAATTTTGTTTTACTTGAAAAGAACCCTCCTAATGTTTTTCTTTCTGCTTTTTATTAGTTTGGTCATCATGACAGGGTCCAAAATTAAATAGCCAATTTTACTGATAGAAATTTGTAGTCAAGGAGTAGTTAAAAACATAGTAATGAGTTAAAGTTTAGTATTTATTTGTAATTAATTAATTAAATGAAAATTAAAACAGGAATATTGGAAGCACGAAGAGCACTAACAACGAAGGACTTAAATGTGCTATTGATCACATTTTGGATGCTCAGAAGAAGGGCGAGATCAACGAAGACAACGTCCTTTACATCGTTGAGAACATCAACGTTGCTGGTAAGATGCTGTCCCTTGTATTATATTATTACAAAATACTAGTACAGATAAATAAAATAATTATTATTTAAATCAAACATATAAATAGTAGTATATTTTAATAAATAAAATAATTATTATTTAGTTAGTTGTGTTTTCAGTATCGTCAACTAACGCCAAAGTTATCTGTTGTTTTCGAAAGTTGCCACGCAACAACAATTTGACCGATTCTTTTTTTCGCAAATTCAGGTTATTTATTCTATACGAATAAAATATTATGTAAAAAAACGCCTTCAAATGCGTGTAAATTTTGTGTCCAGTGTCTGATTTCTGCTTTTATAACCTAAGAGTAATTGCAATACGTCTTCATTTATGAGATACCAAACATAACGGTATTTATTAAGCGCAGGAAAATTTCCAAATGTGATTTATAGGGTTTAAACGATACACGTAGATATTTAGGTAGTCATTGAATTTATGAAAAGTGTGGGTTAGGTGGAAGCTTTAACTGGAGGACACTGGTTCGTCCCCATGCCATGTGGGGCCTCACTCTTATCTTTCTGTGAACTTATTTATTCTGACATGTGACTTGTTCTTATCTCTCTCTCATTATAAGGGTGCACTGACTTTTTTACCATTTTTAATTTGTTTTTATTTATTTAATTGGTCCTAAATATAAGTTGGGTAATAGTCATTTGGTAGGAGTAGTAGTAGGTAATGACGGTGACCAAAATGGGTAGGTGGACCTACATCAGCCAAAAGAGTCAGGTTGTTTACTTGTTTTGCTTTTGGAAAAGAAGAAAAAGAATGATTGAATTTTCGTGCTCACGAGGGAAAGTGAAGAAGAAAGGCATAGTATGATTAACATGCAATCATGAAAATTCAAACCTCATTTTATATATTCTAAAGTTTAGTTTCTACCATGGTGTTTTTTTGTAATTAATGTATGAAACGTGTTAATGGAACAGCAATTGAAACAACTCTGTGGTCAATTGAATGGGGTATTGCTGAGCTTGTGAACCACCCGGAGGTCCAGAAGAAAGTGAGGGATGAGATTGACAGAGTTCTAGGACCAGGGCACCAGGTGACAGAGCCAGATATCCAGAAGCTTCCATACCTTCAAGCAGTGGTGAAGGAAACCCTTCGTCTCAGAATGGCAATCCCTCTGCTTGTCCCACACATGAACCTCCACGACGCTAAGCTTGGCGGCTATGACATCCCAGCAGAGAGCAAGATTTTGGTGAATGCATGGTGGCTGGCGAACAACCCCGCACACTGGAAGAAGCCGGAAGAGTTCAGGCCTGAGAGGTTCTTCGAAGAGGAGTCCCATGTGGAAGCCAATGGCAATGACTTCAGGTACCTTCCCTTCGGTGTTGGCAGAAGAAGCTGCCCCGGAATCATTCTTGCATTGCCCATTCTGGGCATCACTTTGGGACGTTTGGTCCAAAACTTTAAGCTTTTGCCTCCACCTGGGCAGTCCCAGATTGACACTAGTGAGAAAGGAGGGCAGTTTAGCTTGCACATACTAAAGCACTCCACCATTGTTGCAAAGCCTAGGGCATTTTAGGCTTCACTACATGATCATTACCAATCCCCTTTATTATTTTTTCTTTCTTACTCAATGTATTATCAATGTTTGAAAATGGGGTTCCTCAATGTCATGTATAATCGGCCTGCTAATGGCTAGATGGTGATGTTTCTGTGCTGGTCCCATTGTAAATCTCTCACAAACTTCATCGATGGTTTTGAGAAGGTTTTGTAATAAACCCACACTTTCATCTCTAATCTTCTACTTCGTATGCTTCACTGTAGTAATATTATATTATATTATATATATATATATATATATATATATATATATATATATATATATATATATGTATAACATAAAAGTTTTTCAAATAAAAATAAAATTATTTTAACTTATCAATCTATTAAATATTTTTTTGATAAATTTTTTAATTTCATTTACAGATACTCTTAAGTCATTACCTAGAAAGACCGAAGGAAATAATTACTCAAAAGTATTTTCTTGTCAAAGAATTGCAATATGACAGTCTATGATTAAACATTCATTTAGGGGGTTTGTATTCAACCCCAACCACCACCATTTCATCTATCGAGTGTAGGTACCAGGTCAGGTGTGAGGTGATTGTTTTCCTTTAATTTTAAGGTAATAGAAGAAAAGTAATCAAGAAAATAAAAGCCTGTTACAATTCTTTATTCAATAATGATTATAAAGTTTTAATAAAGCAATTTATGCAGCCTTTTCATATTTAGCTTTTAGGAGAAAATAATGGCACAGTGTGTGTTTTCTGAAAATTTACATGTTAAAATTGATATTGGTCATCATATCCCATTAATTGAAGCATGACAACAGACACGAGAAAACACCATTATACAGAGAGGAGAAAAGATGATTATTTAAATTTTGAATTAATTTCCTTAAAATTCAAGGTGGTCATCTACTATTTAGCGTTTTATCAATCATTTACAACCTTTTATTATCAATCAGTTGCAGCCTTTTATTAATGTTATTTACTAAGTTGTATAGAAGAATTCAAACCTAAGTTCAGTGAATATATAGAATCTTTAATCACTAACCTACAAATTTTTTATGGTTATATTATTATATTATCAGTATCTATAATTTTTTTACTGTTTTTATAATTATAACTAGAGTAGCAATTATAATAATAAATTATAATTATAGTAATAATGGTCTTTTAGTTATTACTTCGATCACTAAAATTATTTTGTAATAATTTAATAATCGAATTCAAATTAATCGTTGAAATAAATTGGTACTATATTATTATTACCACAATTAGTGATCATCTTATTTCTGGTGCTAAATTTGATCAATAAAATTTGATCACTAATTCTTTTTATATTTATTTAGTGACTAAATTTAAATCAATTAGTAAAACAAACTAAGTTTTGATAATTAATTTGCAGCTAATTGTTTTTGTTACTAATTACAACCTATATATTTCCATAGCTAAAGTTCATGAGTAAATAAAATATAAACATGTGATGAGTTTGAAGTTTTATAAGTTCAGCTTGACTATTTTAAGATTTAAATCATAATTATAATGAGTTTTTACTGAATTTTAAAGTTAAATTTAAGATAATTATTTTTTATATAAAAATATTTATATAAATCTCAAAATAAATTGTTGAAAAATAGTTAAAAGTTTTTGAAGTCATAAAAATAACTTAATTTTTCACAAGTTTTTTTTTTCTCAAATTTCAATTATTTTGTTTAAATACAGCCGAAATTATAATTTTCTATTTTGAAAACTTAAACTAGTTAAAATCCCCTAAACAAACTTTTTCCACTTCTATGATGATTATTATTTTAAAATTATTAATGAGAAAATATTCCAACCTATCTCATTAAAAAAATTATTTATTTATTAATTATTATATATAAATAATTTTTTTAATGTAAATTTATCACTATCTACATATTATTATTTACAGATTATTATGAATATTACCTAAAAAAATTCATAAATAATTAATTATGGATATATTTATATAATATTAATAATTAATATTATTATTCATATTATCATTAATGTGGTTAATATTATTATTATTATTAACATTAATAATATATAATAATGTTATTATTATTAGCATTAATAATAATAATTATTATTATAATTATTATTATTATTATTATTAATAATATTATTAATACTATTATTAATTAGTAATTATTATTATCAATAGTATAAATATCAATATATTGAATATTATTATTATTAATGTTTTTAATATTAATATTGTAAATATTCTTATCAATACTATTATTATTATTATTAATGGTATTAGTATTATTAATATTATTAATGTTATTCTTAATAATTATAATAATAATTATAATAACAATAATAATAATGACAATAAAACTAATAATTATTAAAATAATGATCACAAAGATTATATGTAAGTTTTGCTCCGAACTTTCTGGATTTGAATTCTTAATAAATATTTCTTTAGGAAGAAGAAATACAATTTAGGTTAATTATATTTTTATTTCTTTAAAGTACTGTAATTATATTGCAGTCTTTTCATTTTTTTATTTACGCCATTTGAGCTTCTCAAGCACAATGGTGCCATTGTAATTTCTTCATCAATTAAAATATGTCAACGTAGCATTGACTAATATATCACATTTGAAAAACTAAAGCCTTGGTTGGGGATAAATGACAAACCAAATTTACACGTTAAAATCGTAAATTTGGTATACATTTGACATAATTAAAATATAGTTACACAACTACAATACCTAATATAAGAATAATGCAATCAATCCTAAATTTTTCTTCTATAGAATTAAACTTATAATCTGCTATATATATGTGTTTATATATTATATAATAAATTAACAATCTCTATTTGTCTCCGTATATATAAATTATTCACGAGCTTTTAACACTAAATTTATAAAATAGCTAAACTTTGTAATCTCATGGTTAGTTTCTATAGAAAACATTCTTGTTTGAAGGGTGGGTCGGTGGGGGGTTCACTTGTCCTTGTCCATCATTAATCTTAGAAACCAACTTGAGGCTACCATCCAACTTGCACAGGTCACATCTATCAGAAAGGACAATCTTTAAAAATAATATTGATAATAAATCATTTTCAACAATTTTTTTTTTCTGTCTTCAAAAAATTCATCATTAATTCTAGTGCAAGTTTAATTTTAGCAGGAAGCACCCAATTTTCTTTTTCATTTTTATGGAGACAACATTCTCATAAGAATTCTTTGAGTATGTTTTTCCATACACAATTTTAGTAAATAAAAAATAAACAGTTTCTTTTCATAAAGTAAAATTATTTTTGTATAGATTAGAAGTCATCATTGGAAAAGTTAATATGAAAGTTTTTGTGTAATTTATGGGTAAACTATTTTTAGTTTGAAAAAATGTTTCAATTTTTTTCTTTGTTAAAGTTATTTAAAATAATTTACTCAAAGAGACTCGATCAGAATACAAATTAAAATTATAAATGATTTCATCATGATCATGATGTTAAGAAATATATTTAATCGTGGGTAGGAATTATACATGCCCTCAATTTTGATGATATAGAGTACATGTTGATCCAATATGCATGTGCATCTTTAGGTTACTATGCAGAGTTGCAAGTTTAATACCTCAACCCTATAACCTGCAAGATGAAAAAAGTAATCAACATATAAAAAAATTAAGACAATAAACATAAATAAAAATATTACCCCTTCAAAATAAAAACACTAATAATATTTACAATACCAAACATAAATAATGAATATAATAGAAGAAAAAAATGTTATAAATATATTTTTATAATTTACATAATATTTTTTTCAGAATAAAATCATAACAAAATTACTGACATAAAAAATGAATCAGTGTGATGATATTCTCAGTGAGTATTCTTTTCAAAATCTAGTGAATGGGTGATGATAAGGAAAGATACTTTTCATCTTGTATTTTAGTTTTTTTTTATCGGGAATAATATAATATAGTATATATATAACATGTATATTAAAAGATATTTTTCATCTTGTATTGTATTGTTTTCTTATAAGAAGACAATTTGAATAATATTTTTTTATTAAATACCAAATGCTTATTATTTAAATAAAAGTTTAAATCTAATTAGAACAATGTCATTGTTGATAGTGGAAATAGGACCAACACCATAAATGTAGTGATTAACTTTTAGGTAATATTAGTTAATATTAAAAAAAGCAATAAATGTAAGTATTATATGCACATTTATTGAATTTGGTTTGAAAAATATGTGACTAAAAATGAAAATAACAATACATACGTATATTTCAAAGTTTGGCAAGTTTGGTATACATTTAACAAAAAATAAATAAAAACAGAAGTAATTATTAAAATTATCTGATCATATAATTACACTCTAGATATCTTTTAAAGAATAGTATATTGATATATATATTTGAAAAAAAATCTTCTTTATAATTTATTAAACTTTTTTTTTATTTCTAGTTATCTTAAGATTTACACTTAGATTTTTATCATATTTATTTTTATTACTTATTTGTTCTTTTGATACATCATATTGAGTATTAAACTCTATAGTCGTTGCACTATGTCATCATTACCTTTAGTATACTTTTTTGTCAACTTAATAACTTGACTATTTTATATTATAATTATAAAATTTGTAATATCCTTCATCTAAAACACTTTTTCATCTTTTAAGAATTCAAAAATATTCATTTATTTATCTTATATATCTTCTTATAAAATTTCGTCTTTAATATGTATATATTGTAGGTTGAAAAGATCGAGAAAAATCTATTTATGAAAAGTCGAAGACTATTCCTCATAAGATAAAAACAAACTCAAACTCATCATCATTTCACTCATATAACAAACTTAATAAACCTGTTTATCAATATTAAGTAGAAATTCATATTGTTAATAAGGCTTATTATCATGGAGTTGCATATGGGTTTAATGAAAAGTCAATTGATCCACTACCATTCTTATAAATATGACTATTATTAATGTATATTTTTATTGATACTCAGACTAACTTAATCGTCAAAGTCTTTACAAGTACCCTTTCTCCCTCTAATCGAGAAGGAGAAGACGTTTGACTTAGAGATTTCATTCAGATTGCAGAAAATAATCCAAATACACAAATCGAGTTCGAGAAAACGGTTCACTCAAAGAAGTTTTCTAAAGAGCTAACCTTCAAGTTGGAACAAAGTCGAGGTCGATCAAAGTTGTTGCAGACCAAGGTTGAATGGGTGAAGGCCAAGTTAGAAGGATTGGAGCAATGATTTAAGGAGCTCCAAGTCGTTCATGAGAAAAAACGTAGAGATCATGAAGGAGTATTGTGATTAAAGGTGAAAGGGCTATTGTGAATAAAGGTGAAAGGGCTATTGTGATTAAAGGTGGACTGTGACAATTTTGGTGGTGACAGCCGGAGTAGATAGTGGTGCTTTTCTTCTTATGAATGAGTTTAGATTATTTTAGAAGTAAGAGAAGATGATATGTATAAGTTCTGAGTTTTTTTTTTTTTCGTTGAAATATATTACAGGTTTCTAAAAATTGAGTTCTAAAAGAAACTTTTGAAATGAATATTTCAAAAGTCATTTAAGATCTGTAGGGTATCTTTGGAAAAAGATCTTTTAAAAAGTCAAAAAATACATTTTAAAAGTCATACAACATATTTCGAGAAAGTCCTTTCTGAGAGTGGTTTCTTTTTAGAAGAATCATTTTTTTCTTTTCCTATCAGTTAAGGGGTGCGGGAAGTAAATAATGAGTGCAGAAAGCAACTGCCCCTTAAAGAATGAGTGGGCCTATCAAGGTTAGACAATCATATTCTTCTTATGAGTAAATGAGTAATTTCCTCATGAAATGTGACAATAAATACATTTATTTTTGGTAAGGAGGTTCACTTTAGTATTAGTCATAAAAATATCTTAAAACAATTATATATTAAAAGAATATATATATATATATATATATATATATATATATATATATATATATATATATATATATATA
>Ga0209700_101668_pt1 | contig 45965 bp, 24 predicted proteins | sample SiratroredBW_FD_187528 | JGI IMG/M metagenome (GOLD analysis project Ga0209700, IMG submission 187528) | Root nodule microbial communities of legume samples collected from California, USA - Siratro red BW (SPAdes) (version 2) | ecosystem: Host-associated > Plants > Roots > Nodule | place: USA...
AAAATAAGTAGGAGTTTTTTTTTTTTTTGTAATTTTATATAATTTCCACACAAAAATGGCGTTTGTATGTCCAATCAAATGTCAATTGATTCACTAATTGAGTTTTGATTGCAACCAATTCAATAACCACACTTTATTTTTAAATGTTTAATTATATTTGTAGTCTGAAATTTAAAATAAATCTAATTTTGGTCTCTTAAATTTTTAAAAAATATGTATTCTAGCTTCTTTAAATTTGTAAAATTTATTTTTAAAATATTAAATTGGAGGAATTTAAATTATTTTATCAAAATATAACAAATTTAAAGAATTAAATCCTTATTTTTTTCAAATTTACAAAACGCTGTTTATCTAGGAATAAAACCTGGTTTCATCCCAAATTTTAAGATTAATAATAAAATTAAACTGAAGAAATATTTTGATTATTTTTCAAAAGTTTTAATATAAAACGGCGCCAGGAAAACAATGCTTAACATAAGATACATCTAATTTCAGTTTCAATATAATCAAAATATTGTGATAAATATCAGCAAATATTTATGCACATAGTTGACGAACATTTTGAAAACTGAAAGAATATGTTTCTAATCAATATAATTGTTCCTACGTTGTTTTAAAACTATAGTTGTTTTAAAATTTTACAAGGGAGGGAGAAAATTTTCAGTTTTAATATGTCATATGTTTATTTTTATTTGTCTTGTAAGTTTTTTTTTTTTTTTTAGAAACCAAGAAATCCAATATTTTTTATTTTAATAAAATCATTATAACCTTTTTTTATTTTTTCATTAGTACATCCTAATTAAGGAAAACAAATGTTATCTTAAACTAAAAATTCAGCTGCATTAAATAAGAAGGAAGAAAGTAATTTTCTTGGATTCCAAACACGTGACAAACATTCATTGATTCCAATTTACTAATTACTAACTCACCTATAAGACTATTCAATAACAGTCATATGTATGCCTTCAAGAATTCACATTTGTTCCTATCTTTTTCATTTAATATTATAACATTTTTTTTTTAAATTGAGTATATAATTAATTTTTCATTTATTCATACTTATGATTTTCCAAATTTGAATTGTTTTACGTCCAAATAAGTGGAAGATAGAAAGAAGAAGAAACTACATAGGGCATGATTGGACACACGAGTGAGTGAATGTGAAGGCATCTTATCTCCTGTTTCCATGGTTTTGTGGTCAACAAAACTTGGCACCATCATCATCATCATTCCAAACTTCACCTTCTTTTTATGCTTCCATAATGAAACCCAATATTCCATTTTCTACCCTAATCATTATTCTTTTCGACAACCTTTCATTATTGTTTATCATTGTTATCATAACTTTCATAATTATTATAATAATTATACACTCATCCCTCTCAATCTCAGGCATGCATGCTCCAAATTCCTCTCATTAGTAACCACCAAATTCAATTTCATTTTTTTAATTTATTGTTTCTGAAATGATGCAACAAGGGAAAGTGATTATTTGGTTGACCACCTTCTGCCAAGGACTTTCCAATGACAAAACAGCATGAAAAATATAGGTTTATATATATTCTCATGAATGGAACCATTACTAGGCTACCAAATAGTCTCTCATAGAAGGTACAAGATCATGAAAATTTCAGAGTTTTTATTTTTTTATTTTTTTATTTTTTGTGACAGGGTGAATTATAATCCACAGAAAAATGCTGTAAAGTGTCTGTGTGCCTTGTTGCTTTCATCAAAGTTTCTTTGTACCATTTGTACTAAAATTGAATCTTTATTTAAATGGCACTATATTTTGTTAAAGATGGGTCTTAAATATTTGATATTACAGAATACTTAAAATGGAATGTTGATTATATTATAAAACAAAACGTTCTTTGACTATATTTAAGATTTTATATATATATATATATATATATATATATATATATATATATATATATATATATATATATATGTTGAATGTTAGCAATAAAATAGAACTTATAAGATACGCAAGTTTCCACTAGTAAGTAGAGATTGTCAAAAAATAATTATAATTGATATAGAGAGACATTATAAATCTGTATATTCTAACACGATGGGATAGAATAAAAATGGAAGTTAAATGATTTTTTTTAACTATATGTTTGATATAATTTTTCATCTTAGTCATTTATAATTGGTCGTGCGATTAAAATTAGTTTCTATCCCTCTCGTTTTCTTTGTTGAACATCCATAATATTATATTTTAAAATGCAATAAAATATGAATACCACGTTTTATATAAATTAGTAACTGTATAAAAAAAAAAAAAAGTAGTTCAAATTAATGTAAATTAATCCCTCAACTGACATCAAAATTGAAAAATGGTATAATTGTGATTTTGAAAGCTTCTTGTTTTGTTTTTCTCAATTTGGGTTTGGAATGATCTAGAAGTGGAACAATTAATAACTTTCGACCAAGATCCTCACTATATTTTAATTAAGACGTGTTATTATCTGCAAATCTAAATCGCAATCTCGGAACTCCCATATAATTTGTCTTTGATTGAAGTAGTGTTGGGCCACCACCTTCTGAATTGTACTAATGGTTTTCTATCATCACAAACTAAAGATTTGAAAAGGGTTAATTTGATGAGAGTAGGGAATAACTATAATGATGAAGAATGTCATGAAATAGAGAGCCAAGTGCAAATATTTTAGGGTAAGTTGTCCCATGCTTTGCCAACAAGACGCAGCATTACAGGTTGGAGAAGTTGAAGATTATGATGGAAATGATTATGATCATCATAATTAACCAAAGAAAAAATAATAAATAAAGAGCATGTCTAATGTCTCATAATGTCTAGTGTGGGGAAAGGAGCTAAGAACTTTTCTAATACTCCTTCCTCCTCACTTCATGTCCTCTAACTCCTTCTCAAATTATCTATAATTTAATATTTATTATTTCAATATTTTAAAATGTTTGTGTTAATAATTTGATATACATTATTAATTAATTTTTTCATCATTTGTCATCACATATGTGATCTTAATGATTAATAAGTGGAGTAAATGTTACAGAGGAGTTTCTTCAATAAAATTTAATAAAAAAATTAATAAAAAACTTTTTTTTATTGTTAATCTAAGTGTACAAATCTTAAACTGCAAATAATTTGGGAAAAGGCAATACCGAGGTTTTTATACTTTTTCATATTAATTTTTATTTATTATTTCTATTTCTTATGAGAAAAAAGTTTATTAAATATTGTTTTTAAAACATCAGTAAAAACAATTGTAAAACTTCGTAAAATCATCATCAAAGATTATCTAAGGATTTAATATAAAGAATTATATATATTTATATATACAACTATAAATCTCTAATTAAGTAATTCAAAATACTCTAGATAAGGATTTTAATACTTTATATATTTTTAAACAGAACAATATTAATTAAATAAGCAGTAAATAATTATTTAGATGTAATCTCATCATTAACTTTGAGATATATCTTTTCATGTGATTTATGGAATTAGATTATTAGATTAACACATATCAAATAACTTTTTTTAACTGTGAATTTACACAATTCTTAACCAATCACAAAATCATCTAACAAGATAAATTTAGATATCTGTCTTAACCAGCTCTTTTAAACTACAGTTTCAACACCGCCTAGTACCTATTATCTATATGATTCTAATGTACCTGTAGAGTCAAAACACTCACTTCTTAACAAATTTTCAAACAATGCACATCCTATATTGTTCTTACTCCCTGAAATACTAAAGCATATAATGTTATTTTACAATAATTATCAACACATCAAAATCACATGTTAGGTGTGTTAAATAAATTAAATGAATTATCAAAATTAAGAAAATGAGTACATTAAAAATTTATAGCAAAATATTGCTTTACACTTGATCCAGGAAGTGGGCGGCCGACACCTCTGCATAAAATTCCAGGTTTTCAAAATTTCTGTTTTTAAAGATTCCACATCAACTAGAGATGAGGCCTTTCAATAGTTTATAAATAGGTGCAAACCTCACATTACAAGCTGGTTTTGTAAGGTTGAGTTAGGTTTAAAGTCTACTTCTTGATATGATATCAGAGTCTATCCTAACAAGGTTGTTGGGCCTATCAACCATCCACTATCGAGTCACTATCAGACTATCCTTACATATAAGTTTCACGCTCGAGTTGACTTCTCGATACCACTTCAATCTCACAATGCATATCCTCTAAATTGATCATATAACATCTTATCAAATTATCAAGATTGTCTAAATTGTGAGTAATTTGAGTTGTCTTTCTATTTCTAAACTAACATTTTTACTTCAACACACTTCAACTCATTTTATGTTCAAAATCAACCTAGACTTATCAATTAAAATAAATACAATATTCTTCATACAACCACATTCACTTCTCGAAACCCTAAATAGTCAAGTTCATCGTGAAACTAAGACTACTTACACGAATATATACGTAGTTAATTTTGAAGGAAACGTAATCTGATCTAAAATATATAAACATCATCTTTTATGGCTGTAAAACCACATGCAGAAAAAAGTGCACAACGAAACCTTAACTTCTTTAAAAGCAGGAAAGAAATTGAATTTATCGAAACTGAAACTAAAATTGTGATCTATCTTGTTCTACATTACACTAAAAATTTAATAAGAATTTTGATCTGCAATCTGATATAAAATGTAAACAAGATGTTTTGGGGTCTAGAAAAATATAACAATTTTTGTTAAAATAAAATTGAAACTTTAAAATAATATTTTTTCTTGTTATCAGTGTTAATTTAAAGATTAAATATTATGATTATGACGCCAGTTTTTAGAGTTTTTACTGTAATAAAAGGTAATATCTAAACCTTGGTAATCTACTACTTATTTGCTTTAATTACTTTTGTTACATTTTTTTATATCATCTTCTATTTAAGTTGTTGTTTGTAAAACGAAATAACGAGAAAGTAGTAATAGCAGTATAACTGGTAACACAAATGGCCATATATGACGTAAAAGAAAAGTCGGATGGATAAAATAGCATACTAAAAAAACTAAAGTGTGAGAAAATTACTTTTTAACTTTAAATTGAGGTCACAACATATAACTTTCTCAAATAAACAATTTGGATTTAATATTTTAATTTATTTTCCTTATTTTTTATTTTATAAGTTGATCTAAATAAGTTGTTCAAACTTGTGATGGTCCTCATTTAGCAAATAAGAATCACATTAATATTATACAACTTTAAATACTAAAACATCTACCTTGTTTTGTAAACTTCTAACTTTTTAACCATAATTGTAAGAAATACCAAAGGATTAGTATTGACTTTATTACATTAATTATAAAAGCTATTAACATTTTTGTGTCCAGAAAAAGGAAGTGGAGAAAGTATTTTGCTTTTGTCATGATCGTAGGCACCAGTGGAATTTCTGACCAGTTTGTCCATTAGGGTTGGCGTATATGGAAATTATGGGTTGGATCGTGGTGACAGGAACATGGGTAGTGATGATTACAAAAAGATTAGAAAGAAGAGATTGACCATATCTTCATTGAGTTCCCTGCATGTAGATTCTACACAGTATAGTAGCTCTCTGTGCCTAAGGCCTAATGCCTAATACTATATATATATATATATATATATATATATATATATATATATATATATATATATATATATATATATATATATTTGTAAATTGCAAGGAGACAACACCTATAAGATTGGGATAATTAATTAGAGACCAAACCTACCCTTACTTATTGTTTCATTCTATTATTATATATTCGACATAGAACCATGTTGATTCATCATTTCATTAGTGTCAAAAAATTTATCATCTAATCTAATACGTTTTATGTGACTTTCTAGTATATAGTAGGTTTTCCAACTGTTATGTTATGGAACTTTTGCTAATTCTATTCATATGTCTTGAAATGTGATATTCTCTTAGTACCAACCAAAGTTTTTTTAAAAGATAGCTAGCTTCTTGTTATAATGAGTGTTTTAAACCAAGTTATGTGTACTAAGATTGAAAATTTTCCCTTACATCATAGCCCCAAATATGATATTAAGTCAAGACCTATTTGTGCTGGTTGAGTTGTGTCCTATAGGAAATCCTTTAGGTCTATTCTTTAAATAGAGATATGGTTTTTCTCATACATTAGTTTTTATTGCTTTAACTTAAATAACCACACACTAACTTTTCAATTTTGTTTGATCAACACTACGAAAAAAGAGTTGCAAGCTTTAAAAAACACACTTGGAAGATCAAATTTGATGATTCTTTACAAATATTTACTTGTTAGGCTTTCATTTGTTTGCTAATTGGAAGAACCTTTGTACAATTTAAAATAGACATTTTAAAAGTAATTTTTGTTTCATTTCACAGTGACTTCTCTTTTACTCGAAGTTGGTATAATCTTTCATGTTTTTTAGAAAGATAATAACTTTTTTTTTCTTTTTTACTATGAGGATCGGATCATTATTAATATTTTGGATTATGTTGTAATTAAACCCTTACAACATCTTCATCTTAGTTTTCATTTTAAATACTTTGGATTTTCTACGATGCCTGTGCAGTCTTAAAATAAATCACTCCTTATAGCACTTTCCTACACAAGAGTCCAAGAAATAAATAGCTTTAGTAAGACAAATCTCTCATAAAACACAAAAAATATAGTTTAAACATCTTCAGTGTTAAATACAACATCTTCTTGAATAGCATTCTTAGCTTGCTAATTAAATTTAATGGTTGGTTTCTTAATTTCTTGAACATAATCATTGTATATTTTTTTCTACAATAGATCTTTTCAAATTAAAAAAAAAATCATTAGTGAGTACTATTTTATAAAGCCTGTTAATTGATTCAAATAGTTCGATAGAATTAAAAGTATAGTGGGAGAAGAACTTTTACATCTCCCCACAAACAGTAGCAATGTTATTTCCTAGATTCCAAAGTGGACCATGTTACGATAAACATGTCCCTTTCACATAATCTCTATCTTATACCGAAAATGATTAAGGACGGTGCATAGAAACTTTTAACACTTCATAGTTAATGACAAGTCTCAAATCTGAACTTCAATAAGATATTAGAATTAGATTATTAAGGATTGTTATCTTTTACTCTGTTATGGTTTCTCCGGGTCAAATGGATTGACTAATATCACTTTTTATTATTTTTCTTTATTTTTTTTATAGCATAAAATTCTCATAAAAATGGAATCACTTAATTATCAAAAGTTACCCATTTAATTCAACAAAGAAAATGGGCATACCCTTATCAATATTAAATTAGAAAGTGAGAAGTCAATAGTGTCAAACAATATACAACCATCCTTTAAATTAGAAAATGTGAATTGTGATTTTCATTTTTAGATATAAAGTTTTCATTGTCAATAGATAATATCGTATTTATTAAATTTGATATTTAATTTTATGTAATATATTTAATTTAATTTTTATGTATATTTTGAATATTAGGAATCGGTAAAATGATGTTTTATTTTTCTTTTTAGTATTTTAAAATTATGATATTATATTTAATTATTAATATTTATCTGTTATTTAGTTGCTGTTATTATTATATTAGTAATAAGTCCATCAGGGTGGAATTATTTAAATCACTAGTTCAACAGAGGTTTGATTAATGACTAACATTTTTTGGATAAAAAATATAATATTCACTAAAAAGATATTAACAATACCATTAGTAATAAGTCCATCGGGGTTGAATTATTTAAATCACTAGTTCAACAAAGGTTTGATTAATGACTAACATTTTTGGATAAAAAATATAATATTCACTAAAAAGATAGTAACAATACCATTATAACTAGCTAGTATGTTTACTTTTTAAAACAATAGACATTAGTGGATATATTAAAACCATTAAAAACATAAAAGGAAGGAAATATTATTCTCCATTCGAAAGTTATATATAATATATATATAGCATGAAAGCTTCACTAAATTTACCAATAGAATCGAAGTGAGTTTAAAAAGGCTTAGTACAGTAGAAACCTAACGTACAAGTTTCAGACGATTCAATGAATTTTAAATCAATCAACTTCCAATAATTGTCCAGTGAGGACATTGGGACCCTCTACTGCAAGTACCATTTTCTTTTTCTTTCACAAATTATAATTGTTTTACAATAAGAAATCAACTTTGTTTAAAAATTGAAAATTGACAAAATAGAAAGAATCAAACTTTTTGTATAAGATAAATAAATGAAATGAGTTTAATAGCCTTAATAAGTTCTGGATATATCCCCATACTCTAAACCTACTTCCAAAGTATTGGGTCACAATATTTTTCACATCAAAAAGACCATTTGAACTCTTCTTGTATAATACAAGAGTTTAATCTCTATCAGTTACATCAGATTTTAGTTAAACTCATAAAAATGAACAAAACCCTAATATGATGATAAGATTGACGATGAGATGCATGAGGAGGGAGAAGGAAAAAGAAAAGGGTTTGAAGGTAGAAGAATAGAGTGATAGATTAGGGTAAGGGCATATAAGATCCGACGTACAAATGATTGGTGCTCCATAGATTGTCTCCTTGAGACGTTGCACCACGTCCCCATCACTCACCCTCTCATTCCATCTAACGATGCCCTAATATTTTATGCACCCATCAATCATTCTTCTTAACTATTTTCATTCTCTTCTCACTCTTCTCTCCCCCTGTTTCTTCACTCTATATGCTTATGCTCACTATTGTTCTTTTTAATTTATCGAGAAAAAAAAATCATAATAGACTCATTGAAAGGTAAACCAAAAAATTTAGTAATAGACACTAATAATATTGTTTTGTAAAATTTGAAGTTGCAAAGTTCATTTTTGTATCCATCTAAAAGTTTCATATAGTTTATGAGACTAATAATGATTTATATAAATTATTGTTTTTTAACTGATAAAAACATCTTTTGAATATAAAATAGATTAATTAAATTTTAAATAAAAAAGTACAAGATTTTAATAGTACTGTCTTGTAAAATTTAATGTTATATATTTTTTTTCCTATGTCCAAAATTCTCATAGTTGAGACTAATAGTAAATTATATACATTATTTTTGTTAACTCTGTAAAAAAATATTTTAAATACAAAATTATTTAATTTTAAAATACGCAATATTTTAAATATATAAGGACCTCTAATAATTATTTTATAAACATAAATATTATACAAGATGTTATATTACTACGTGTATATATATTAGTTTTATAATAATGTGTGTCAGATATTCATGTCAATAAGAAATTTAGTGTTAAAGTAGTTTTTTTTTTTAAACCACTCACTTGAGAACAAATATTTAATCATGACTTGTTTAATTTAAACTCGCTAAAAATAATTTCTGATAATTTTTTAATTTTAACGGTTATTAAGGTTTAAATATATTTTTTATTTTTATTCTGATTCTTAAGTTTAAACTGTTTTAGTTCCTTAGTGTATTTGTGTTAGATAAAATTGATTCTTTTATTACTCTTTTACATTAATTATATCAGTTTTCTTTAACACTTAAAAAGTCGATAATTAGAATATTATATAATATACAGTACCTATACGTATTTATATACATATTATATAAATATAAAATATAAAATTTTCAAAAAAGTGGTATCTAAGCGAAGGAAAATAAAAACAATTATTTAATTATATGAAGCTCTTACGTTAATATTTGTATTATAATTTGTTTTTGTCTCAAATATAATTATAATCCCATACAAAAATACACATAATATTAAGTTAATTAAAAAAAAAAACATCACACAATATAATATACATATCACATATATCATCACATTTCACTATCAACGTAGCATACATAAAAAAATTATAATCAACTAATTTCCAAACAAGATACAATAATCTTTAACCACATATAAAACTTGTTACTGAAAATTTATATTAAATATATCGTATAAAAGATTAATACATAATTCATCAAAAATATCATTATTAAAAATTAGGCTATTTTTTTTTTATGACAGAGTAATTACTTAGGTTTGTTATAGAAGATGGTATTATAAGAATTTCTTCAACTTCTTGTCACCTAAATTTGTATCTATGTGATTAGATTATTGGTGAATCATAACATATCTCATTTTTTTTAAAAAAAAATTATGTGTTTAATACTATGACCATTTAACTTAATATAATCCCAAGTATTTATATCACACACACACAAAGGACAATATACCAATAAGAGGTAACATACCTTGAAAATTAACACAACTTGAAAATTAACATATTATGCATATAACACATACAATATTTTATATATATTATACCAATTGCATACACCTTATCATCATTGGCATGATTATCAAATAACTTACCATATATGCATCTAATAGATTAATCATATATAAACACAAATATCATCCTCACCATTAATTGGATGTTGCTTAAGTGACTTTGGTTTTTTCAGCTAAGGAATTGTTTGAGTGATCTCACACTTAAGCAACAGAGTAAGATTTTACAAAGTATAAAATATATAGTTTTACTAACATTTGAGTGACTATGTTATTGCTAGAGTACTAATATGTAGTTTCACAATTTCGTTGATTTCAGAAGCTCATGAACCATTATTGACGTGGACATCCAAACTCAACTCCACAAGACCCATAACGAGAAAGCCTAAGTCTACAAAATAAAAAAAAATGAAGTCTGAGATCCAATTCAACACTTAGGTAGGTCCATGATTAGAGAAAGATTTAAGAAGATCCAAGAAGTTTTACAGTACAAGGTGACCCATCTGCTGAAGGTCCAACTATTAGATGACAACCATATGAAGGAGACTATACTGATTACATATCTAATGGGCTTAGAGAACTAAGAAAATGACTAATAAGGATTTTAATTAATTTTATTTTATTTATTTATTTTCAAATGAGACAAACTCATATCCTACATGTGTATTTAATCATTTTTGTAAATTCAGAAGGACATATGATACATTTTATAATTTGGTTGGAGTAAATTTCTTAGGTTATTGGTTGAACCAACTCTTAGACTTATCAAATATTTCTCCATTTTCTTGTGACCTCTCTACAACTTATTTTCTTTCATAAAAGTAACACTACTTATCCTTATCACCTATTTTACTACTTTCAAATCTTACGTTCAATAAATTCAAATTCCTATCTTAAACTGTTTCGTCCTTAAACATATAATAGACGATTCACACCCAATATCATACTCAAGCAATGAAATAAAATCACTTTGAGTATCATGTGCTTTATAGAAAAAATAGTTATATTGATATTTCTTTTATAAACCTTTAAGCCTTCACCTAAATTATATGACTTTGAGATTTAAGTATTTATATTGTTCTTCGTACAATAAAAAATATACATATAATCACAATTCACTACTATACATAACACACCACAACATTGCAAAACTAAATTTTAAACTATTACCTCATAACCTAGTATTTTACAAGGATATATATACATATACTTTGTTTGGACGAGGGTGGGAGTAGAAATAAAATACAAGAAAGAGAAAGAAAATAAAAAGTAAACTTATTTTGATGTGAAAAAAATGATAAATTTGAATGAAAAAAATTATAATAAATATAATTGACTAAAAAGATTATTATTCTTATGTTTGTTTCACTAAGATAATGTAATATTTATTTTATTATAATAAATAAAAATATAAAAATTAAAAAAATAATAGCATAATCAATTGTATTGAAGACATAATTATGTCTTCATATGTATACCTTATATATAAAATCATTATCAATTAAGGTGTCACACATATCAAATATCTATTTTCCCTTAAATTTTCATATAAGTGCAAAAGATATTACTCTATTAATTTATCTTATTTTTCACAAAAAAAATTGTCTAATTTTTTACCTTTTTACTGTTACCTTCCTTCTTTTTCCATACAGAGTACATCTACTTTCTATGTGTCTGTTTGGTTGAACTGATATGAGAAGATTTACTGTTCAAGATGATGGATTTGAGAAGATGAAAGTCGTTTGGACGGATTTGCAGGATGGTATCTTTCCTCACCTGAAGAGATTTGAAGGGATGAAACTTGAAATTACAAAATAGCCCTCATAAATGAGGTGGAAATTACTAAATACCCTTGTAAACATCTATAACATTTAATAATATCATGTATAGTTAATAAGAGTATTTAATTTTGAATAATTACTTTTAATTAAATGTTATCTATTAATATTCTTTATTTTAAATTTAAGTATATCTTTCATTTGTTTTAGTCAATTTAAATAGATTGTTTATATATTTTTTATTATAACTTATTAATATTTTTATAAAAATAAAATAAGAATTCAAAAATTCGTATTTAATCTTTTCAAAAACATAGTAAAAAAACATTCAACTTTTTAAGTAAGAGAATTAATAAAAAAGTAAATTTAAAAAACATCGCAAACTATTTTAATTTAGACTAATAACTTTAAAAGTTTCAATTTAAGTAAAATGTAAAAATAATTTATACTTACAAAAATAATAGTAAATTTCAATAAAAAAAAAATAGTTTAGATTGTAAGAAATTTTTTTTACAGATTTCAGTTAATTATAATTTAGACTAAATTGTATATTTTAATAGAATAATAAATTTGTGATTTTATTGCATTATTTAGGATTTATGTTTAATTTTAAATAATTTAGAAGATATGTTTTAAATAATTTTAGTAATGTTTTTATATTAAAATCAATTTAATCCAATTCATTTTAATTTTTTACCATCTTATTTCACAAGAGTTAATTAGTATTTTTAGAAATATATCAATTAAAAAAGTAAAAACAAATCTATAACATTTGTCAAATTATTTCCAAACTTTCATAATCCATCTCCTCAAATCCCTTCAAATTTTACCGTCCATTCCTTAATCCAAACAACCTTTTCATTCCTACACAATCTACTCAAATTTTTTCAAATCTATCTTCTCAAATCCATTCCTCCAACCAAACAAAGTCTATATGAATCTAAAATGTTTAATCATGATCAATATATTGGATTTGTTTCTTTTAATAAACAGAATTAATTAATATTCCCAAATTTAGCCATAATCTAATCTGACTTGACAAGGAGATAATTAAAAATAATCAAGATCTAATTTGATCAGTAATCAAACAAACTCAATAAATGTAATATTAAATTGATCATATTTACATTCATATCAAGCTCTTGATTCTGAAGAGATTGGATATGTATTTATGAAGTAAATGGAAAGTAGTAAATGGAAAAGGAAAGCAGTCAAAGGGAGATAAGGATGATTAATTAGGTGCAGATGATTAATGGTTGTGCCCAGTTGGGAGCAGTGGGGAGAGTACAGTAGAGGTAACTACAAGCATGCAGAAGCAGAGAGTGCAGTGACCTATGTATGAAGAGAGAGAAGAAGAGAAGACAGAGCAGACCCATTATTGTTTTTCCATGACTTGTCTCTCCTCTATCACGTCATTCCTCTCTTTCTGACACCAAACCTCATCATTACTCACTCACCCCCGTCTCACGTGACTCCTTCCCCTTCTCACGTGCCTCCAAATTCCATTATTCAATGCCAATGCTGCACCATTCACTTCTTTTATCCACCAGTCACTCACTTGTGACTCCTATTAAATAATCTCTTTTTCATCATTCTATAATTCAATCCATACACAAGAGTATGTTGGCTAAATTTACAAGTAGAAACAAAATTGTACTGGTTTAGTTTTTCTTTGTCTTTCTTCATTAAATTTTGTAATTATATTTTTTAAGAAACAATCATGAACTTATTCTTACAGTTTAAATTCAATAAAATAAAATTAAAAATAATACATCAAGTTTAAATTTGGATTGTGGTGGAGCTTCTTAAAACAATTAATGAAAACCATGCATGCATCTTCAACCCACATGATAGAAAGAAAAGATGAGAAAATGCCCTCCATGTTTGTTTTCTTTTAAAGAGAAACTTTATTGTATTAATTTAATATTTTGTAACTTACTTGATTCATATTGAAATTAAAACTCCTGAATCGTTCATTAACAGTGTAGTGTTCCTATGAGAATTGCATTTGCAGACAATAAAACTTAATGGTGAGTGTGTTAAACTTGACTGCAATATTAAAAGTTTAGCTTTAAGTTGATCGATCAAATTGAGAAGTTTTGTTAAAATAGACAAATAACGATATTGTATTCAAGTCGGGTTTTTTTTTTCACCATTAAAAAACAAAAATATTCTTAAACCTTATGCATGATTATTTCAATTTGAGATATTTTACACTTTATAATTTCATAGATGGCTGTATTTTTCTCGACGGCTATGTGCGCGATGATTTTTTTTTATATTTGGAAAATATTGTTTTTATTTTTTCGGTCTAAATATCATTATAGATTTTTTATATACAACTAACCATTATAAAATATTATTTACACAATAACCTACAACAATTTTCCAAACTTATGTAAAATATTTAATTATATATTTGCTTTTCTTTTAAAGTATTTATTTTGAAAACTTTTAAGTCTAGAAAGTTTCGACTATTCTAAAAAAGATCCAATGCCTTCATGGCTTTAAATATCTCATATGTGTTCCCATTTCCACTTACAGAACAATCTAAATTTTCTGGTGCTTAGTTTCCGTTCTAATCTGTTTTGGGCTTGAATCAATTATATATTATACCATGACATATTTGTACTGTCTTATACGGAATTGTATAAACTAATCAATGAATTAAAGTAATGTTATCTATCTATTCAAATTTTTAGTTTATAACAACCCAATTGAAGACCTAATCTTTGGCTAGTGTTACAAAAACAATATACAACTTGGTCTCATGTGGTAGCATACGTATTACATGCAGCAGCACTATTTTGAATTATCTATACTAGTTTCATTTCAAAGTCAATAAAGAAGAACATGACCTATAATGAGACCTTGTTTAAAGAAAAAAAGATAGTTACCTTAATATAGTAGGTGGTGGCTTTATTTAATGTTGAACTGGCATGTTCACCGATCCACCAAAAGCAAGTAGCTTAGTTTTCTTTTATATTATAGTACAAATCAGATTTGATTTAGTTTTTTGTTTTGGGTAGGAAAGTCTCCTTAAGATCAGAACAATATTTCGTTGTAATGTTAAAAATAGCCTCCACTTTAAACCTAAAATAATATCAGATCAAATAACAAAATGATTAAAAGAACTCCATTTCAGTCAGATGTGATGGTACAATTTTATATACTCATTCAATATTTGTGTATGGTTAATTGATGAATGTGTTGTTAGGTGTTTAGGCTGAGATCCGGATAATCAAGCCACTAATCTGGATGGGGTCATGAAAAAAAATATTTTACTCCAAGATTGATGAAACGTGCTAATTTCATTCCTTGGTGGTTGTTGTTTCGTTGTTTGACCAAGTCACTGCCAGTCACACTGTAAATAAAATTTCATCATACCATGATGGTAGTTTTGAAGGGAAGAATAATCTTTTGCATGATTGAGAAATTAGGAATACTGAGAGAATGGGATAAATAAATGTTACCTTTTCTTGTCTTTTTGGAAAATACTCTTGTTTAAAATATAATATAAGATTAAGTACATTTTCTTAATGGGAATTGAAAATTTATCTCGTTTATTGCGGAAACCAAATTATTATACCAAACTACTCCCTGTTACCAGAAACATTGTTTTTGATTAAATTGTATAGGTCATGTTTGATAATTTTAACATATATTTTCGTACATGTTATGAAAATTTCATATGTATATAAGTTAGAGTAAACTCGTTGCAAAATTTAGTATTTTTTGTGGTTTAAAAATAAGATTCGAAAATTTATTTTAAAACAAATATTATGAACATGAGTGGTGTAAAAAATACATGCTGCAAATCTATATATAATGAAACCAAAAAGTTTGTATAAAGTAAGGATATATACTAGGAATCATATTTTAAGATTTGTACGTATTTGAATACATCCGAAAATCTCATGTAAATATAAACATACTAGGAAGCATGTTTATAATAGTTTGTATAATACTATTTATGTGGTGGTTTTGTCTTGATAGTATTTATTTATGTGAAAGCTATTAGAAGTTTGGTTTGAAAGAGTTTATGGTTGTTTTTGACATTGCATTTGGATGGAGAATTATTAGATGAGGGTGACTTTATGGCATGGTTGGTTTAGAGAGAGAAGAGGGACCCATCCAATAATTCACGCATCTCTCTCTGCAGCTTATCATTAAAGCCTGCATGACTTCAATTATTGCAATGATCCCAAAAGCATGACATATCTGACCCTCCTCATTTCCTCTGTGTGCCTATTTTTAATTACCACTTCTTTCCAAACCTATCCCTCCCACGCGCATGGGACCACCCTTCCCTTTCATTCTCCCTCACCTTTTCCATCTCACAAACCCTAAACCTAAACTCCTTCATTTACCACCTTTCATCTCACACTAATCAATGCAAATACCATTCTTCAAAGCTTTTCTTCACTCTATCATGCAACTCCTTAATCTTGATAAATCTTTATTAATATGTAACCCCATTTCAAAATATGAGTCCTTTGTTACTAAGGAATATTTGAAATTCACCCAGAGGGAATTATTGAACTTGATTGTACACATCTCACCCGACCCTCATTTTAAGGACTTCTTGTCATTGGATACCAATCTTCTTTCTTTTGTTTCCAAGCTTTTAACAGTCCATTTTTGCATGTCTATTTTGAAGATGCTAATGGTTGAAAAGATGGTAGAGAGATTAAAGAACTTTGGCTTCCCCTTTTCATGAACCACAAACTCATTTGCTTACTTAAACCAACGCAAAGCAAGATCGAAAGTAGAAAACTTTTGTTGGAATAGTAAAATCCGGTCGGTTTGTCTCTCTAATAAGTGCATTATAATAATAGGAATTAGGTCAAATTCAAATCTCGTGCTAATCATCCCATCCACCTTTTTTCCAATGTTTTTCTTCCCACACATCACGCTTATTTCTAAAAAGAAAATGAATTAGTTTCCGTTTAATAACACAAAAACTACATAAAATGATTGTTTGTTTATTTGTTTATATCAAACGTGCTTTTGCGGCCAACTAGCTGGTGATTCGTACAGACAGCTTAAACGAACAAACAAGACCAAGATTATCTATGTAAGATTTTTTTAAAAAGCGAAAAGTTTACAAAATTTAAAACCTAAAGTGGTCCATCTTTACAATACCAAAAAATATTATTATTTTATTGATTAAGGATTTACGCAAAAATATAAACCAATAAATAATAAGTTGGTCTTTTAAGTAACGATAAATTAAAGATTTCATTTAAAAAACAATAAAATTGACTCTATAAATGAACAAAAGTTTATTATAATTTTTCAGACTCTAACTCGTGAAAAATATCTTATTATAAAATGCATGGGAAATTCTAGTTAAAAGACATCTTAATTATATATTTTATAAAAATTTCCGGCATTTTATTATTTTCATACTTGGTATTATAAAATAATTGAATTTTGTCATTTACAATAGTTTCCATTATGGTGGAATGAGATTGTTTTTATTATAAAAAACATTTGTAGTGTTCAAAATTAAAGTAGCCACAAAAAGAATTATATTTTTATTAAAAAGTAACAATACAAACAAACCCTAACATACTTCATAAATATCCTGAGTGTCATAAATAATAGGATTTTTGGGCAGCTTCAAAATCTTTAGCTGGGAGCTATAAGCAGGTCATTTCACTTCCATGAATGAGTTCAGAGGTCATTTAAAGAATCCACTAATCTTTTTTATTATTATTTAAGTGGGAAAGTGCAGAAATATAATATTAGGGTTAATTAATTAGCAATCCCATGGGGAAAATGAAACCCTGAAACAGTACAGTTGAACTGTTTATACATGCCTTAATAGACATAGCCCACATGATTCTGTATTGGGTACCAAAGACAAATGATCATTCTTATCATACTGTCATGCATAATGAGAATGAGAATAAGCATGATGGTGACGATAGATGAAAGGCCAACATATATACTGGCTAATCAATAAGACAACAGGAGCAGGTTTATAATCCCAGACATGTCTCTCAGATGATATATCATTTTCTTCTTGTCATCATGACGCTATTTTTTTTTTTCTTCTTCTTTCTTTTGGTTTGGTGCACCCTCTTAAATTGGTGTCCATATAATGGGGGTTGGTTCAGTAAAAAGAAAACTACATTTAATTAGAGGAGCCTCTCTCTTTGCTTAAACTCAGTTGAAAATTGACTACACATTTTTTTGTACCACTTTTTCCTGCTTCAGTACGCACCACAACATTACACTAGAATGGAATTTCTTTGTACCCCTTTTCCTTATACCAATTTTTGCTTAAGCATTTTATATTGTGTTATTAAATTTTGGATGATGACAACTCTGCAAGGAAAAACTCTTAACAGAAAGACCATAAAAAATTCTCTCTTGTTGGAAGATAAGAAGAAAAGGAATAAAAAAATGACAAATGCGTTGTGGTGGTTTTTTCTTAAAATTTATTACACAAGTAAGCTTTACCAACCATGAAATTATAAACAAAAATAGGGCTAACTGGATTCACTCAAAACGGTATAAACTGGAAAATAACTAATAGAATCTCAGGCGGCTTTTCTGACCACTGATTATTTTCCTCCATTCTAGATTCTCCAAAGTTTATATTATCATTTCTAAATTCCATTTGCTTGATTATTTATATATATAATACAACATTCTCTTTCTTCAGTCTATGCTAGTTTAAAAATGTAATGGAAACGACACATCGCAAGCCTAGTTAATTACAATAAATGCTGAATTGGATTTTACAATTTCAAAAAAATTGATTACTTGTTTAGTTTATACAATTATTTTTCACTCTTATGAATGATATATTTTAATCTTACATGTATACTTTTTTTACAACTTACCTGTATCATTTAATATCTTTATATATATATATATATATATATATATATATATATATATTTTTTTTAAGCTTTTAATTACTTATTATTCAAAAACAGATAAATTGAATAAATTTTGAACCAAAATAGAATAGAAATATTTACCAATTAATTCTAATTTGTTAAAGAATTTAATTAAAAATTCAATCCAGTCTGATTCATTTAATAAAATTCAATCTAATCTATTTATAAATATTTTTGTTTAAAGAAAAACAATTTAAAAACTATAAATTAAATATAGAAATTATAATAAAAATTTTAAAATGGTAAAAATAAAATATATTTAATAATAAAAAATTAGTTGAATTAATTTTGGTTGTTTACGTGTTTCTATTTATTAAAATTTTAAAAAATAACAAATAAACCATAATCAGTCATAAACTTAAATTATTAGATTTTATTTGGTTTGAGGCTCCTACTGGGCAAGGGATATTCCTTCAAAAAATATATATAGATACATAACTCGTTCTCTCTCTTATCTTAAACCATGAGAAGTGTGTACAAAGCTACCATATATATATATATATATATATATATAAAAATCCTTGGCTATATGGGTGGTGGTGTATTTTATGGGAGTGTGGTGGTGGGGGAAGGCATGACAACGGTTGAATATTTAAATAGATTCACGTGCCTTTGTCAACCTGTGTTTGTCGGTCAATCTTTATTCCCACAAAGGCAAGGGAAGAAGCCAACATAAAAAGGCAGTGTTGTTGCTGTTCTTGTTGCTTCTAAGGAGAAGAAGAACAACAAGTTGAAGCAGAACAAGTTTTCTGAATCACACCAACCAACCAACCCAATCTGCTCTTTCTAACCCTCTTCGCCATTCAACAAACTGCAACTACTCTCTGTCGGTACATATATAACAACAACATCAACTTCCTCTATTGCTTCAAATTACACACCTTTTCCATGGAACTCGCTTTGAGCTTAGGGGACACTTCCAAGTCCTTTCCTTTTCTCGACAAGCCTGCCAATTTACCCTCCAAGGACCCACCTGGCTTCTGCCTAGCACCGGGGAAAGGCTTTGATGACAAAAGAACCGATGCTGAGAAAAGGGGTTCTTCAGATCCACCAGTTCAACTTGATCTTCTTCCTTTCACTCCCGTTCTCAGATCCCAACCTCCTTCCCAGCTTCGAATCCCTTGGCTCACTGAACCATGTAATGCTCTCTCCCTTTTTTACCTTTCTTTCACTCACCCAACCTGCTTCATTAATTCAATCTCATCCCTTTTCACACAAACAACAAATTAGAATTGCATTTTTCGTTTGCATAAACAGTTTTCCTAGTTTGAGTTTCACAGATAAAGAATACAGTTGAAGGAGAAAATTTTACTAAAAATTGTGAGTCGGGTTTTTCCTGTACGAGATTAGACTATGATGTTTTTTCATGTTGGGTATATCAATGGATATAGAAAATATGTTTTGTTGTTTAGGGTGAATGAACACAGTTAATTTTCTTGTTTTTATTTTATTTTATAGTTTCTTATGATGATGAGAGCTGTGTTGTGTTGTGTTGCTAAGGTTTGGTTTGCTGTGGTTGTTGACTACAGGTGGAGCGGCGAGGGTGCTGGATGTAAATCTTTTTCCGGCGGCTGCGGAGGACGGTGATGACGGGACGTCGCTGTCGTCGCCGAGCAGTGCGGTGTCGCCGTTTCAGATGGACTTCAGCATGAGAAACGGTAATGCGGAGTTTGGAGGAAGAAACAAGAGGGAACAACAGGAGGCTGAAGGTACCAGAGTGAGCGATGACGAAGAAAATGGCTCGACTCGGAAGAAACTCAGACTCTCCAAAGAACAATCAGCGTTTCTCGAAGAAAGCTTCAAAGAACACACCACTCTCAATCCGGTAAGTCTACACAAAACACCCTTATGCTCTTTCTTCTTTAGATAAACCAGATTAGTTCATCTGTTCTACCTTTTTTATTCTATAAATGGGTCCTAAATATTGTTAACTTATTCATTAATTTCTAAATTTTGACCATAACTTGCAGAAGCAGAAACTTGCTTTGGCTAAACAGTTGAATCTCCTTCCTCGTCAAGTGGAGGTTTGGTTTCAGAACAGGAGGGCAAGGTAATCTATACCTAGCAACCTTTTACATTTTGTGGAAGTTAATTGTTAAACATTGTTTCTGTTTTGTTATGTTGGTTTTTGTTGTCATTATTATGTCTTGTGTTTGATTTTGGAATGTGATTTTCAGGACAAAGTTGAAGCAAACAGAAGTAGATTGTGAGTATTTGAAGAGATGCTGTGAGACTCTAACAGAAGAGAATAGAAGGTTGCAGAAGGAGCTTCAAGAACTAAGAGCCTTGAAATCTTCTCCACCATTCTACATGCAGCTTCCAGCCACCACTCTCACCATGTGCCCCTCATGTGAAAGGGTTGCCACAAATTCCACCACTAATCAAACTTCTTCCACTATTAACAGTAATGCTTCTCAAATCCCTGTGGAGTTATCTCTCAGCAAGCCCAGAATATTGCCCTTCCCTAATGGGCAGGCCCAAGCAACCCAGGCCCAGGCCCAGGCCCAAGCTCAAGCCCATCGGATAGCCTCTTCATGATCTTCAATCAGTGAACATTTTTTTGGCTGGTTTTTACATATGACATATATATATATATATAAATAGCTTGATATTATGGTATATCATAGAGGATAAAGACAAAGGATTCACTTCCCCTATTTATCGTTTTGTATATATTTTAGATTTTTCTTTATCTTCTTTCATTCATCTGTTTTTTTTTTTCTTTTCTTTTGGATTGAAAGAATTATGAATGATCCTTTTTGTCGATCGGTTAGAATGCACCAAACTTTTTGGTGGTGAAATTGTGAAATGAAAGCTTTTTTCTGAGTCTTTGTCTTGGTTCGTTTATTTTCCTTGGCCATCATGACGAAGAGCCAACTTTTGAATGACCTTTCTACCCTTAACGTACCCTACTTGTTATTATGTACTTGTAATTTTGCAGTAGGGCCAGTGCTATTACTGGTCCTGGAGCTTTACAAAACTAAGTACTGCAGAGAATAATAATTGAAGCATGTAATGACTGTTTTATTTTGTGGAGGTTTTAAATCCTTGCCACCTTTGGTTGTATCAATCATCTATGGTATGGTGTGTACTTTAAAACACAACAGCATTAACTCTTCTTCATCAGTTTAATTCAAAAATAATTTGCTTCTGGAAATTGAATCTATGGTTTTTAAATTTGAGATTAAATTGTAGCTATTTAATGAATGTAATGATTAGTAAAAAATGACTCGAAGGGTTTACTTAAGTGAATGTGCAACTATTAATCTATGGCAACATCCCAAGATTAACTAATGGCCAACTGTTTTTATGATTATGGTTGTAATTGGATAGTTTTAATTTATGATAGCTAGCAAGAAGAGATTTGTTAAAACTATAATATGTGATAATTTTGAATCATATACTAATTGCATGCATGCATGCACAACGGAGTTCTTTAATATACTCGTGACATGTTTTTTAATATAGAAGGTTGATGGGAAGAAATAAAAATGTTGACCTATATAAGGTTCTTTAATATACTCTTTCCTTTATATATATTTCACAACTCCTATACATGTTTTTTTATTGATTATGATTTACGAAAAATTGGAAAATAAAAATTAGTAAATGTAAACATCCTTAAATTTTTATAAATTTTATTAAATTATTAAGAACGCGTGTTTTAAAATAATATTATAAATTTTAATAAATTATTAAGAACGTGTGTTTTAAAATAATATCTTTGTAAGTACTTCTTTATTTCCAAACTCTTAATGTTTTAGTTCTCAATTTTGTTCCTAATAACTCTTAATGTTTACAATTTTCAAGTCTCATTAATTTATTTTCCTCATATATTCGTACCTGCTCGAATGTCGTAATTGTAGATATTATCTGAAGATATTTTCTGCTAAATATGCCAATTATCAATGATTTTAAATGTTCCTTAAACATTGTGCAAGCCTTAAATATCAGGAGTTTAGAAATGGAAAAAGTGTATTCTGATATTACTGTTACATAATAATAATAATAATAATAATAATAATATTATTATTATTATTATTATTATTATTATTTTATATTTTAGTTTTATTTGTTTTGGTGAAGGGCGGTGGTGATGATGATGTTGACAGGTTTTGACAACAAATCTAGCTTCATTCTTGCTATTTGCTTTTATGTATAAGAACAATTTTATTTTTATTTTATCACTTTTTATTTATCCAACAAAAACAATCCTCATTGATTTCATGGTTATTCTTTCAAAAAGGTTTAGCTGTGTACTATTGAGAAATGCTGATGATGTATATATTGTTAATAGATGTGGAAACCTATATGAATGTGGGGTCATATAGTGAAAAAGGGAGGTTAGGAAAACACAATGATGGTGTTAGATTGAATCTACAATACAAATGTAAGTTTGATGATTGTAGTTAGGTGGGTGTACATATGAATTAATTTGTGATGATGCACGCCTTACAAAAGTAACAGGCAGCAACACTCATGGGCAAGCCTTCATTTTTGAAACCAATCAACACTTTTGATTCTTTGTCCCAATAGTTGTGTATAGATGATGTTACTCCAACCTTCATGGTCAATTCAAGGATGCTTTCAAAATTCAACCAATTTGCAAGAACATCAAGATTGCTCAAAATAGCAATTTTTAATTTTTAAGAATAGAGAAAAAAATATACACATGTTTTACCTTCTATCTAATTAAAAAAGATAGTGTATATATAACTATTAAACTCAAAATAATATGGTATTTGATACTTGCTTTTGTTATGGAGTTACTGTTTTTATGCTAGTATCTCCAGTAAATAGCATACCTTGATTATTTGGTGGGTGAATATAGTTTATGAGTGAATCATTTTGACATTCTTCTTAAACAATATACCAATAGGACTATGAGTATTCTTGTGGAGAAACATTATCTTCAGCAAAAATATCACCACAATTATTAGTTTTGGCTGGACTTTGTATGAAGGATCCATGACTTCAATTTGACCAATTATGGTTCTCATATAATCTCCAACTTTTCTATCGGCTAAGTGAAGGGTACAACAAACGAAAATGAAATATCAGAACAACATAGAACAAACCAAATAAATCAAATGCCACGTGTCGGGATAATAACAACATTAAGTTAAATCGGATTTGCTTCTATTATTATATTATGTCATATTCATATTTGATTCATTTGTGTTTCTACATAGCACATAGAACTCCCATCAGAGTGACATTTTTCTAATGATTGAGGTATAATCTTCTCCTAATTGCTTGAGCAAGTTCTTAATATATTCTAGATCAATAAATGTGTAATAAATGAATCATTTATATTTTAACTATTTTTAGTAAAATTTAACCTATATGTCGTAGTAATAAGTTAATATAGACTTTACCTTTAAATTAGTTACTTAATTTTTTGTTCATTAACATGCACTTATCAATAATTTTTTTATTCAATTTTTAGATTAAAAGAATGTATCTAAGTTAATTATTATATCATATTTATTAGATACTAAACGTGTTTTTAGAATTGATCGTTAATAATTATACATGTAAAGTTTAAGTTTATTCGTCTAATATTAAGTTTGAAATCAGCAATTTATTGTAAAAGTATAGAAAAGAGTGAAGAAATGTGAGTTAATATTCATGTTGGGGGATATGTGATTTGAGTGGAAAGGGATAGACAAATGAGGATGTTTCAAATATAACTGTAAAAGTATTTTTATCATATTTAAAAAATATCATTTTAAGAAATTAAAATAAAATATATATTTTTTTATATAATTTAGTTTATATATAACTAATTAAAAGCTGTGATAAATTAAAATTATATATATATATATATATATATATATATAATTTTAGCATATGTAAAATATATACATATATCTCCCATAATATCCTATGTAGCATGAAGTTGTTTTTTAGCAATTTAATGTTGTACTACATATTTAAGTAACCTTAAGTACTACATATTTAAAGACTTACATTAATGGTACCATTAAATGGTTGTTTTGTACATTAAGGTGTACTTTATAATTAGAAAGACAAGTTTACTTCTGGTGTAGGTCCATCATTAGTAGAGTAAGGTGAGAGAGAACTTCACTCTTTTTTTTTTTTTCTTTATTATCTATCTGTAAATCATAATGTTGAACACAGAAGCATTAAAGTGTTTTGGGCTGTTGTATTGGCTAGTTCGAGGTCCAATCAAGGGATTTCTTTCTTTATGAACCAAAGTTTTAGGGCTAGAGATTTGCAGTGTAGGTGTGCAGTTAACCCCTTCCCTAACCCTAAATTACTACTAACACCATAATACCATAAACAGCCTTTTCATTCTTTCCCATTTCATTGATTATGATGTTTTTTCATTCCCCACAGTGAAATTTAAATTATTAATAAACACTATTAATCTACATCAGCAGTTTAATAAATAATATAAATAATGTACATATGGGTCATTAGTAATTAGTTATAATATTATATAAAACTCAGCATTGATCTAGACAGAAAAACTTGGGATGAGAGAAGAGATAGAAGGTTTTGACTTTGCATGTGAATGGAGTAACTGGAATGGATGAAGTTGCATATAAGTTAAACACAGCATCTCAAGTAGATCTTTGAGCAGGCCTATAAACACAAGGGTCTGAGCTATATCTTAGCTAAGATTCACCCTTTTCTGCTACTACTTGCACTAGACTACCCTAAATATCCAGCTACACTTTGGCTCCATCTTCCATTGGGAAGTTAAATCAAATAACTCTCAGCTACACTTCATGGCTTTTATTCATCAAACTCTCTTTTGTTTCCTCTATTTTATTTTATTTTTTTATTACCTTTTTCACTTGGCATCATACAACATGCAATGCAATATCTACTTTTTAAATCATCAATTCATACAATATAACTTATATATGAACTGGTTTATAAAAATTCTTTTGTTTAATCTATATTTTAATTTTTTTTAACTTATATCATCATAGGTGTTGCTCTTTTCTTTTGTTTGTTGCTTGTGACAATCCAAAAAAATCATAAGTAAAATCATTTATTTGAGACACATTAAAGAATCTCAGTAATGAGATAAATGAATGTGTATATAACGAGAAAATATGAGAAAGTTGAGGAGACCAAGGAGTTGCTAATGCAGTAACATTGTGAAGAATAGGGAGAAAAATAAGAAATGTAAGAGAATGTTTATTTTCAAAGCCAACCATTAATGTCTGTCTTACATGATCAAGAGAAAGAAATATGAACTTGATAGAAAAACATTACTCATTGTTACTTAAGAAACAATTATTTATATTAACAAGAACATGGATTTCTTATATTAACAATTATTTATGTTACATGACAACCTATGATCAAATTCACAAAGTACTTTCATAAATTTTAATTAATTATAAAAGTTTAAAATGAGAACAAATTTCACATGGCAGTTCTATTAATCATTGCCTAATATTGGGCACAAAAGATGGCAAAGCAGTCCAAGCCCATCATCCATAAGAGGCTACTTTAATCCTAAGATAAGTCCAGCCCAACAACTTTCAGTTGGTTACTTCAATTTTTTCTTTGCTAATTTTTCATTGATCAATGTTATTAGCAACCACTATTAAATATTTTTTTTAGTTTATGCATAATTCTTTCATATGAATTTTTGTTTTAAATTACGTTGAGTTTGTTTAATTTATGAAAAAATGTTATTTTTTACTTATTTATTTTCATCTTGTAGAGAAACTCATCAAAATTTTAATCAAATAAATTATTTAACAATTATTACTATTACAAATATTAATGGGACAAGCACAACAACTGTTCCAATCTTTAATATCACAATTGCTATCAAGAAATAAGTCTACCACCATTTTCCACGTCAACCAACCAGTTTAATAATTAGATTTTATAAAGATATTTTACAAAAATTGTTTGAAAATTATGTACCCATAACTTGATTGATGAGAGTATGAATATTTAGATATTGTAGACTTTACAAGTTTTTTAAGATAAAAAAAAATTACAAATATAATGTTTCGTTAAAAAGAGAGAATTTTAATATAATTTGCTCCAAATGATAAAACATCATCTTTTAAATATTCATATTTCCAAATCCTTTACAAGTACAAATACACCTTAATTTATTTTACATAATAATTTCTTCACACTTTTTAAAATATTATTTTACATAAAAATATTTTCCATGTTTTTCCGTGTCAGCTGTGTATGAAAAGTAGGAGGTATTTGGCACCGCACATTAATGAGAACGTGTTTGTAATATATAAAGGCCGAAATATAAATTTGTAATGTTGAATTTTTCTCAGACATAATGTGTAATGTTGATATTTCAACTACTTTGAATATATGTTTTAGTATTTCCTCCTAAATACCTCGTTACAAGTAGGGTTTTTAAAATTTGAATTGAAAATACCACTCAATTGAATTGGAAAAAAAACCGAATTATTTTTAAAGGAAATTGAATTAAATTATTCTATTAATTCAATTTTTAAAAATTGAATTAAAACACATTAAATTATAACTTATAAAATTAAAAAACATACTTTAAAATAAAAGATTTATTAATAATAAATCAAACAATTTATAATAGATAAATTTGCTCAATTCATTTACAATATCATAGATTTAGTTTAAGTTATTTTAAAACATTATACACCTTAACTATTTACAATATCACATCAATTTATTATTCTTATATATATATATATATATATATATATATATATATATATATATATATATATATATATATATATATATATATATATACAGACAGAACAGTTGTAAAACATGATTTGCAATAGTCAAAGGTTTCACGTGACTAAAGTTCACACCCATTTGAATTCTTTATCAACAAGGAATCATCATTTATGGCTAAAATCAAATTCGGACAAAAATCAACTTATCTTTTTCAACATATAAACAATTATCACCGAACCAAAAAAAAATACTCTGAAGAGACGGTGGGAAACCTCACAGAAGAACCAAACAAGCACATCATTCCAAAGAATATAAATTAATTATTTTCCCTGTCACCAAACTTGAAATGTACGTACATGTTTTCTTCAAATCCTATAAATATAATGACAAACTAATTCATCTGAACAATTCGTCACATAAAGCGAACATTACAATATAATGGAACCTCTCTTTAGAAACAAAATTTAGAGGGTGGTGGTTTACAATGATAAATTTTACCACCCTTATTTTTCTATCTTTTCTCATGTCCTAACTAACTTCTATAGTTCATATGAACAAGTTCATTTAGTTTAAACTTTCAAGGAACATGTGTCCCTTATTCTTTTTTCACAACACATAAACTTGTGAACCTTTACAAAACTAAAAAAACTTGTTGGTAAAAATAGTATATATATTGCATCTGGTTTTGTTTTCAGCTAAACTCACTCAATGTAAGTGATTTGTAGTGTAGTTTACCTATGGCCTCTTCTTCATATGCTGATTCTGATACTGTCTCAAAAGAAGCTCAGCATAAAGGATCTCATTCCATGCATCAGGAACACCAGGGAGACACCAGTGACTGCAGTCTTGAAATCTCAATGGTGATTTCCTCTCTTCTGCTGATAGGTTTTGCTTCCTATAAATAGAGGGATGACCATCCTTCCTGAAATCTGTCATTTTAGTGACATTTAGGTAGGTGACCTTGGTGTTCATATACTTCAAAACCTTTTCCAATACCCTCATCTTAGGAGGGTATTCCTTCAAGTACTTCTCATTCTTGATTGGCACAGTTTCACTGTCACATTGTCCACCAGAATTCCATTGCCCCCCACTGTAGAATATGAAACAAATGTTTTTGTGTCAATCTTCTTGTTCTTTATTACAATAATGTGCTTAAAGGAATGATATTGAAACTGAATGTCAAACTAAAGATGAAGATTAGCACAATAAGTTGGATATTTTTATACTAAAACCAACTTATCCAGTGTTAAAACTATCTAAAATTACATCTCAAAATCAATTTTTCATGAACATTTAACTAAAATCATGTTAACTAGTATTTATCATGATGTGGGATCATCCAATGTGAATCCAAACACACTACATTGTACCTGAAATGTGAAGCAGAATAGCCTCTGAAGAATATCATAGACTTGGATGAATCTATGTTGGCATCAATCCATCTACTCCAAGTGGTTATTGCCCTTCGAAATGCCTCCAGAACATTCAGTTCATTATAGACATGGCTTCCCTCTTGGTAATAGTCCTTCCTGGAATTTTTCTCTAACAAGTTAGTTAACAAGGTCTTGACTTGCAGTCAAATCTAAGAGAAACTGTAATGTATTTACCCTTTGGAAGTTTTATCATGAGTCCACCAGTGACCAGTGTTGAAGATGATTATATCTGCACTTTTATATTGGACTGAAGATTTACCAACCAAATCCAGACGAAGTGTTTCCTTCTTTGTTCCATTCTTCACTGGAACTTCCCATTCTTGAACTAAGAATGGGGACACAAAAAGCTCCGCGGAGAAGTTATAATCCTAGCAAGCAAGCAATTAGTATAATAATTAAGTAAAAACCACTAAAAGAAAAATTGAAAACGTAGAAGGACTTGGTATTTACTTTGAATATGAATGAATAAGAGGCTTCGCCTCTGAAATGGACTCTTCCATTTGCTTCATAGACTTTGCTTTTGTCTTTCACAGAGTTTCTCAGGATGCAAATGAGAGATTCCCACATATTCCTGTTGATGGAATCACCCACAAAAATAAGCCTCTTGCCTCTCAACATTTCCAGCATTCTATGTCCGTCCAACCTATAGCAATTACAAGCACAGATTATATAGCAAATCAAACAATACCAAAGAAACATTCCCAAAGCAACTTCGAACATCATCAAAGTAAAACACCTGGATGAATCTTACAAAACAAAATATTGTCAAATTTGGACAAATAACAAACACTATCAAATGGGAAACCTAAGAAATTAAAAGGACCAAACTTAAATGCAATTCCTTGATGATTTCTGGAGTTACCAGAATTAGAATTTTGCCTTTTAATTACATAATAAAGTTTCAATTAAAGATCAGCATATGTTTTAATGAAATGAAACTTCAATTTTGATTAGATAAGATAAGAAACATCTAAAGAACTATATCTATGTTTTATCCAAAACTAAATCATTAAAGTTAAGTGCAAGTACAAGGTGTTTTCGAGTTTTAATTCTAAATCCCGAGTGATCTAAGACAGAGTATTCATAATGCAAAATCAAAACACCGAAAGCGTTAATGGAGATAAACACAAGTTTTTTCAAAACATTGTGCACCAACAGGTTCTAAAACAACAGAAGTTCACCGTGTTCTCTTACCTTGGGAGGCTGCATCCCTTTGGCTTCCACTTATATTTCTGATAGTCTTTATCAGGCCTTCCATTTTGTATACAACTGAACTGTTCATCGATCAGATTGCAAGAACCCGGTTCATAAAGAGGATAAGAATCATCCTTTATCCATTCCCCATCAAAAAAATCACACTTTATCAAAGCCTCAATCATTTCATCCTCCACCCTCGAATCCGTTTCCTTGGTCCCATTCTTCTGTTTCTTCACCAAGGAAGCCGTGTAATTACTATGCACAACTCCCTTCCCTGTGTCCCCTCCTTTCCCCGAACTCAGATTCCCATGGGGACTTCCCCCTGAAACCTTGGGCGCAGAAGCAGCACCATTTGAAGAATGATTCGTCTTCTTTAAAGCTTTATCCTCATTAGAAGTCCCAGAAACTCGGGTATGATTGGAAACACTTGATGGCTCTTTATTCACAACATCATCATGCGGTTTCGCTGTGTGGTTGCTGGGTATCTTGCTTATAGTTGGGGTGGTACGAGTTTGGTTTTCAAGACGCGTGCTTTGAGTTTGGTTTTCAAAAGGGGTGGCTTTAAAAGGCCTTTTACTTGTTGGAGGAGATTGAAAAGTGTTATTGGTAGATCTAGAAGTGGTGGTGGCGTTATGGGTGGTAGAAGTTGTAGAATTGGATGATGAAGAAGAAGAAGTGGTGTTGTGGAAGAAGAAAGAGAAGATGGAAGAGAGTTGGGACTTGTAGGCAGTGGTGGAGGAAGTGGAGGAGGCAGTGGAGGAGAATATGTTGGTGAAGAAGGGAGAGGAGGTGTTTGGAGAGGGGCAAAAGGCAAGGAAAACTGTGAAAGCAACAAAGGCAAAAGTAAAAGCATAGGCAAAAGTGAGAGTTTTTCTGGTTTTGGGAATGGAGAAGAGGGTCTTGAGGTCTGAGTTAAGGGTGCCCCCTATGGGAATGTACTTGGCATCAGCCATGAAGGTGAAGGGGTTGTTTTGTTTGAGTCCCTATTGTTGAAGAAGAAGATTATTGAAAGAGAGAGACAGAGAAAGAACATGTGTTGTTGTGTGGACTTATACAATGTTGGAAACAGGGATGTTTCAACTTACAAGTGGTGTTGTAACTGTTTGGCCGGTGGTGACTCCAAAACACAACAGAGAGAAAAGAGATTTGGTTTAGGTGCAGTGGCTCTAAATAGTACATACCCACCAATTTGGTTACCATGAACAAAGAGGGAGCAATTTTAGAAGGTGTGTTGTAATTTGGTTTCCAATTTTAAATATTGTTTTTGAAAAATTTTATAGGTTTTGGAAAATTTTAATTTGGTTAACTTTATTTTATAAAAATCGTAATTTGGTTCTTACCTTTTTTTTTTTTGTAATTTTAATCCTGTAATTTTCGTTAGTTTCAGTTTTTAAAACAAACATCCAAACTATGATGTCTTACATTTTTTAACATAAATATGATGTCTTACTTTTTTATGTTAGATATATTTTTAACGTGTGTTTTAATTCTCATAGTCTCGTCTTAATTATCATCATCTATGAAGCTTTTATTATGTATAGATCTCTACTATTATAAGTGAGCAATAAAAAAGAAGATAAGTTTTTTTTTTTTTTTTCATAAAGAAAAAAACTCACATTCAATACATTTGTAACGAAAGTAAAATAAAATTTAGAATTTAATTACAAATAAGCTGAGAAGAACAAAATTTTTTAGAGTATCATTCAATTCCATGTTAACACATTTATAATATGTTTGTAATTTTTTATGATAATTTTAAACAAATTATGTATATAATTAGTTTTGATTAATATAAAATATAAGTTTCCATTACAATTAAACGTAATTTTGTTTTCAGAAACTAATAATAAGGGAGTGCAATAATTATGAATTATGAATTAATTAAAATTTATTGTTTTCATAACTTTAAGATAATTATTGTAACATAATAAAACTTATATAATATGATTTATGATTAAATTATATTGTAAAATTGTTTTACACGTAATCTACTTATTTTTAAATAAATATATTTATTTCTAAAAGAGAATAAATATGTTCTATTTTACACAAAATGAGTGGATTTTAATATTTTTATCATTTTTTTATTTTTCATCCTAAAAAACTGAAATAAAAATAAAATATACGATTTTAGTTTTAATTCTCGTAAAATATTTTTCTTACTTTTATTCTTCCAAAATATAAAGTAATTTATTTTAGTTTCTAAAATTTATTATTGAATAGATAAATAATATCTATTTTTGTCAATATTAAAAAAATTAAAAGCATTATTTATTGATACTATATCATAATAGCGTACGGAAGTATAATGTAGAACGATTATTTCGCTTTTCTTCCAAATACATAATAATTAAATTAAAATTACATAATAATGATAATAATATAGAAATAAATAATTTGTCATGTCAAGATTAAAAATATATTTAAACCAATTTAAAACATGTAATATTTTTATTTTATTCTTCACTATCACATTCCGTGACGAACAGCTATCCAACTCAACGGTGACAGTGATGACTTTTTCCGTCAACGGTGAACTGTACGGCGTTCAAACTCTCCCGTTGTCGGTTATTTATATTTTTATGATACATTTTTTAATTTTAGAAAAAAAAAAGTAGGGGCATTATTGTAAATGGCCGTGTATATTAAAATTGCGGTCCATGACGCGTTGCAGTGGGATTGGTATGGAATACAAACACGATCACGATAACAACTTTCTATAAAGAAAAGATAACTCAAATAAAATTTATTAAGATAAAATTAATTTATAGAATTAAATTTAAATTTATTTTAAAATCTTTATTTTTTTTATCAGCTCAAGATTACTTATTGAGCGTTTATCCAAAATATAAGTAAAAATAATATTATCACTGGATAAATATTCCATATTATTAAAATGATGAGAAAAGATAAGATGATGTGCATTTATAATAACCTGTGAAAGGTTCAGAGAAAGTGATGTGTGAGGAATCTGAAAACGAGTGCTCATTCTTCATTTATCACTATAAGATTATCCTATTCTTGTTTATTTTCAGAACCATGGATTATGTTGATTGCATGTGATCCAATCTATAACTTTTAATATTTTTAAAATAAGTTCTAATAACGAATAATAAAAGAAAAAAAATGAAAAATATGCTAACTTGGATCAAACTATGTCATCTGAATTCCTTAAACTTAGCCGGATTAGTTGGGTGGAGCATGCATTAGTTAAATGAATTAATGATAATTTTAATTACTAAAATTGACTATATAGCTAGAGCATGGACTTATGTTATGTGAAAGAGAATATCTAGGTTGCTTATTTGACACTATTTTTGTGTAAATTAATATTCACCTCTTTCCTCGACAAACAAAAATTTTGAACTCTTACTTTTTCTCTCTATCAAAACACCATTTTTCACGAATAATTTAAAAAATTGAAAAAATATTTAAAAAATGGTATAATCGTATTTCATACAAGAACATATACAATAAAATTTACATAAATGATCGAAATAAAATTTTATTTCTTATTTTAGAAACACCCTAAAAACAATAGTAGAACTCTATCCAAGCTCTATGGCAATGTTAATTTATGAAAAAAGAAATTGACGTTATCATGTTTGCTATGAAAAAGTTTAAGAGCTCTCACGACACACACTAGGAACTCTAGTTTGAAAAGCATAGAAATTTTCCCTAATGGGTTTGACTGAAAAGATTGGTGTGGTGGTGAGAAATGTAGTTCAATATTGGTTTGTGGAGAGTGAACTGAAGTGATGATGTTTAGACCACTAATACTTAGCCACTTTGTAAGTAATATCGAGAAAATGGTTACATTTCTGAACCAAGTCAAACAATGTGGCTTGGTGGGATTGTGAAAGTGTCATCATATAAAGTGTCTTAATTCTTAAACACAACATGATCAAACAAGAGGTAAAATAAGAGCTCAAGTGTCACGTAGTGGAAACTTTTTATTTGATTTCTATGAGGTGAAATTTCTATAGTTATAATATCTCAAATCACTACAATTATGATTAATTTATGACTCAATAGGATAATACAACTTTTTTTTTTTCAGCTAGGTGTATAACAAAATGGGAGAGTAAAAACTCCCGTTTCAGATTATCACATAATTTTTCTTATTATCATTTTTGTAATTTTTTCTATAAATATAGCATTAAACCTTTTGTTTCCTATTTTATTTTATTTTGCTAAAGAACTCATCCCTCTTTTCTAACTGCCTCCTACACGCATATATATCTTGTTTTATTTTTAAATATTATAACCATTAGGAGTTGATACAAATTTGAATATATTCACAATGATCAACTCAAAATCAAACTAAAAGAGAAAAATTAGACTGGTTGAGATTATGGATTTAGTCAGTATTTTTAAATTGCGAGTTTAACTATGCTAGTTCTAGGATATTAGCACATGGAATCCTACTTGAAAACCTACAGAATTTTATAAAAAAAATAATTTTTTATATTAAATAATTTTATCACTATGAATCTTAAAAATATTCATAAACTTCATTTTATTTTATTATGATTTTATTTTTAGTTTTCTCTATTTAATTTTATTATTATATTAGTAGACCTTATTATTCAATTATCTAACGATTTCCAAAAAAACTTAAATAAAATCAAGATATTGAAAAGGTTAATTAAGATATCAGTATCTTATAAACCCAATTCAGTCCAAATCCCATGCTTATTCCTATATGACATGAGCATCATTTAATATTTATATATATATATATATATATATATATATATATATATATATTTTATTTTCCAGTTATTTTTGTAGGATACGATCAATTCAATGAAAGTAAGTAGAAAATCACGGGGCAACTGAAAATATAAAATTCTACATGTCTTTCAGGAAAGACAAATATATCTTTTGCCAGATTAGGATCTCTTGGGGCATGAAATTTAATTTAGAAACTATTTATATTTAACGAGTTTCCTATGTATCAACAAGTCGCTTTGGCCGAGTGGTTAAGGCGTGTGCCTGCTAAGTACATGGGGTTTCCCCGCGAGAGTTCGAATCTCTCAGGCGACGAATTTATTTTAATATTTTTTTACTTTTCAAAAACAAGATTCCTTTATATACTTTTGTTTTTTTCTGGCAAAATAGTAAACTTATATCCAAATCCGTATACTTAGATTTAGTGAGTTATTAAAAGAAATTCTAAAAGTATAAATCTCGCGCAATTTCCTAAATGAATGTCTAGATGAGCGTATATAAGTCAAGAAGTAAAATGAATAATTATAAATATTCTTCAACCTTCCTTTTTTTCATCTCATTTCTATTCAATATCATTTAATAACCACATTGTATACGTTACATGTTTCAATGAGTTTATGCAAATTAGTGTTATTCATTTTTATTATTCTAGCAGTATCTAATTCTAGAATTTTAAGATTTTCAATTATTGTTTGTGAAGAATTAAGTAACAAACAAAAATAATTACATCTTAGGGGATTCCAATAAAGGACACAAATGAAATAAAAGTATGCAATGAAAGGAACCAATGATAAGTTTTAGAAAATTGTGAATAAGATAATATCGACAGATAAAACAAATACTTCTTCAAAGAGGGCATAGGCCAACTAGGATTTTTGTTATTAAGAGTTATAGTATACGATGGTAGTATATATAGGACTTGTAGTTCTCTAAGATCAGAAACCATTGTTTTCAATTGTGATAAATGTGAATAACCCAAATGATAATACAAAAGTGTAAAGAGATGCAAAATAGCACATAGAAGTTTGGTGCCAAAATAGTAGTCCCGTATATTCATGAATGACTCTACCATCATCACACTCGGGTATTATAGAAGAATTAATATCAGTTACTTAATGACTTAATTCACTCATAAACGTAGACTTGACCAAGCAGCTTTGGACTTATTAAATAAAACAATAAAAGGAGAAATTCTAGAATAAAGAAATGGAAGAAAATAAGTATTGCTGGAAATATGATCAGAAGTTTAAAAATGAAAGCTATTAACAATATAGATTAAGTAAAAGATTGTACTTGATTACCATATTTTAACCTTCGATATTGCAGATACTCTTCGTTATAAAACTTGGATTCAACAAAATCATTAACACTTTTGGTAGTAAGAATGGAAACACGAAGCAATCGTTATGAAATTTCTAGATCAGTCAGAATGCGATCTCTCACACCAGTTTAAAATTTGGGTTCATGGCATAAATGATCGTATCCATATAGAATTTATCCATCCATTTTAATCTCTTTTAAAGAACACACTTAGTTTTCTTCCAAAAAGAATTACAAGTTAACAAGCTAACTCACTCAAATATGTTAAACAATTATGACAAACTAATTCAAATTCTAGAACTGACACAGGGTCCCAATAAATTAATAATTATGTGCCATGATTATGCAAGAACACCGCAAAATATAACAGCATGCATGGCTGCAATCTAAAATTCATGGAAGTTAGTTACTCCAATACCCATTTGAATATCCAATTTCAACTGAACTAAAAACCACATTGCAGCTGGAAATTAAGTAGAAATTAACAATTCCAACTGGAAATCTGTATACAATAAGTATAGACCAATTTGAACATCCAATTTCAACTGAAATAAAAAACCACAATGCAGATGGAATTAAGTAGGAATTAACACATGCAACTAGAAATTTGTATACACTAAGTAATAGTTTTTATAAAATGAGAGCAATTTAGCTCTAGTTGAAATTGTGACTGTTTCATTGTACAACAAAAGTTAAAACAATGACAAAAGATGCCAATAAAATTAACTTTGATGAATGATGGCAAATCCCATTTTTATATTAAAAGATACAACCAGAAAGATCATTCAATTGAATAAAAGACACTTCGTCTTTTGCAGTGGTCAATCCAATAATCTTCCTTGCTGAAAAGTGAAAAGAAAACAAAAATCCCTTGAAAGGAAAAATAAAAATTCTACAACACAAACAGTATCCAGAAAACCTCAAATTCCAAAGCCAAACATAGCCCGTATCCTTTTGAAAATGAGATCCCGCCATCCCCTCTCTGTGTTTTCCACCACAGTTGCATTCCCATATCTGCATTTACAAGCAACCACATTACCTCAGTAACAAAACAAATAACAAACCAAAAGCAAAAGACCAGAACAACCAAACACCGACTCACCTGTCTTCTTCAGGCACATCACTATGCGTGAGCTTAACAACTGTGACTCCACCTTCAGGCTCCTCAAACACAATCCTCACCTATAGAATTCACAACACAACTCACAAATAAACATTCCATTCAAATTCAAAGAACACACAACACCGGTCACAACACTTCAGCATGTTTAAATACACAACTTTTAGTATGTTAACTTCCGGATAACTAATTTACACTTATAACAATAACATACTTGATACTTCTTAAAAACTGTTTCTAGTATACCTCCATAAACTTCTTAATAAAACTCATAAAAATCTTCTTTTTCATTACATTAAATCTCATGTTCAAATATGACAAGAGTCTATCAACAAAGCGCTTAGTTAAACTTAATATCTAAGAACATTGAAAATCTAGCATCATAAGCTCAAGCTCAATCTTCTCTAAAGAGTAATGATATCTAAACGTCTCTCTATTACAAATATTTCACTAAAACCCATCATTTTTCTCCATTGTTCTCTTCTCAACCCGTCACATCATCTATCATAATACCTACACACCTGTCAACTCTGTCTCTATTTCTTTGTGTCTAAAATGGCATTTCAGCTTTAACTATCAAATTTAGCTTTAGAATATGTTCTTGTACTATTATTACTATAAAATTTATCAATCTCCCGCAGGCTTTAACTATCAAATTTAGCTTTAGAATATGTTTTTGTACTATTATTACTATAAAATTCTCATTCCACGACAATTGCATCACACTCTAAAACCAATCCCAAAAAAAAAACAAAAAACGAGCCTAAACTCAAATAAATTCAATTCTTTCATAAATCTTACCGTGGATTGAATCCCATCAAGCCAGTTCCCAAACCTCCACTTTTGTACGATCAACTTCCCTTCCCGTAACTCCAAATTTCTCCCAGTCACAGACCCATCGAAAATACTAAACTCACCCCCAACCTCCTTGCTGATCTTCGCACTGCTCTGCGTAAAACCCCTCCACCTATTCTCATCCATCAAAATCTCAAACAAATCCTTCGCCCTACAATTAAACCTCTCCGTCAAACTAATCGTTTTAAACCCCTTCTTCCCTTCACTCTTCTCGTTCTTCTTCGAATCATTCTCATTTTTACCATTAATATTAACATCACCATTACTATTACTACTACTGTTGTTCTTCTGTGGCACCACTTTCTTCGCTTCAAGATCATCCTTCACGGGCCCACCCTTCGCCATGCTCTCCACCCAAACCCTAACCTTCTCCAAAATCACCGGTTTCGCCTTCTCCACCACCACCTGCTTCAACCTCTTCCCAACCTCTCCGCTATCCTTCACCGTAACCCTAACCTCCGGATCCTCGTCGGCGTTCTCGTCCGAGATGTACGGGATCTCGACGGATCCCTCGACCTTCCGCAGGACCTTCCCGTCGGAGCCACGCTCCTCGGCCTCCCACGTGAGTGTCACGCTAATCTCGTACCCGGGAATCACCTTCCCCTTGCGCACATTAACGTAGGCCTCGCCATCGAGTTTCTCCACCTTCTTGACGGCGACGGAGACGTCACCGTCAGCTACGCTGACGTCGCCGAAGAGCTTTCGGAAGAAGGTTCTAGACCATTCGAGACAGTTAGTCTCCGCCCAGTGCCAGTTGTGAACGTTGGTGCCGTCGGCGCGCTCCGTCACGATCCAACGTTTATCACCCTCGCCGAACTTGGCCATCGAAACGGAACTGAACGTGCAAATAACGGATTGTGGTGTTTTGTTGAAGGGAAGAGAACGGTGTTTTAATAATAACGGTGGTGTTGGGTTTGGGTCTAGAGGGTTCGGGAGTTGGAAGGATCTAGAATGCGATGGTGTTGTATTCCAGCGAAGTGGGAAAAAATGAAGAAAGGGAAGAAACGGAAGTCTGGTAAGAGGGAAGAAGGATCTAGAAGACAGCAGAGACACGAGTTTTCAGTTACAGCCCAGGTTAGCCGCCAAAGGCCCACAACTTTTGCCTTTGCACAATCAAATCTCATATCATCCAATAACTTTTTTTTTTTTTTGTAATTTTACAAATTTTTCTCCTATTTATTATCAACAAATTTCCACTAAGTCTTCATTTTCTTTAGAAAATTAGTTGTCACTGAAAATTGAACTTTTACTATAATTAAAAGCTCACTAGCCATTATAATAACTTAGGAAGATTTGAAAAAAAAAAAAAAAAAAAAAAAAAAAAGAACTTACCTAAAACATGAAAAGTGACACAAAGTTGTATATCAAAATTAAGTACAGAAATTCATATAAATTAGAAAATAGATCTTACTTGGTTTTGTGCATGTGACTCATTATATTTCAATATTATTGAGATCGAATAATAATAATAATAGTATTTTTAAAGGTAATATACGATGATAATTAATTATTATTATAGTTTTTTTAATAACTTGGACAATAATAATTTTTTATTTTTTTTATTTACGAAATATTTAATTTTAATTTTGATATTTTTATTGGATATAGTTGTTTTTATTCAACTCATTTAAATATTATTGTCGATGATAAACTGGTTAGATGTAATAAAAATGTGAAATATTTTAAAAAAATAAATATTATTACAACATTTGTACGTAGATTTCTCTTTTTCTTATTTTGTTTTGCGGTTTATCTCACAAATCCGTAAATTATTATGTGGAATTAACTAATAAAATTAACCTGTAATTCAGCAAAACAAGACTGACTAAATTGTATTGTTATTCTTACATAATTTACCTAAATATATATGTTCAACATAAACATAAGAGTTATTTTGCTATCCAAATTATCTAAGTTTGCTACATTTATAATCCTTTTTATCAAGTTTTAAACTCCATTTCAAAAAATTTATGACTATTCAATCCATAATAAGAACTTAAAGAAACTTTAAAAATGTTCTAAATCAATTTATGATATGCATAAAGTTAATACTTCTATATAAGTCTGTGCTCTTTAAAATTACTTTTAGCAAGTATAAAATATATTATACTATTTAATTTTCAGATCTTTATTTAGTTATTGATTTTCAAATTGATAATTCAAAATCCAATATTGTATTTAAGATACAATATATACTCATAAAAACAAATTCTAAATAAAAAATGTAAGTCTTACATACTAAAACAAATCCTCCATACCTTATAAATTATCAATACTATCAAACATAATTAATTCTTACATACTAAAACAAATCCTCCATATCTTATAATTATCAATATTGTCAAACCTAATTAATCTCACAAATAAGATTAACTCTCTTTATCTAAAATTTGCTTATTTTCTAAGAAGGGTAAAAATTTACAGTGAAGGAAGTAAAGAAAGAAAAAGAAAAAACACACCTAAAAACTTTGGTAACTTAGAAAAATATCCAAACCACCAAAACACAAATTAGAATTTGAACTAGTTGAGGAATAAACTTTCTCATTTTGTTAATAGTAAGAGATCTCACAGCCTTCACATAAAAGTCACTTAAAAGTTATATAAAGTAAGGTAGAGATTTTTATAAAAAAATAGGACTTATTTTTAAAAAAATATATTCTAATGAATTAGATTTGAGTCACTATTTATCGAATCATTAGTGCAATTTAATCAATAAAGATGAAAAATGATTTGAGATGGTAGAAGAAGAAAAACTTGAGTAGAGAAAAGAAAATATTCAAGAAAGAGAAAACAAGGAAAAATTAAAAACAAAGTCTTAAATTTATAATGTTATTTTTTGTTTTTGAATTTAAAATAAGTTTTTTATTGTAATTCTAGTGTTAAAAGAACATTTTCAAAAGAGTTTTATACAGTGTGCACACATATTTTTTTTTATTTCATATTAAAATTATAATAACTATAATTTTTTGTTGGATAAAGTTAATAGAAAGTTTTTTTTTTTGGTTATTTAATTTCTAGTGTTGTTTTCACAATGACTAGGATGATTTCTATAATATTGTGACATATCCATTTTTTTTCCTAGTGATTTGGATATGTCTCATTCTATTTCCTTTGAAACCATGGGACAAGTTATTTGAGACTGATTCTTCCTGCACCTCCATACCTCAATACTGATTTTTTGCACTTCCATAATTTTATATATTTTCATTTTAGTTTTAAGGAAAAAGACGAAAATATCCTTTAACAGATTTAATTTTTTTTTCACAAATTGTACAAACTGTAATGTAATTAAATTTTTTTTCTTTTTACGGATTGTACAAACCGTAATACAATTAAAAAATATTATTATTGCGGATTGTACATTCCGTAATTATTTTTTTCTGCACCTTTTATATTGCGGGTTGTACAAACTGCAAATATAAATTTTTCTAAATATATTACGGTTTGTAAAACCCGCAATGCATTTAATTTTTTTTGTATTACGGGTTGTACAACCTGTAATGTATTTTAAATGATAATATTTTTTAATTGCATTACGGTCTGTATAATCCGTGAAAAGAAAAAAAATTGAATTTGTCGAAGGGTATTTTCGTCTTTTTTTCTCAGGACTAAAATAGAAATATGCAAAATTATGGAAGTGCAGGAAGTCAGTATGGATGGAGGTGCAAGAAGAATCAGTTGTTATTTGAAAATACTCCCACATTAACTTTAGCTTTATGGGTCTTGAGAGTGAAATCATGTCTATGATAACTTTAGGGTAATTGCTTCCTGCACCTTACGTATGAATGAACATTTATATTCTTGTTAAGGAAGATAAAAGAGATTAGAGTATTTTAGAAAACATTTTTTCGAAAAAGACTGGTTGTAGCGGGTGTGAAATGTCTTATGAAAAATATTTTTTGTAGGAGGTTTTTATATTATGAAAAACATTTTTTGTAAGAGAGTTTTGTATTATCGAAAACATTTTTCGTAAGAGGGTTTTATATTATGGAAAATATTTTTCATAAGAATGTTTTTTCATTACGAAAAACATTTTTCGTAAGAGATTTTGTATTATGGAAAATATTTTCTGTAAAAGCTTTTTGTATTATGAAAAACTTTTTTCGTAAGAACTTTTTGTATTATAAAAAACATTTTTCACAGAAGGAGGGGTGTGAGGAGGAGTGCTTATGAAAAACGTTTTCCACAAAAAGAGATACGAAAAAAACGTTTTTCGTAAACACTCCTCCTCACACCTCCTCTTCCGAAAAATATTTTTCATAATACAAAAACTTTTTATGAAAAACGTTTTCTATAAGGCATTTCACACACCTCACAACCCTTTCGGAATTCGTTTCCCAGAATCTTATTTTTTGGATATGAATACTACAACAACCTTATACCTACTCTGCACCCTGTATGTAATGCGAAAACAGAAATCACTTACCTTCCACTCACGATGATGCTGTCGGAAAGGCTTTCTTTGTAGCATCCACCACCACGGTTATCGCATAACATCTACACCACTTAACAGCTTCCACTGCATTATTTTCTTTTTGAATATTCTCGCATTTGACATTATGATATCATGAAGAGATGAAAAAGGCAAATGTGAGGATGCAGTAAGCAATTGCCTAACTTTAGCTCAATTGTAAAATAATCATATCAATGTTTGGTCTAAAACAAAACACTTCATCTAGAATATCTCAATTTATTCTCCATATACCCAATTTCTTCATAAGTTAGAACTTTTTTTTTTTCAACAGCAAAAAATGAATAAAATAAAAGGAATATTTAAGAAGTATTCCAACTCTTATGCAACACACTTTATTTAAAAGAGTGTCACAACTATCAAAACAATAAATTCATATAAACAAAACAGTCTACTAAACAGATCAGAACTAGATCCTAGGGACACCAGAAAAAAGTTAAACTTATGATTGTAATAAGCCTATATATACTCAACTTAGGGACCATAAATACTTTTTATGATTTGTTTCTTTATCTTTTCTCTCTTTTCAATTCATTAAAATTTTCAACAAAAGTTAATTTTCTTATTTCAATCTCCCTAAAAAAGAAGTATGTTTCTAAATTTTGTTATATAGAATTTCTAAGTACATTTTGCATGACAATAACCATAATTCTCTTCCAAATATTTAAAAAATTTTCATATCTAAGGTTCGAATTTAAGATCACTAATTAAACTATAACAATTATGTAGCAATTATCCATGGACTCTATATTTAATTTTTGTTTTCATTCTTTTACAATTCTAATTTAAAAAAACATTAAAGTTAAATTATATTTATACTTTTTTATAAAAATGTTGTTTCATTAATTCCATTAATTTCTCAACGTTTTTAATTTTTTTGAAATTATTCTAAAATAAAAAATATGATTTTAATTTATGTAAATATAACTAATTTTTGTTACATTCTTTCGAATCTTTTGTTAGTTTTAATGGTTGTAATTTTTTTTAAATCTTTGAAAATAAGGTTACTGTTATATGTTTTTTTGGCAAGTATCTTATCCATTATTTGCTAATAGTTTGATAAAAAAGAAAAAAGAAAAACATATCTTATAAAAACAGTTGTTGATATTATATGACTAGAATTACATAATCTCATTATGAAGTATGTATTTGGCTTTTGTTTTAAAACAGATAGATGTAAGTTTTCGCTCAAATGGTGAAGGAGCTCATGTGTTGGATTGAAGAGCATGGTAATGTTAAATTAGCATTTTTTTTTTCTACGTACAAAGTAAAGGATACTTAAAGAAAACATACTGAGATGCTGTGAAATAGCACAAAGCTCTAAGATGAATAGTTGGATCATTTATGTAAAACATAAAATAAAAAAGACGATAAACACCAATTATCTGTCATCATCATATAAAGGTGATGAAATCGTAAAATGCTTACCTGTAAAACTTTTAGTAAAGAAATCATAAAATTAACATATGAGTAGAACTTTTATGTTCAGCAGTGAAACCTTCTGAAACTAGTATTAATCTTGTCTTGAAACATAAGCTCAATAACTGAAAATAATAAAAGATAACTGAAAGAAATAAGAAAACTTACAACTAATAACCATAGATGAAAATCTCTGCTTTGCTAAGATACAAATATCCATTTTAACTCAATTATAAATTTAGAAATCCTCAAATTCAGACAAATACTTATAAGAATTATAAGCGGGTGACAATACAAATGGGCATAATTACAAACTAATTCAAAACCAACTTTAGAAAATAAAAGACTAAAAGGGTAATCAGTATGAAACCATCCATAGATTTCTATAAAAGACTGTAAACAATGACAAAGTACACAAATCCAATCCTGTAAAACCAAGCAAATAAGTCTAGAAAAAGTGGAGAAAGATAAATGTCTAAAAAATATAAAAATAAATAGGCAAATTAATGTTGGATAAAGTACAATTATTTTTTAATCAATAAAATAAATCTATAAATGTAGTTTCTGAATATTTAAGAAAGATGAGGATAAAAAAATCAATAAAAATCAAAGAATAAAGTTGAAAATAATAAAATTTAGCTATAAAAAGATAATAGTAAAATATTAAAAATTATTATATTTAATCAAAGTTAGCTCAAAGTTGAATATTGATAGATTCAACGATAAATAATGAGTTGATATTAAAACAAAGTACAAAAACTATACAAAAAAGACACACCGTAAACTCCTTATCACCATCAATCTTTTAAGTAATGCACAGAAAATTTTGTACGTGATAAGTTAATAAAGTAACAATTATTTTCTACATGAAAATAAAATTTTAAAAATTATATTTTAAAAAATATAATAAGGTCTAAATTCTAAATTGAAAAAAATATATAAAAGTGTAAAAATGTATTATTTAAAAAAGTAAAAATTATCATTACAAACAATAAAAAATTATAATATTTCTACAAAATCATTTAAATATGTAAAAATAATGTTTAAAAAAATAAAATGTTAAGAAATATAAATAAATGTTTTAAAAACATTGAAATAAAAAGAATAATGCGAAAAATAGAGGATAAAGTTTAAAACAATAAAATTTAAAATTTATGATATTGAATATAATAAGGTATAAATTCTAAGTTGAAAAAAATATATAAAAGTGTAAAATATATTATTTAAAAAAGTAAAAATTATCATTATAAACAATAACAAATTATAATATTTCTACAAAATCATTTAAATATATAAAAATAATGTTTAAAAAAGATAAAATGTTGAGAAATATAAATAAATATTTCAAAACTATACAAATAAAAAAAGTAATAGTGTAACAACCTAGAAAATCTGTCATTTGAGTGAAATGGTGGAAGTGGAATGAGCACTTGATTATTATATTATTAAACTAAAAACGCGTATTTATAGAAAAAGTAAGTAGTCAAGTCTCATTTCAACTCAAGCCATCATCTTTCTAAAACCCCTAACTTTTTTTCCTCTGACTTCTCTCTAAGTCTCTGCTTTCATACCTCATCAGTTTTTCAAGCGGAGCCCACCGTTGGACTCGTGGAGGAGAATATAAGTCTATCCGATCAGAACCTCTATTAGAGTAAGCTCATCTTCTGCCCCTTTTCCTTAGAGCAGATTTAGGTTTTTGTTTTTCCTCTGCTTACTGAGCTCGCATGTGGCATCTGAGCCATCAGACGGTGCCTCTGTGAGCTCAGTTTCCTAGTGTGTTAGTC
>Ga0209700_101669_pt1 | contig 45962 bp, 19 predicted proteins | sample SiratroredBW_FD_187528 | JGI IMG/M metagenome (GOLD analysis project Ga0209700, IMG submission 187528) | Root nodule microbial communities of legume samples collected from California, USA - Siratro red BW (SPAdes) (version 2) | ecosystem: Host-associated > Plants > Roots > Nodule | place: USA...
TTTAAAATTTTTTTTTTTTTTTTTTTTTAAATAACTCCTAATTTTATCTATTAAATTCATCCACGACACAACACACAAACAGAAAAGTTACAGCAAGGGGTAGTGGTGGCAGAACGGGGTCAATTTAATCTTTTAACCGTCCATGGAGGTGCGTATGAAAATTATGAGCATTCAAAAAGAAATGGGCCGCTAGCAAATGCTAGACAGAGTATCGTTTCCAAAGCCCAGTTTAAGTGACGGTTCAGAAGACAAATGTCTGAAATTACTGGAGAAACAAGGAAATGACGAGAACAAAACAGAAATAGGATTCTAGACTTGGACAAACGGATAAGATTACTAAATTTGTTTATATAAAATTATATAATGAAATTTAATATTATTTAACATTATTTTTATAAATCAATTAAAATTATTATTTCATTTTTAAATTAAAATATTGTATATGATTATAAATTATTATGTTGATTATTAATTTTATTTACGTGTTTCATTAAAAAGATAAATACATAGTAAATGAGTTTTCAATTTATCCTAACATATATAATGTATAAATATGTAGTAGGTTATAATATAGAATAATATTTTATTAGTAATGGACCATAACGATAGAGCTAAACTATTTTGTTTGAGACATAAAATCTAAAAGTTAATTTACAAAAATGAAACTAATTACTTTTAATTTCTTCTTACTATTACTAAAAAAAATTAATCAAATACTTGAGTTTTAAAAACTAAATCACAAGTCAATTTTTATCCAATCCGATTAACATTAAAATCGTTAACAAAAAAATATTTATAGTTTTAAGCTGTGTCTAATAAAGTTTATAACCAATACATAGTTACAATTTATATAACTAATTATGTTAGTTTCAACATTTAAAAGATTATACTATTCCATTTGTAAGAATTGCTGAAACTTGATTGAATATTTTTTTATGAATGAAGCATAACAAAAGACATAGATGAACAAAGAGGTGTTTAAACAAAGGGGTGAGGCTGAGATAAAACTGAGGGAAATATAAAACAAAAAAAATTATGTAAAAAATGTTGCAGAGAGAAAAATATTGATATATGAGAGTGGGGAATGGTGCGAGAATCAAGAAGTATGACAAGAGGCAGGATATGGTACAAGACAAACCTTCAAAATATGCTTATCTCGGAATCTTTCCCTCTGTCTCTGCAAACTATGAGTTATTGCTTTCAAGCTTAAAAAATGCTGGGAATATTACTGCATTATCTGTCAACAGTAACTAACAGTTTTGTCCCCATTATTTCTATTCACTATTCTTGCTTTTGCAGAAGGACAACCATTACATTCAGAAGCCGCATCTTCTTTAATTTTCTCTGTCTCTCCTTACAAGTTTTTTTTAGTGCCAACCAGTTCTCTTATTTTAGATCAACAATTTTGCGTAAACAATAACATCTCAAGAAAAATATATTCAACAAAAATTAATTTTAACTTAGGTTTTGATGCAAAATTGAGGAGGGAAACACCATTTGAAACCCTACTACTCTCAGCAATCTTTTCATGTTATTTTAAATACATGTTAATTTTATTTAAAAGGGTGAGAAGGAGGACTAAAAAAGTATGTTGGAGAGAGGAAAGAGTATAAGTGACATCAATTTACACTTTTTCTCAAACCCTGAGTTTGAAAATAGAGCAGCTATTTGCTGTAATTACTTGGGACAAAATGATCCCAGATGGAGTAAAATTTGTTTGGATTGTATTGTGGAGGAGGGAACAGTGGCAGGTAATAATTTGTGCAAAGAAAACGAAATGCGATCATATTTCCTTTTCTTTGGCAACAAGAGTTGGAGGGGCATGAAAAAGTTGCCACCGTGACATTCGCAATAACTTTCTCCCTATCAGACACATCAATTACTCTCTTTTTTCTTACTAATCAGAGAGCGATGACACAAACTACATTGGATTTTTCTCCAACCTTTCAACGACATCACACAACACCAATAATCATCATGCTCTCTCTCACCTTTCTTCACCACCATCATCATCATCATTACCTTCTCAAAGCCACCATCACTTCCTTTATCACAAACATCATCATCATCATCCACCACCTCCTTCTTGTGTTTCATCATCATCTCCTTCACCATCACAACCAGGAGCCATCTTTACACACCAAACAAGGTCACAAACAAACGCAAGAGCAAGTTGACAAGGTCAAAAAACAGTGTTTGCTCATCATGCTTATGAGTAAACCCTAGCTACTTTAATGTTTGAGTGGAAAGCGTCTTTAGTTTCTTTGCAAGATCCAACAACTCCTGGGGAATCAAGCATCTTGGTCCGATTTGTTTCAGTTTTGGCTATGATTCAATGTTATTAAGCAGCCCTTTTCCTTTGTAGGTAGCATTATTCAGCTTTTGATTATTAGCTAAATAACAGTTTCGTTTTCCATTATCTTGTTCTGCATCCCTGTCTTCATTTCCCACTTTCTGGGTGTGTAATTGCTGTGATTAATAGAACTGTACTATGAAAAATTGATTGAAAGTGAAATGTTGTTTCAACCTTCTTTTTCCTACTACCGATGTAGTGAAGAAGCTATCACAGATATAGCTTTGTCAACTTGTTCTGGATCAGTTGAGGTAACAATGGTAGATACCTACTAATTGCTTTGCTAGTCTAACTAGGGTTAACAAGTACAGTATAGTCGTGCTCCTATAATTCTGTGTTTATATAGTAAAAAATGGCAATTATGGCACGGGAATCTGAAAGGGAAAACATTATCATACCTAAGACAAGAATAGGCTCATGTCAAAAACTCAACTTAAGATTAGCTAGCTATAGAGACGTGAACATATTTGCCTAACTAAAAAAGAAATAGAAAGCAAAAAGTCCTCAAAGATCAATTCGCATTGATTAGCTTGACATTTTATATTAAAATCTTAATTTATGTATGATATTTTTAATTCTGTGTCTTTTTCATAAAAATAAACTAACATTCTATGTATCTTGTCTAAACTTGAATTGTTCCAGAGTCTAAAAAATCTGGTGAATATTTCGTTCCAGCACCTTCTTTCCCACATGAACAACGAGGCTAGAATGTTTTTTCTCAAATAACACAGTCCGAAGTAGTTAGAAAATGACTCGGCATGCTTCACATGGAAGTCAATTATAGAGATAAGAGTCCATTGATGGTGTGCTACATATATATGTTTCCTATTAGACACCATCGCTTAATTAGAAGAATAAATACATACATATGTTATGGTATGATATGGTTCGTTCATGTCAAAGTTTTAGAATCTTGGCACAGACAGAAGCGGCATTCATATTGGACTTGGAACATGCTAGTATTGCCTTGCCATTATTATCACATAACGAAGTTGGTCTTATTGTTGAAATGTGATTGGTGGATCAGATAGAAGGAAAGTGAGGACAACATTAATAAATGATTACAATATCTTCCCTATAACTCTGTGTTAGTTGTTTAGTTGGAAAATTTATTATGAATCATAAGAAAAAGTTGAACTTTCGTGATATGTGAATTTATTTTCTATATTAAAAAGTATCAACTCCAACTACGTAGATTTTATCTTTTTTCTTTCTACTTGCAGTAAGAATTCAACTTTCTCTCTTCTTATTCTCTATTTTTCAAGAGGACCTACAAGGGATACTTATGATTGTCCAGTATAAGATGTAATATCGGATTTAGCTTGAGAAAATCTACTGTCGGATTCCTTATCATTCAAAAATATAAAATATTATATAATATTTATAATACACATTATAATAAAAAAAATAACATAAAAATACTAAATTTACATGTGTCCTCCTAAATTATTTATCTACAAGTTGACCATTAGTCTTTTTTTATATGAGTTTGCTTAAAAGGTTAATCAATATGTGGTAGAAGACTTAATTCCTTCTACAAACAATATCACTAACATAAGACGTAATAAAGAAATAAAAATAATTTATGCTCAGTGTATTTAACATGCAAATTGCATGTTCATGTGTTTAATAGAGTTAACTCTATGTAAATTAACTATTTTAGATGCTCAATTTTGTTGGACTTGTGTAAACATTTTGCACAATATGCAAGAGAATTTTATATGAATAACAATGAGTTTCACGCCTCATCGAGCATCAAACTCGATCTATTTTCAGTTTTTCGTGTTATGGTTCAGATAGTATATGTAAGGCTTTTGAGTGAAAATTAGTTTTTATCATTTTTTTGTCTTGAGGTCTCCAAAGACATTCTCTTGTATAAAGACAATTGAAAACACAACATCAATGTAACAATTTGTATATTAGGATATTGAATATGAGAATACATAATAAAAAAAGTAATGCAATAATTTGTATACAAAATTGAGGTTTTTTTTATAAGTACCTCTATTCAAATACATCTATTCATCACGTAGTCTCTTTCTTTAAGAAGTCAATTTCTTTTGTATGTTCTTTAGAATTTCCAATTATATTTATGTGATCTACACAATTATGGAAAATTCATATAAATGCAAGGAAAGATAAAATCATTTTTATACTATTTTTTTAATAAATACTCGTTGGGACAATTATACTACAAGCAAATAAAAGGACTTGTTCAATTTGATTAATTAATCCTTTATAGAATTTTCATTGTTAGGAAAATTAAATCTTTCAGGAAATTTCATGAGATAAATATCATTTTTATGAGAGTCGTACAAGTATATTGTAATAATATTTATTAGATGTAAATTCAATTTTTTCTTTGCAAGTAGACTAATCAAATATCAAAAGGCAATTATATCCAATACAAGATGAATATGTGTCTTCATAATCAATGTTAAGTTTTTGCGAAAAATCCTTAACAACTAATTTTATTTCATATTTAACAATTTCACTTTTCTCATTTTCTTTTTACACAAAAAAAAACCATCAATTCTAGGTGTTTGGACTACAAGTTTAAAAACCTTTTGCTTAATTTAATTATATCTTTTCAGCAATATTTTTTTTTATAATTTTTAATGGAAATTGGTTATTGATAGTCATTCATGACATTTATGACTACATTACATTCTATGCATCAATTAACATTGATTTCATTTCATCTCGTATTATTTTATTCATTATACATAATTTATTGAGATCTAATTATTTTCGACCATTTCAAGTATTACAAATTCTCGTGGAATTGGATCATTATTTATGTCTAAGAAATTATTAAGAACTTTCATCTCATCAAATAAATTGTTTGAAATTTGCAACTCCTCGATTAAATCTTGTTTTTTAGTTCCTTTTTCTTATTTGTAGATTGTTATTTTTAGAACCAACATGTCTACGACTCGAAATCGAGATGAAATAATGCTTTAAGATATTTTATCATTAATAGAGATTTATATCCGAACAACTTTGTAGAAGAATTACAACTTTTCTTTTTTCTTGTGAATATTAGAGTTCTTTAGTGGTCATATATTTCTTTTAAACTATTCCATAAAATAAAAACATTTATGGAGGCGGCTGGAAGAAAATAATAGTTTTAACCTTATCGTACTATTCCATAAAATAAAACATTTATGGAGACGGCTGGAAGAAAATCATAGTTTTAACCTTATCTTGCTCAAATACTTTATTTTTTTTCCTTTAATGACATCGTTAAGACTTATTGCATTTAAATGGATTTTTTGCACCTAATATTCAAAATAAATAATTCTTACCCATAATATCAAATGCCACAAATTCAAGTTTTGTCAGATTTGATATATTCATAACCATCCCATGAAAAAAAATATTAAATTAAAATTAATCATATTTATGAAATTAATAAAATAAAAAAGGAAAAGCAATATAAAATAAAATTGTTGTAAAGATATAACAAATAACAAGATCTTTTTAAAACCTAGCTTGGTAAGTTAGAATCCTTGTGCTGTGTTATAAAATCCTTTATTTTTCAATAGAATTTCCTTAATATCTATATTAAAGATTACCCACAATGTCATTCGACAACTTGAGTCCTCTTTTCAATCATGAAAATAAAACCTTAAACTCATGGTCTCACTTTACATTTACTTTTAAGTAGTATATCACTTAACTTTTTTAAAAGATACATATACTTTTTTTATAATTTCAGATCAGGAACAAATGCTACATGGACAGGGAGGAAAACCATTCCAGCAGTTCAAAAGGTATAACGAAGGAGAAAACATCATAAGATCGGTTAATGCTTTGGTTATCGTTACAGCCAATTATACGGCTGAACCAATACAGAATCATGTTCTCTTGCTAGTAGTCAAACTTACTGGCTGAGCCAATACAAAGTCATGTTCTTGTGCTAGTCAAACTTTGACATAGGAACAGTATGCATGGAACCAAGATTAATAGTTTAATTCTTGGTCTGAATAAATCTCCACGACAAGTGTGCTTAAAGTACAAAACTAGGATTTCAACTTCAACTCAACAAGTCTTACTTGAAATTTATGTAAGATGCACAAAGAGACAGGCTGATATCAGAGGCCATGAGACAGAAGAAAAAAACATAAATCTGGCTTATTTTAAAACCAAAAACATTTAGCAATAGCAAATGAAGCAAGAGAGCATTTATTCCACTTCAGACATGGAAAATAAGCGACACTATCAAGCTTTGGACGACTGCCCTGCTTTTACCAGATCTTCAAGAGCCTTATTGATCTGTGCCTCTGACAAGCCTTGCAATTTGATGCCTTTCTCAACACCCAAATCTAGATTTAAGTAAAAAATTACACGAAATAAGGTTCATCACAAACAAATAAATAAAGAATGATGCAGATAATAAAATCTCCTTACAAGGTATAATCAGAAAGGTTCATTAAACACAGTCAATATTGAGATTGAACCAGTTTGGATGAATTTATCGATATATACTTAATAATAAGAAAAAATAAATAAATAAGTCATCTCCAATACAAAAGTCTTGAAATTTTATTTTACTTTAAAAGCACGAGTTACTGTGTCACGTCATTTTTATATTCTTGTAACTTTATACAAGGGCCCTAAGACCAACCCTTTTACAACTTTTTATTTACATTTCAATCTTTACAACTTATATGTTTTTAATCCTAAGACTCTCTCCATGCCATATCAACATACTACAATGAACATTTCTTATAAGACCCGGGTCTTAACCCGAGTCTTGAAATTAATACTCGGACACTAACCCTTGCATTGGAGATGTCTTTAAAATAAAACTGTTTGCACAATTCAGATTATTTGTGTATCCCAATATATTTTGAGGCTCTCCTGTCTATCTTTTCCATATTAGAATTTTTGTTAATAGTGAGTTTTACAATCAAAAAGCTAGCATCTCATACGCTACAAGCCAATCGAAACTAGACCATTATCTGTAACTCTATGCCTTGCTTAAAACAAACATGATAATCATTTCCTTTTTTTCAGATTCTCACCTGCTAAGAAATGTGGTATGCATACCTATTTTGTTTACATTACACAAGAAAGCATGTCGTGACCAAATATTTTTTAAAATTGAAAACATAGTTTCTCAATGATAATCTAGAAGTGCACAATAGGTATTTCCAGAGAAGTAAACAAATGTGTGGAAAATTATTGTATTTGAGTACCAAATTATGCCCAAAAAACGAAGCACCCAACTGCAGAAAGCGCGAACCTCGTCCAATGAAATTATTCTCTAACTAACAATCTAGATATATTAGTGTAAGAAGGGCTCAACAGGATGAGATTTCAGCCATACAGAGTCAACACCAGTACAGCCGAAATTTTAGCCACATGATTTCAGTGTGTATGCAAGGTGGGCGTTATTTTTATTTTGAGAACAGTCAAAATTGGGCTACAATTATAAATTATTTTCTACAGACTACTAAGGGGAAAATGTATATTATCCAAATTTCAATCTTAGTGCACCAATGTCAATCTATATATCCTTAAAGTTCCAATTATAAAACTAACACGGGAAAGGTTTAGTACGGATGATACAAAATGTAAATGCAGGAACACGGTTACAAATTCAAATGAAAGAGATAAGGAGTTAAATTTAAGATGGTACCATATCTTGCCCATAACTGGGGTTCAACTCCACTGCACTCACGGATTAATATCGGCAATTTTGGGTTCAATGTCTTTAGTTCCTTATAATTCTTTTCCACAAAAGACCTAAGAGATAAAAAAAAAAAGAAAGAATAAAAGCTCATTTATATTCAAATATACATGACATTGAGTATAAATAAGCAACCAAACAATATATACAAATAATAAATAGTGCTGAGAACTTTCAGCCCAAAGAAATGTAAATATTTGTTTATAACCTTGCAGATGCGCTTGCAGGTGATGACTGACACATCAAAAACCGAAGTTCTTTAATGTTCTTCGAAAGGTGTCCTCTCCACGCCATTGCTTCCCTAGATTTAGGTAATAATTTGTGAGATTTTACCTCATAACAAGGCAGACAAAGAAAGGTGTAAACTAACAATCCTACCACTTGAAGTAGTATAATATAACTGGAAAAGCACGTATTCAAATTCTATCACACAATAACTATGTAAAATGTTCCCAAATATCAAAAGAACAATAATAAATACAAACATGCTGCTTGTCTAAACTGCAAATAATTGACAATGAAGGCCACCTAAAATTATATTTTTGTTACACAATACTTTCTTCCTGCTTCAAGCTTCAGATACACCTTTTCAATAGCAACCGCTACACTGAAACCCTAACTACAAAATCTCTAAACAACTTTGCACATCCACACGATAACCACCTTCTGATCCCACACTTTCAGGTTCAACAATGGCAACATCAACCTCAACATTTCAACCCACAGACCCATCACCCTCCCACTCAATTTTCTCACCAAATCATCGATCTTTCCATTTCCAGAACATGGCCGAAACCATAATCAGTGGAATCAACCCCTCAAAACCCCAATTTTCAAACACCCAATTCTCAACATCCCAACTTTCGCCCACCCACTTCCCCCAATCGATGAAACAATCAAAACCCTGCTACTTCCAACCAGTGTGATTTAGAAAGCATCACAAATCATGAGCAAATTCCACAATACATAAAGTTCACCTCTTATGCCCCCAAAAAAATAAACAGAAGCAAATAACATCAATCCAACCACAGAATCAAATTACAAATTAACAGAAGAAAAAAATATATCTTACAAAAGGATATCGCTCGTAACCGTCTCGTTCGCTGTCCCTGAGTATGGTAAAGAACTGAGATTAGTAAACTGATAGGATTTCGAAACTAAGTTCGACGAGTGTCAAACAAATTGGGCTGTCTGTAGCCCAACCTACTTGGGTCATCTTAATCATGAATTCGTAAATGGGCAATGACTTTCTGCACCCCATTTTTGAACCTGCATCCTCATAATCCTGTAAAATGACTGAATAGCTCTGTCAGCTACTCTCTCACTGCACCCTCATACCTTTGCTGCATTATCACCATTACAAAAAGAGAAGGAAAATACTACAATTAGAAGAAAAAGAGTACCCAAATCTCATAGATGAAAAAATTATTTTCGAAAACTCATTCCAAAAGATACATTTAAAAAAAATTATATTTATTCTAAAACACCTTGTTTCAAAATATATTTCAATAAAATAATAATAGAAGATTTTAATAATGAATGTAGAGACGTCTCCTATTGGCATATAAATAAAAGTTTCCAATGTGTCAATCTTTTCAGACAGATTTAATTAATTGTGTGGATGGTAACTATAGAAGACTTTTCAATGGAATAGCAAACACTCATATTTAAGCATATGTTTGGATAAAATATATATTGTAAATTACTACCCATGATTTAGCTTTTCTTCAAGAAACATGGTAACTGTAACTGCGCCAAAATTAAAATGACAGATATAATATATGACCAAAATAAATAGGTGGTTGTGGATCGTAAATATAAAAGATTTTTCAGTGGAATAGCAAACCCTTATTTAAGCATATGTTCGGGTAGAATAGATATTGTAAATTACTATTCATGATTTTTTAACAAACATGGAAACTGAAACCATGCCAAAATTAAAATGACAGGTATATGACAAAAATAAAAAGGTGATTAGTGTGAAAATATATAAAGCATTCAATTCTAAATACCTTAAAACATGTCATTACACATAAATTTTCTTATTTTAGTTTAAAAAAATATTATGAAAATCTTCTTTTTTTTAAAATTACCTTTACTTCTGTGGTTTACTTTAAAAATGTTGTTTCATACACCTATTCTCTTTCATTTTAAGTCATTCTTAACTTGGTATTGCTATAAATGACATTGCAAAAGTCATTACTCACAATTCAGTTTTGTGACAATAGTACCTTCCATTCAATATACTTTAAACCTCTTTAGAGACATGATAAATGGATTACTAGTTAATAGATTTTGTAGGAATTTTTATTCTCTCTCATCGAAGGACAAGAAATTGAGAAATGCATGAATTTTTCATATGTTAATTCACTTGATTGAGGATTTAACTTGATTGGTTTAATCAGTTAAATTCTCCCTTTGTAAAAGCAAAAAGGATTTTACTAAAACTTCTTTAAATAATATTCCTACAAATTGAACTTTTATCTAACTAACATTATTTTCTTTCATGACAGAATGTGATGTTTACTTCAAAAGTTTACAGTTTATGGTGGATGATATTGCTGGTAATATCATCAACGCAACTATCCCATATATTTCAGAATTTTGAAAAATGGTTCTAGCAATTCTTGAGGTAATGATCAATATCACCTTTATATATCAAACGTTAAATTCAATTTATCAGCTTAAATTTGTATAGTTTAATTAAACTTTATTTGAGATACTATTTGATTAGAATTGGATTTTATTTATTTTTTGTGACTATTAAGTAGAATTTAATTGAATAAGGGGAATAAAACAAGAGTTTTCAAGAAAGTTTATTGCATGCGATTGCATCGCTTTAGTAAATAGCGATGAGAAAGATGACTATCATGAATTTAAGAGTTTAACATCCTATTATACTTTTTCATATCAAGAACTACTGAAGTAACATATTCTATAAGAAGTTAAAAAGAATATGAATTGGTTTTTGCAATAATATTAAACTATTTAATAATATATAAGAATGATATAAATATTTATATTGATTCATTCTAACTTTTGAGTTTAAGGTTTAAATTTTATAAATATATTATATATAAGACATTTTTAGTCTAAGATTAAGAATTTCAAGGTCTTTTTTCACTTTTAATTATAAACAAAACAAAGATTGAAAGAAACAATTTTTTTTTGCAGAGAGAATGTACAATAAGTTTCATACAATGTTTATTTCAAAATGTAAAGCATATTACAATTTTCTTACTACACTAAGTATAAAAGCTATTGACTCAGTTTTTTTCTCTAGATTAGAGCAGTAGTTTTTATGTGTCTATGTATGTGTCGTTATCTTCTATATATTGCTCAAATTTTAAACGTTGTATGTAAGGGCACGGGAAGTTTTAAAAACAAAAAGAGGGCCGGGCACCTTCATTTCCTTTCTCTTTTTTCTTTCTCCCACTTCCAAGCTCTTTCTTTTTTTAATTTTTGGGTTCTATATTTCATCTATTTTTCAGAATCTGATTTTTAGTAATTGAGGAGTTAAAAATCATTCCTAGTCAATCAAAATCTCAAATAGAGTAAATTCATATTTGTTCTAAAAAACTCTTAATATTTATTTTTTCTTAGGTTTTTGTCATCAATCTTAGTAGGAACAGTTGAGAAAAATATTTCTCTTAACTTAATTAAAATTATACTGAAATTTGGTTTTGTTCTAATAACTTACTCTATATCCCTAGATTTTAGAATTAGTATCTCTGTTGGATATTGGGTATTGGAGGAACGGTTGTAGAGATCATTATTAATAATTTTTTTTTTTATACTAGTTAGTTACTTTCAAATAGAACTCTATGATAGAAGATTTGAATGTGTGATTATCAGTGCTAAAGTCTTTCTTGCAGGTCTGACTACTCCTTGAGCACTGAATGAGTTTTATTGTTTGTCTTGATTTGGTGTGATTAATTGACCTGATTTAAGTAATGATGTTAGAAAATAGCATGTGAAAACTTTTAATTGTTGTTTGATGGATTGAATATGACTTGTGATAAGACTTTGATAGGTATGACATGTGGATATGTCTTTATGTATGATTGATTGAGAAATTTGATCTGATATTATGAAATTATATAAAGTGGTGAAGTTTTCTTGAGATTATTGGAATTGAAATGGAAAGTGAATAAATAGATGAATGAAACTGATAATGTATGATATGAATTGTATGTGATGTGTAGGCATAGTATTTTCATGAAATAAAACATATGTACTGAGAAATAAGATGTGCATTGTTTAAGGATTTTGTTTAACGATTGATATTCTGACTCTACTAGTAATAAGAATCAAATAGATGAATATTACTAGGTGGTGAGAGTCGAAGGAGGTTCATATGACTGAAAAATGGGCTGGTCAGGACAGTTATATGGATTAACCATGTCATATGAGATTAATGGTGATGAGATGAGACACACAAATTGGGGTAGTATGATAAGTGCAGATCTCGGAGTCTATTCAATGTACGGGTCTTCCAAAAGTAGATTGAGTTTGTCTATATTATGTGATGTCTTGAGTTGGATGATAGATGTTGTCAATGGATTGTTATGTGTTAAATGATGTATACTTGTGATTATTTGATATTATTTGATATATTTTGAATTACTAGCTTATCCTTTATTGTTTGTGTTGTGTGTTTGTTTCTATCTGCGATGATCGTGTTATATACGGGAGCAAGCAAGTAATGTTGCAGATGATACTATGCAATATGCTCTTGAATGAGTCAGTTGCAGCTTTAAAAATCTTTTTGAAAAACTCTTATTGTTTATATGCATATATGTGAAAATATAATTAGTTATGTTCTAATTCCTTATGAAGAGAGAAATCTTTTGAAGTACAATGTTAATGAATAATTAATATATATATATATATATATATATATATATATAATTATGTATTATGTTTTAATTACTAATGTGGATAAATTAGATTTTAGAAATAATTTTTGAGGTATTACATTGTAGAGAAATCTTCTCGGTATATTATCAATTTGTAATCCAAGTTTTCTATATCTTATGTTGGAATGCAAAATTATTTGAGTTCACTTGTGTCTTTTTATGAAAAGTCTATTTCCTTTTGTTCTCGCGTTTAAAATAAAACAAGAAATAAGTATAATATAGAAAGCCACATATAGTATAAGTATTCCTTTTTAAATTCACAACGTAAACATTCTTATTTTTGTTAAGAGAAATTCTCATCATATTTTATGCAAAGAGACGTTCTTGTAAATATCAGATATGATTAAGAAATCATTACTTTATGTATAGAAAAGTTTGAGCATTGGACATTAAGCAACTATTAAAACATAAGTAATGTGATTATCCTTAATAATTTATTTTACAATAATTCACTTATTTTAATTTTATTTTAATTATATAATGAATTTCTTTATTAAATGTTACATGATGAATAAATTCGTTCCTACATCTATTATTCTAGATTGTTGGATTTTTTTGTTGGAAATTCATACATTGATCCGATATAAATAATATTCAATTTTTTAAATTAGGTATGGAAATAGAGATGAGTATGTAATATCCTTTCCGTCTTTTTTCTTGTATCTCTACTTTAAATTACTAAAACATCAATAATTTATTAGGTAACCTAATAAATAACATTGTTCCTAAGTTGGAACTTAGGAAATAACATTCTTCCTAAGTTAGACTTAGGAAATAACATTGTTTAGACTTCACTTGTTAATCAAACCTATCACTTTGAGGACAATGCCTACAAAAGGTATGACCACTCATTTTACAAAAGGAGCAAAAAGACGGAAGTCGTTCATACTCCATATCGGCCACAAAGGTAAAACTTGGAGGCTCCACAAAAAATTCTTGTAATAAAAAGAGAGCATATCTGAATCAACAAGCACTCGAACATAAAAGTCAAGGGTTTTCTTCATAGAATCACCTAACGCAACCCCAACCCCTTTTGCTATAGAGAAAATAACATGGGGTTGTCAGTACTCCAGAGGAAGGTCATGAATTCTAACCGAATATTACGCTTTAGTAAGCTTCATAGTTGTTGGATGAAGTCCTTAGTCGAGGCAAAGACATGCAAAAGTCTTAAAGAGAGATTCCAGGATCCAACCACTAACACATGCCTCATGTTTTCCAAAGAGGTGAACAAAAATTCATAAAATCCCTTGACAAGAGGAATCACCTTCCAAGAATCAAGAGATTTCCAGACAAAGTTTAGCTTCTTGTACACATCTAAATACATTACAAGCTTGTCTCATTTAACAAACACAATCTTACCACACAAATATGCTTCTAAGGATAAGACAACTGTGAGATAATAATGTTGCAAATGGTATTTTCTAAGCAAATATCTTCTTTTGCACATTGTACACTAGGACAAATACAAACAACAAAAGCCTCACCCTTAAAAATCCTAATTCTCTGTACAGAATTAGAACTCTGAATCCCGCTCTATAATACATAAATATTCATAATAATAATAATAATATTTATATTGTTATTATTATTTCGAAATAGAATCACATCACTAAAAATAATTTAAGACATATATACAAAAGTATAGGAAATAAACCTGCCCTTTGTTTCAGTTTTCTGGCTTGCTCTCTAAGGGGCGGCTTAAATTTGAGTTTATACATATATATATCTAGAAAATTTTATAATTTTTATTTCCATTTATATATAATATTATAGCGATTAAATTGTGTGGATAATGATAACTACAGAAAAAGTCAAAACAACGGCTAGAAATAGTATGAAGAGAAACAAACTCATGTACGTGTTGGGTTAAATAGACATATCATATTACAATTCATGATTCACTATTTTAAGACCCTTAATAATTATAACCATGCCAAAATAGAAAAGATAAATACATGACAAAGAACCAGGGGTTGATGCAACAATATATACATATATATAACACCAAATTCTCTAAATACGCATAATTACATATAAATTTTATGATCCTGGCTTAAAACAACATTATGAAGAGTTTGATTCTCTTTAGTATAGTTTTTGTTTGTAGTTTTCTTAGAAATGTTGTTGCATACAACAATCTCTTTCCATATCAAGCTGTTATAAATTTTGGTGATTCTATAAGTGATACAGGAAATTCTGTAACTAACGAACCATTTGCACCAAATAGTCCTTATGGTTCAACATATTTTGAACATCCTGCCGGAAGAATGTCAAATGGAAGATTAATAATAGATTTTATAGGTACTTTTACTCTTTTTCTCTTTATTTAAAACATGACCTAAATAAAAGTCCTGCACAAGAAATAATATCACACAATATATGTTAGCAATCACACATTATTAATTGTACTAATCTATGATCATTTTCATTTTAGCTAAGGCATATGGGGCACCGATGTTGCCACCATATCTAAATCTAACTAAAGGACAGCACGTTAAGAGAGGAGTAAATTTTGCATATTCTGGTTCAACTGCACTTGATAAAAGTTATTTTGATAAAAAAGGACTTGATGTACCAGCAGCTGCTTATTCATTAAGCACTCAACTAGATTGGTTTCATAAGCTCAAGCCCTCCCTTTGTAAAACCAAAGAAGGTTTTTATCAAATCTCCTTTAATAATGTTTCTAAAAAAATATTTGTTTTTTTTCATATAACTAACAATGTTGTTCCTTTCATGACAGAATGTGATAATTACTTAAAAACCGCATTGATTCTAGTTGGTGAGATTGGTGGGAATGACATTAATGCAATTATCCCACATAAAAATGTAACAGAAATTCGAGACTTTGTTCCAGATATTGTTCAAGCGATTTCCAAGATGATTACTGTATGTTGTATCAAATTTATCTTAAATTTCAATAGTTTGATTGAACATGATTTGAAATATGATTGATTAGAATAAATTGAATTTGATTTTTGTTTCATTAAACAGAAACTAATTGAAGAAGGAGCAGTTCACCTAGTAGTTCCAGGGAATTTTCCAATCGGGTGCAATACCTTTGTTTTGAAAACGGTGAATAGTACTAAGAAAGATGATTATGACAAATTTGGGTGTTTGAAAGCTTACAATGTTGCGATTAAGTACTATAATGATGAACTCAAGAAAGCCGTAGAGACATTGAGACAAAAGAACCCCAATGTTAACATAACATATTTTGATTACTATGGTGCTGCCCTACGTTTATTTCAAGAACCAGAAAAATATGGTGGGTTATGATTTTATTTTCTTTTATTATATGAATAATAAATAGCTACATGCGATTGTTAAATTTTGCTAGAATTCATTCTTAGTGTTATTTAATTTATGTAATGCAGGCTTCAATTCTGGTCAAATGAAGACCTTTGAAGCATGTTGTGGATTTGGTGGAGGGTATAATCTTAAGCAACGTTGTGGATATGGTGACGCAACAGTTTGTTCAGATCCTTCAAAACAAATAAATTGGGATGGATTTCATTTCACTGAAGCAGCATATAGGCAAATAGCAAAAGGATTAATTGAGGGTCCTTTTGCTAATCCTTCACTTAAACCTCCTCCTTTCAAGATACCTAAGGAATAAATAAACAATGTATAAGTCACAGTATAGAGAATGGGTAGAACATTAATATTGTATTATCCAATAAAAGTTCATTAATAATTAATGCATAGGACATGCTTTCTTTCCCTAAGAGGAGAAAAATAAAATCAGGTTAAAATAAATTGGTTCTTGGTAAATTTGAACTAGAATCATTGTAAGAAAAAAATTACAGCTGATTTCAAGTTTTATGAGTTTGACGAAGTTAGATTCTGATAAAGGTTGTCAAGCTTTGATGATGAAGTACTAAGTGGAGATCCATCCATCTACAAAATTCATTGAGATTCAAGTTACTAAAAATTTAGAAAGGACTATGATAAGTATTTAGTTAGTAGAGATGAGATTTAGTTAGTACTCCTTAAAGAATAATACTGTATTTATAGACTTGTAGGCTTAGTCCAAATTGTTATTGTATACTGGACTGTTAAGTCTTGTAACAGAAATTAGTTTCAGTTTCAGAGCCAATCCAATTTATTTGGTTTTAGAAGTGGTTATACCATACTATCTTAAGTGAATAATATATTCTTAATATATTTTGGTTATAATATCTTTAAATATATTATATTTATATTTTTAATACTAGGTAGTACACAAGCTCTCAAGTTTAGAACTCGAGTTAAATAGTGATCGAGTTTTGTTTGAACATATTAGTTGGGAGGTCATTTTTTTTTACAACAGATTAAAACTCAAGTTGCCTTTTCACATCTAATTCTGGATGAGTTTTGATACCATTCATTGAGTTCATAATGTGGAGCTTACTCTAATAATACCTAATTTCAAAACCATATGAATCACAATAAGCATTAATTAGAGGTTTTAAAGCTCATGATGATTTTTGAGGATTTAATTTTAAGTCGACTATAATCACACTAAAATGGGACCCATAATTTAATTCGTTGTAATTGCTTTTATTAAATGTCTTTAATTTGATATCTAAAATCCTTTAATCTAGTGACAATTGTTCTTGGTCAAATAACTTTGACTTAACCTTTGGTTTGTTCCTTTCAAACACTATTCACTTGCTCATATTACTTTGATCTCATTATTTAGATTACTTTAATAAGATTGATTGAATTATTTTGATTTAATTGGTTGGATTACTTTGATATGATTGATCGAATTACTTTAATTTGATTGGTCAAATCACTTTGATCTGATTACCTTGATCCAATTGATCAAAATACTTTGATCCAATTAGTTGAATTACTTTGATCTAATTAGTCGAATTACTTTGATCTAATTGATTAGACTATTTTGACCCCATTTATCAAATTACTTTGATCCAATGGGTTAAATTACTTTGATCCAATTGATTAAATTACTATGATCTAACTAGGTCGTTTATTTTCAAACTATCTTTTTTTAACTGGATTTTTTCTTAATATTTTTCACAATAAGTTTATTCAAAAATTGTCTCATTAAAACCCTACTCGACAAACTCACCTTATGAATAAAATTTGAATTGAAGAAAAAGAGTACATCATTAATGTTTACGAAAAACAAACTTGACAAATTTGAACTATAACACATCTGGAGATGAGTAGTGCTCCACATCCTTGGTAGAAGCTTGCCATTTCATTCTAAGTTTAAAAGCTTTGTTTTGGAACGAGCCTATAACTTGGTATGGTAATTCTAATTAGGAACTAACTTTCCATCTTGTTTATCCTTTTAGACTTCTTCTAGTGACGACTGAGGTATCTTTTCAGCATAGTGATATTGTTGGAGCCATCACATTCTTTAGGTAACTCCAAGTAAAGTTGATCTGGGTGGTAGAATCACTGGAAGGAGCTTAACTGAGTATGGGGCTACTTTGAGCATAACATTCTCGAGCTGCTATATGATCGACTTAAACCATAATAATCCTACCATCCTTAATAGAGAATTTCGTATCCATATGTAGCGTAGAAACGACTGAGCTAGTTGAGAGTTTTCGCCCAATTAAGGCATTATACGAAGTGTCAATCTCTACTAAAATATATCGATCTGTGAGTGTTTGAATTGCTTCACTTGTGGCATTATACGAAGTGTCAATCTCTACTAAAATATATCGATCTATGAGTGTTTGAATTGTTTCACTTGTGTCAAACATAGTAAGTATCTTAGCATATCCTCGGGTGTGCACACGTTTCCCTGTGAACCCTAGCAACAAGTTTGGGTAGATTGGGTGAGGGAAGTAGGGATGTCAAGCTTTAAGAATATCAATTAATAAAGTAAGTCTGTTGTAATAATTTGTTAGTTCGTATGACAAAGATGTATTTTCCTCCCAGAACTTGAATTGTCTCTGCCACAGGCTCTAAAGTCAATTGGATATGATGATTTCCCCTTTTTTCTACCATGGAAATCACCCACTCCTCAATGATAACATCTCAACTAAACTTACTAACACATTCTCTTAAAGGCTTGTTTGCTATTCAGGTTAGAGGTAGAAGTAACTTGTGTTGCATTTCTCCTTGTGTCAAAGTTCTCCTCTATGTTGATATATTGTCTTGCTCGATTGTAGAGCTCGCTCATATTGGCTGGTAGGTCGGCGTACAGTGTGTTAAGGAATGTTTCCAGACAAAGACCTACCAAGAGCGTATGTATGACCACCACTAGGTGTAGGTCAAAAGTATGTACTCCAATATGAGAAATTTTTTTCATTGAACTTTTGTATCTCATATTTTGTTGTCATAAATTTAAAACTAGCTTAAAAACCGACTTATATTCTCATTGTGGTTAGTATTATTTAATGGAACAATAAACTAGTACACACGATAAATTTCTAGAAAAGAAAAATGAGTCAGCAATAAGCAAGCTTAAATACTAAATATTTACTTACTAGAACTTTGATAAACATACACATTTACACTATCACATACTTTATATACAGTAACAAAAATAATTTATTTTTAACGTAAGAGAGTAGTTGTAATAATATACTCAATTTTTTCTAATGCACTATTCTAGTATCAATAAAAGTAATCATCACATTCTCGCACTTGACATCAGCATGACACATCCCTCTCGCAACATTGGTCTTGTTCAATATCAAGCCATGATTGGCATTAGCATTAGAGGAATTCTAATTATAATTAGTCTCTAAAGATCGAAGTGACATGTTACTAAGATCCATTTGGAAGTTTAAATCATACAAAGAACTTCCAAAACACTTAATGGAATTGGAGGAAGCTTCCCATGAGTGCAAATGTTGCACTTGTCTACTCGGGTCTGGAATGGAGACTCCATTAGTTTCACACCACTTTAATATTAGGTCCTTGAAGACAACATTTGGAGTCAATGCCATATGATCCAGTTTCTTTTTGGTTTCGGGGCATACAGTAAATACTCCTCGAATAAAATAATATTATAAATATTTCAATAATGTTGTATTTATAAATTTTTAGGCCTAGTTTAAATTGTTACATTATATTAAACTCTTAAGTTTTGTAAAAAATATTAATTTTAAGACGAATCCGATTTATTTGGATCTTCGAATTATATCTTATTATCAAGTCTATCTTTGGTTATAATTCCTTTAAATATATTATATTTATATTTTTAGTACTTGTAGTACAAAATTATTTTCCAAAACATCCATCTTAAATTACATTATGTTTCTTTAAGAAACACGTACAAAGATAGTTTACTATAAATTGATTACTTCATCAACGTGTTAATTATTAGTTTCTAATTCAGTAAAAAGGGCACCCTACTTTTGCACTAACATTCAAATTGCACAAGTAAGAGCTGCGGGCCGCAGAATCAAAGTATGTACGTGGTGGCGCTTCCCTACTTTACGAAAAGCTTGGAAAGCATATTTTATGTAAAGCATATACAATGACATAAACTTTTGCCAAGGGAAAACAAAGCTATACAAGTGATTATATCTCACGAGTTTACTATGTTTTCAATTTCATACAAGATTAAAAGTTTTTAATTTCACAAATGCATAATTATATCGGTATTTGAATTAGTTTATTATAAATTTAAACGGAATAGTTTAAATAATTTAAATATGTTTACACTTTTTGTCATAGGGTAGTTTTGTTTGTGATTAGTTATAGTGACTAGTTTTTTTTTGCATGAGTTTTGGCCGCTTAATCTTTGAAAAAAATAATGGGATATGGTCTCCACTTATATAGCAATTATCATGATTAAAACAATTAACTAGTTATAAAAAATAGCATAATTACAATAATTTTTAATTGTGATTGTTACTATAATTTGGATATTACCATAATTACAATACTTTTTTAATTGCTATGGTCACTATAATTTGGATATAATCATAAATATTTTTTTTTTGATAATTTTAAATTATTCAGAATAATAATATATAAATATTATTCTATTTTTTTCATGATATATACAAGATTCCATGAGTTCATCCTAATCAAATTGGCTAGAGAAATAATAAAGGTTTTAAATCTAGTTTCAACGTCTTTCTATATTAATACTAAAGATGTCTGATTGAATTAATTGAATCACAACAACTATCTTCTTATGTTCTAGGTGGCTAAGATATAAGTATAAGACAAAGAAAAAATGAGATATATCAACAATGACTTCACACAACCCCTTCGGATTGATGGATGGATTGACAATATGTTTATTAAGATTGACTTAAGCTTATTAATTTCATGGATACTTTTTATTATGAACTTTATTTGTTTTTATCACAAATAAAGATGATTTTTTATAAGACTTATATAAGCAAACGAAACATTTAACATATGAAATATAAAGTTTAAGCAGACTTGAATTTTCTCATTATTTCAAATTATCAAAAGTTCATGAGAAACTTGAGTTAATAATTTTAATTACCGGTTTACAAAATAAACATGGAACAAGAAACTAAGAACAAGAACATATAAAAAAAAGAAAGTAAAATAAACAACATAACATAACAAGATCAAGACATGGACAATTAAAATATAATAAAGATTGAACGGAAAATAAAAAAGTAAATTAAGAATAAGAACACAAATTAAAAGATAAAATATAGAAGATATAGGAGATGAACACTGATGCGCTAGTTGAAAAGCATTTCCTATTACAAGATAAACATCATAGGATAAAATTCCACTTAACTCATGTGAACCAAGATAAAACTATATCTGATAAGGTTCAACCTTGTGAATTAGGAATTAAATCTATCAAACATCGATAAGATTGTTTAAACTCATGTTCTTGTTTGAAATTAATTTCTTTTTGAAATTCAAGAACAATCCAATCCATAAAAAGAAAACAAATGAGATTTATAGATAATGAAAGGACTAGGTTTAGCATTCAAAAACAAATAAGTTCTTAGAATCTCTTTATTGAACACGAGATTAATCAAATAATTATTCAAGTGTGAAGGTTTGATTATAAGAACAATCAAAGAACAACAATAAAATGTAAGAAATAGAAGATGAAAAACACATCATTTTCTTAAGAAATATAAGTGCAAAAGGAAAACCACCACTTAAATTTATAAAACTTAAGATAAGATCCAAGAATCAAGGAGCTAACTTCTTAGACTCATAAAATGCAGAGTAAGCTCAGAATTACTCTTTCAATATTTGCAAGTTATGTTACAAAGGAGTAGATATATGCTTATATAGGTTAGCTTTAGAAAATTGAGAGTTGGGTCTTGTTTGGGTGATGCATATTCCCTTCCAAACAAGGCCCTTACAAGAATATGAAGGGTTTAAGCCTTATTTAGTTGGTACTCCTAATTTTTCAACTAAACCCTTTATTTTTAGAAGCTAACATTGTATTCAAACTACATGTCTTGAATTTCTACTCTAAAGAAAGTGACTATATATTCTACATTCTTATTTGCAAAGAGATTATAAGAAATATTAAGAGATATATTTTTAATTTCTTCTTCTAATTTCTTGAACATTCTCCTTGTGTATCTTCCTCCAATGTCTTTGAAAATGCATTGTAAGTTCTTTCTATTTATCTCTTCTTTATTAAACCCTTGTAGTGATTTCTTGTCTTTGTGACATACGTTTCTCTTAAATTTTGATCACATCAAAATCGATCACTCCCACGAACAAACTCTCAAGAATTTCTATCTCATAAAACTCAATGTCTTGTACAAAGGAGGGGTGATGATTTATAGACCCCAAGGTCAAGTGTTGGCCGAGAATTTCGAGTTGCAAGGGAGAAAAAATAACTTTGAAATTTAAATCCTAAATCTAGATCAATTGGCTAGGATTAGGTTATGCTTCCTGTGCTTAAGTCACACTTTCCATGCTATTATAACACTTGTCATTCCTAGTCTTCTCTCTTGATGACTTCAAATTAGTCAAAAATTCCACGGGTTCCAAAATGGGCTTGGATGACTTCAAATTAGTCCTTATTACCTTGTCTTCCAAAGTCCACAATCCTTAATAGACCTATTTTATAATCTAAGGTTAAAATTGTTACTTGCACGTATTATACAAATAAAATGAAAAGATAAATCCTACGTATTATAGTTCAAGATACCAAAAATAAAAAATAAACCATTATTTTTGTGAGAAACAACATCTTCTGTTGTCATGATCCTTATTATCTTCTTTAGAATGTTATTCTTGTTTTTTCTTCATCTTCATTTGTAGTCTTCATTCTACCCCTTTTGGAGAGAACTTGTCTATGAATTTGTAAAACCTATATAAAAGGGAGTAAGATCACTTACATTAAATGTAAAAATAACTATATAATCATGTGGTAGATCTAACTTATATGTATTATTATTAGTCTTTTTGGCTCTTTAAGCATACGTGTCTATTATTGTTTTGAGCTTCTATGCATCTATCATCTTATCAGTCTATGTCTATTTTTTATCATTTAAGCTTGAGAAAATATAACTAACAATACAAAAAAAATATGTCGGTTAATCAAAATTACCATAGATTATTGACGACAAATATTACATAGGTAAACTAGGTGTTGATAATTTTTTTATGGATGTTATGTTCATAAAAAATATGAACCGTGGGTATTACATATGGACTACAGTTTGTAGTAATTTCCTATAGTGTAACACATGTGAAAATTTACCCACTAACTCTCATCCATTGATACCATCTATGCACAAAATTCGTAGCCAATTAACTACTAATTAACATTCGTAAGTAAATTTTCTACTATGATAAATTGTGAGTTTTAGAATTTGTATAATTATTTGTAGGTATGTTGGACTTGAAGAGCATTATCAAACCTCAAAAGATTTTTTTTTTTTTTTTTAATATTGGAAGATGTTGATGCTAAAAATGTATGGAATCCTCAAGAAGATAACTTAGACCAACCTGTATTAACTCAATGTTAGAACACTACTCACAAGATCTATTTTCTATGATCAACACATTATAAAAAAAGTCCAGTAATTCAATTTAGATTTATTTGCTAGTGTTTGGTGTCTTTAAAGCATAGGAACCTACCTTTAAATTCCAAGTATAACACTTTTGTTCTCCTTTTGGATTAGCTTTGATGATTATAATGGTACCATCTTCTCTTGAATACTTCATCGTATTACTTCATCACATATGGAGTGTAAAAACAATGGCACCAAACTTATTGAGTGTTTTTCATTTAATAAAAAATGATGTAAGAAGTGCTCACTTCTACATATACCAAAACAATATAGTCTAATGTGTTTTATAGATACCAAATATTGCTAACAAGTCAATGTAACCATGTTTGTAAACTTTTTTCCAGTTAATAGAAATAAAGAACTACTTAACACCTACTTAGCTAAAATAATTTATTGAATTTTAAGTTTGGAGGATTTGTGTACCTCCACCTTTGAGACACTCATTAATAAACATATTAATGATAATGTATATTAAAATTAAATATAACTATTAATCACTCATAATTAACAATTATCAATTATTGAACTACAAATGAAAAATTATAATTCAAGTACTTATTCATAATCAAATATATTTAAACTTGTTATCATAAATTTAAAAATCTATAAATACATATCAATATCACAAATAATACTATATCAATGTCACAAATAATACTTTATCAATATCACAAATAATACTTACTTATTTATAAAAAAAAAAAAATCTTAAAAGTAAAACGGTCTTCTTCAAGTAGACCTCTGTTTAATTTCAACATCAAGTAAGAACTCACTCCCGAAAAATTCATAAAAGCTCTGAACCGAAGACATCAGTATCCATGCATTGAAAAAGTGTAACTCTTCCTTCTGGTAAGAAAAAAGATTATATATACAATGTAATTAAATTGATATATGGTTAATTACATTCAATAAAAAAGTAGCCACTAAAAAACTCTAGATACTTGCAAACTAAGAAGAGCAACACACTAAAATGTCAACCTTGTGAAGTTAAAGATGGGGTTCTTTGGGCAGCTTTAGGAACATGCTTTTGTAAAGACGAATATACTATGTTTATAAGTTAAAGCATGACATAAGGGTTTATCATCTAAATAAGTTTACAGGTTGGGTTAGTCCACACTTGTATTAGCTTAAGCTTGGGTTAGAAGTTGAGACACTTTTCTCCCATGCACATTTGTTTTTGACAAAGTTGAATATAAGGCAGGTCTGATGAATTGAGTTACACCTTCAATTTGAGTTAGACCTTAAATTTAAGGAATATATTCATTATTAAATATTAAATAGACCTGAAATTTAAGGAATATCTTCATTCAATAAATGCCACTTAATATGTTATAGATTATCTTCATTTGCTTTTAAAATTAGAAACAGGATGAAAAATAAAGTTATAACTGTGAATATTTTTGAATTTGTCTTGATATTAAGAAAAAAATACTTAGATATTTGAATCTTCCTTTATTCTATATTGACCGGCTTTTTACTCGATCTATCTATCTAGAAGCTTTAATAATCAAGATTCTAGAGTATGATCACACGCCTGAGCGAATATCCTTTTTTTTTTTTGTCTAATTATAAAATGTGATGAATATTAATATACAGCTAAGAAATCACTGGACCTAGAATGACACATTTGGGTGTTGAGTTCATTTTGAAGGGTAAAACCATTAAACATGGGGCACCAGGACCATTTGAAATCATAATTTGAGTATGTGACACGCCAAAGGATTGTTTGTGCCAAGAACTATGTCTTTTGAAAGTTAAATACTCTCATTTCCCACATCTTCATCTAGTTGTTTAGTGGTATTCTTTTTCTAACTTGTTTAATGTTCTTTTTCTTGCACAATCATAACCTTTACACCATTCAGCTCTTCACCATAAGTTGCATAATGCAATCACGTACTCTAATATGCTATAACATGATTAATGGATAATGATTATCTCTTAAATATTAAGAAACCAGGTTTCATTCACGTGTTCTTACGCGTGGAAGAATGTTTGTAAAAAATGTGATCTTTTCCAAAAATGTAAAAAGAATAGAGTAACGTACGGATTATTACTTCGCCGAAAAATACGTACGGACGTGGAAAAATACATGGAGAATTTTTTGAAAGTTTAATGAGAATTGTGATTTTAAGTCATCAACGTGTAAAAAAATTACTGTTATTACGGTGTGTTTGACTTTAAAGAGAACAGGGACAGAAACAAAATAGAAAATAAATCAAGAAAATAGAAATAAAAAAAATTAAATTGAATGTTTCATTATTTAGTAGAGTAAAAATAAATAAAAATGGGAAAATTTTATCTTGAAAATTATATAATAGGATTGATTGGATAGAAGATAAATTATTTAGATAATATAATACACATTATACCTTTCAATTTATATAATACAGAGAATAGTATTCAATTAAAATAGTCGTTTTATTTTTTAATTTCTTTTATTGAAAGTAACAAATTTAATTCTCATTCTCTCCCTATTCATTCATCCTCCTTACCAAATACAAGCAAAATTTTGTAACAGTGTGTAGTCTTGAATTTATAATGTTAAAAGATTATTTTAATTATAAGTTATATCGTAAAGATCAAGTTAAGTTTAATTCACAAAATATAGTAACGAATTTGTCAATAAATTATATATAACAAGACATAATATCTTTACAAATTAAATTAGTATTCACTTCTTCGAAAAGACTAAATTATCACTTATTTAGAAAAGACTACCAAAGAATAATCTTCCCACACGGCTCAGTTTACTGGTGAAGCTCTTCAGCTAGATGTCAAAGACAGAAAAGAACGGTTTCCTGGCACACCACAAAAAGGAAAGAAAACAAAATAGGTCTGTTAAGGACTCATTAATTAATTTAATTGCCATTGTTAACACTTAATTAGGAACTGACTTTTCACTTTCGGAATTCTGGTAGACAAAATAATTAGTACTGTAACTTTCAATAAAGTATCACACGAAAAAGTACCTAAATTCCTTAAATACCCTCTTCATAGAACAAGGACAATGTTAGACCAGGTAACAAAGACAACAAAGTTAACAAAACAAAAGCCTAATCCGCAACGGTTCAGGGCGTTTGGAAGACCGAGTCAGTGAGTGGCAATCGCAGTCCAATGGGTTGAATAGATAGATAAGCGAGGAGAGATACCTGAGATTCAGTCTAACAGCATGCCCAACAACCTCGAACACCAGAACTCGATTCGTTATAGAAATCCCAATCGACAACAATAAACAAATCCACTGCGCAACTGTTCTTTATAAACACATGGGTGGCAATGGCAAGCACAGATGGAAAATCTCCTTCCACCGTTCCTCTTCCCAATCCTCCAAGATGGACCCTAAGCTCCCTCCCAAGGAATTCACATGCCCCATTTCCGGCTCCTTAATGTCCGACCCGGTTGTCGTCGCTTCGGGTCAAACCTTTGAACGCCTCGCCGTTCAAGTCTGCAAAGACCTCAATTTCTGCCCCATGCAAGAAGACGGCACCCGACCCGATTTCTCAACAGTAATCCCTAACTTAGCCCTCAAAACTACAATCCTTAACTGGTGCCACAAATCCCACACCCAACACCCGCCGCCACCAGATTACGCCTCGCTCGAGCGCCACGTCAGACAAGCAATGGCTGTGTCTGGGGAACAAAACCTACAGGAAGAACAAGAAGAACGAATTAGGGTTTCGGAAAAGGTACTTCTCAACGCGGTCGTGGATAATCCCCCTGTCATTTTCTCCCACGCCGCCACTGAGTTAGGCCCCCGAGTTAACCACTTCAACTCGGGATCCTCCTCCGAGGAATCCGTCATCATTCCGCCCAGCCCGGGAACGCCGTTACCGTTTACTGTTCGTCCAACCTGCTTCTCCTCCTCCTCCTCCTGCGAGATCGAAATTGAATACCCTAGCGCCCCGGTTACAGAGGAAGAGGAAGGGATATTAAAGAAATTGAAGAGCGGCGAGGTGTTTGAGCAAGAAGAAGGCGTAATCGCGATGAGGAAGATCACGAGGAGCAAAGAGGAGGCTAGGGTCTTGCTCTGCACTCCGCGGGTGCTGCTGGCGCTGCGCGGTTTGATCGCTTCGCGGTACGGCGTTGTTCAGGTCAACGCGGTGGCGTCGCTGGTCAACCTCTCGCTGGAGAAGCAGAACAAGGTGAAGATTGTGAGGTCAGGGTTTGTTCCGTTTTTAATCGATGTGTTGAAGGGGGGATTGGATGAGTCGCAGGAGCACGCTGCGGGCGCACTTTTCAGTTTAGCTTTAGATGATGATAATAAAATGGCCATTGGCGTTCTCGGCGCGTTGCAGCCGCTGATGCACGCGCTGCGTGCCGAGTCCGATCGGACTCGGCACGACTCGGCGCTCGCGTTGTATCATCTGAGCCTTGTTCAGAGTAACCGAGTGAAGCTGGTGAAACTCGGGGCGGTGCCGACGCTTCTGTCTATGGTGGGGGCGGGGAATTTGGCGGGCCGGGTGCTGCTGATTCTGTGCAACCTGGCGGTGTGCACGGAGGGGCGCACGGCAATGCTGGACGCGAACGCGGTGGAGTGTCTGGTGGGGCTATTGAGGACAAACGAGTTGGACTCGGAGGCGACTCGGGAGAATTGCGTGGCGGCATTGTTCGCACTGAGTCATAGGAGCTTGAGGTTCAAAGGGTTGGCGAAGGACGCGAGGGTTGTGGAGGTTTTGAAGGAGGTTGAACAAACGGGAACGGAGAGGGCCAGGGAAAAGGCCAGGAAGGTGTTGCACATGTTGAGAACTGTCGGTGATGGAGATGATGATGAAGGTGACGACTTTTACGACTCGGCCGGGTTGACGCGGAATCGTTACCGACTTGGTGCTGCCAGGAACCACAACACCGTCAACACGACCACGTTTTAGGTTTTGATTCCTTTCTGGTTTAGTTTTTGCACAAAATTTGTTGGTTTAGGTTCTGTAGGAAAATGTGGTGAAAAGGATGAATAGGAAACTAGTTTATGCGGTGTTGCTGGGTGTAAATCAGGAGGTGGAAAACTGGCAATCTCGAACTCAATCTGTTTTGTTTATTTTATTTTTTATTTTTTAATTTTGGCTTTTGTTGATGGGTGTTATATTATAGTCTGTATGTAATCAGGGTTTAGGTGAATTTTCGGTTGGATATTAATGTGTACAAAATTATACTCACTGTTTAGTGTCTGCTTTAGTACACAGAAATGAGAAAATAGATATCTGTAGAGTGATTTCTGAATTCACTGGATTGGTTGTGTTTATATGTTATGAGGACTAACAGCTTCAGTTTCTTTTCCTCGTTATGCACATGTCATTCCTTTTTAGTAGCTCTCTCAAATGGCAAATTACTTGCAAATTAGCATATGGCAAATGAAAAATGATTTTCTGTTTATGAGCTAAATCCTGTGTTTCACTAAATAATAATCAAAATTAATGCTTCTATATGAAAGAACCTAAACTCCTGCAGTGAAAGATTGGAGGCCTTGCTGCTCTCTCTCAACCCAATACCTAGGCTCGGGCTGTTTTCTCCAACTGTACTGCACATTTGCCAAGATTCTTCGGGTTTCCTTCTAGCCAAGGATCTAAGGTGCATGTGTGCTTGAAACTCCCTTCAAAGTACTCATTTTTGCTTTATACTACATGGTTACTTCACTTACCTTAATCCAATGTAGTCAATTTTGTCTATTATTATTGGTTTCGTTCTCTCGAAAACACTCTGTTTAATGTTGGTATTATGCATGACAATCAAGTAAGCAGAATGGAGTCATACTGCAAATGCTTGTTCTTGTTTTTGATCAAAGACCCTCCTGTAGAACCTGTAATGTTGGTATTACTTGCAGTATGCACACACATTTGGCTAGTCTGGTTAAATTTTTCAATAAGTGTTTAATTTGTGAGGGAAGTTTAATAAGCTTACATATATGATTTGTTTTATTTTAATATTTATTGAGAAGCTTACTTCGAGCCCTTAATTTAATACAAACAAGCTCTTACCAAAGCATCCATCTTGCAATTATATATTTGATTGTCAACAGTCACTGTAGACTTTCGCTTTATTGAATTATATATTAGATTGTCACAAATTGCAAAATTTGGTGATTTTGTGGAGGGTTTGGTGCAATTATGTTGTAAACAATCCTTTTTTAAATCATTCCAGGGCAACAATTGTTTGTTGTTCAAGGTCGTTGGTGTTGATTGCAAGGAAGATATAGAAAGTGTCGTTAGACAAGGAAGACTTCCTTTCTTGCCTTAAACTTTTTGTTTGAGAGAAGAGGGAGTATTTGTATGCGAAACTTCCCCGTTGATGCAATTAAGAGTAGGGATCTCTTTTTAAAGAAATTGCTACCAAAAATTAATCTTTTTTAATCTCTTTGACTCACCTTCTTGCATTATATCTTTATCCAGTACAAACTCAGAAAATTAACTGTAATTAAAATGACTGCTCGGTTCTATTGGGATTGCAGCTAGGATTGAGTTGTTTTGAAACAAAAATTCAACCCAATTGTTATTGTATTTTAGTTTCTGAAAATTGAATTATTTAAATAAAAATGTAAGAAATTAGAAAATATTTTTAACATAAGTATAGCAAGAAAAGACAATATGACACTTATATATTGTTGTTTCCCATTAGAGGTTACTCTTTATGCAATATTAAAATAATATTTTGGTTTTATAATATGTATCTTGAATACTTTTATTTACTTATTGTTTGTTTTATAGTTATTACATGTTAAATCCGATCCATCTCTTTAGTAACATTGAGTTTAACCTAAGTTTAAAGTTTGCCAGTTTTCAAAGAAATGCACTATTAGTTATTAAAATGCAACTCACCAAGTAACGTGAAAGTAACTATCATTGTTGATCCAGGCGAAAACATGTTTGGTTTGATGCTAAAATTGTTGTAAATCTTGTTTGTGTTCAAAAATTGGACTAAAACATGGTGTAACAAGGATGTCAATTAGATTTAGATCTAATGAATATTAGAAAAACTACCTTTGTTAAAATGATAAATAATGAACTTAATAAGTTTAGGTTTAAGTTTTACCTCCAAAATTTTGTTGAGACTTCAAATTTAGCGACTTTTGGGAAGCAATGTTTCAAATCGATAAAAAATTTAGCGACTTTGAATTGTGACTTTTCGTGATTCTGTAAATAACAAATTAATATCTTCACGAGTTAAAAGGAAAAAACCCAAATTAATTTTAACACTCAATAATTTTTTGTACATTTTCATAAGAATTGTATAAATAAGCAGTTTTTCATTATAATTTTAAATAAATGGCTATTCACAAACTTTTTAAGTCTAGTTTCTAAAGGTTTTACTAGACTCATTTAAATAATCAAATTCAATCTGAGTTTGAGGTTGCTTATTTAATTAAGATTTTTTTTAATAAGAATATAATGAGTTGAATTTTGAATAGTTCATGAATAACTCAACTCATATATCCCTCTACTTGCATATAAGGAGTTGGACCAATGATAAACCCAAGCAAGGTATTAAATCTCTTATTATTGGACCAATAAATCATTGGTTGAACATCCTTAATATTGTAATTTTATACTAAAGATATCGTATAAAAATTAGTAGTTACCCTGTTTTTACTAATGAATCCGTTGGTGTAATTAATTTTTTAACCCTCCAAAAGATAATGGATTATCGTAATAATCAATTTTAGAAAATGTAACTATAATAATAATTAACCTATTTTATAACATTAATTAATTTAATTATAAGTTTGTTTTAAATCATAAAGTGTTTTATTTATTTTTAAAACATGATTAAGAAAAGTAACACTCTTAAAATTAAGGTGTTGTTTTATATAGATTTCTTCTTTCATTAGACCAATGAAAGTTTTTTGTTTACATCTATTTTATATAACTTCGTTATATTGAAGACTGACAAATTAATGTAAAATCCATACTATTTTTAATCTTGTAACGAAAGTATAACTGTTAATATTTTCTGAGTATTTATATTGTGATTAGTTTTGGAATATAAGTTTAACATTTTTTCTCACAATCTTATCTTTCTTATTGAGCTTGTTATTTGAAGACTATCTTACTTCTTTATTATAAACTTATCTTTTCATGAAATTATGAATTTTCAAACATCATTCTTTTCCAATTGATTTAGTTCTTCTTGCATGGTTTTTACTTAGTTTTCATTGTCTAACATTTTCTTAATATTCTTTGGTTCATATTTGAAATGAAAACTAATTAGCCTTATTGAAAGGATATTATTTTTCTTACGCCTTTTTTGAATCACTTATAACGGCATATATGGATATTTTTTACGTGTGAGTTTCATTTGATTGATTCTCAATTCTATTAGATAGTCTTTTAGATCTGAATATACTTTTGTTTACCTTCTATTATCTTCTTGCTTTAGATGTTATCTTGCAAAATTATACAAATACTTAATCTAGTTTGGATAATTCCATGTCTAACTTATAGTCAAAAGTGGTGATGTATGATTATTGATCAGTGGAATCATTTATAGGTTGTAAAGGAGAACAATAGGTAATATAGATTGGAGTGAACCAATATAAAAACATTAAATGTTGTAATGTCTCATCTATCACTCTAGTATGAGTTCTTAGTTATTTTTGTGAAAACCTTTTTAAACTTCTTTTTAACCATTAGAAGACCCTTTGAACATCTAATTATCATTTTATTATGAAAAGCTTGTCAAAGTGTTTTTAAAAGTTATGTTCATCCTCCTTCCCTTCTAGAGCTAACCTATCTTTTCAACTTTCTCATTTTATTAAAAGACAACTTTAAATTAAAGAAGTGTTTTCTTTTGATTTCAAGTTTATAACAATATGATCAATATAAACTTGCATAAAATTTCCAATCAAATCATTAAAAATTATATCTATATTGCTCTTTGGTAAGTTATCCCAATATTCTCTAAATCGAAAGACATAACTAATCACTCATGTTTATAATGCCTTAGGGCATCAAAACATTATTTTTAATAGTGTTGGACTTGAAGAACAAAGTCAAGTCTCAAAGAACTTATTTTTTAAGATTATGTTTGAAGACGTTGATGGTAAAGATGTATTGTGTGTTATAGTTTTTATTGCATGTATTTAAGAGTCTTACACACAAGGTAATTACAAGAGTTTCATTTTAGTACACAACCTAATCTTAATATTAACCAATAAAATTGTTTTTGAAATGTTAAAATACGTGAAAAATGTTTTAAGTTTGTTTTCATCGATTCAGATTTATGTAATCGATTAAATTGTTCTTGATATGTTTCAAAACACAATAATTGATTATCTTATTTGTTAACCGATTAAAACAGAGAACAAAAACATGCATTTTTAACTAGTGTCAGAGAATAATTATTAACACGTATAATAATTAATTAAAACAGAAAGTATTCTTATCTTATATTCATCTTTTCCTGAGAATAATCGATTAACAACTTAAGATAATCTATTAAATTAGTCAGAATCAATTTTTAGATAGCATTTCAGAAACTCTATAAACAAGACCTTTCATTTACGCTTCAATACATGTGATAATATTTTGAAAAGCAAAATTACAAACATTTATAGAGATCTTTTTGAACTATTTCAATAGTGTTTTCAAGATTTATCAAGAATTCTTTCAACTCTATCTGGATTATGTCAAAGAAATACAAAGATTGTGTATTATTGTTGTACTTTTTATTGGATCAAGTGGTTACAACTAGACCAAAAGTTGTAGTTGATAGTTAGAGCACAAGTTTTTCTACTTAAGAGTATAACAGACCAACCTCCATAATTCAATTGTGACACAAGATAATTGTGCAACTTACAACAATATCCCCTGAACAACTGTCTCACTGGGAATGACCTTCTCTAATACTAATTGTTAGATCAAACACTTACTACTAGGCTGCCAAAATTTATAAATGATAGATAAGATATAACTCTTTCTACTTAAGAGTGTAAGAGTCTAAGCGTCATAATTCAATGTGACTTGACATACTAGGCCTCGGACAATTAATGTCAACTACAACACTTCTCTTGTGAATAAGTTTCAAGTGTAACATGTAACATCCTTTCATTATGTGTTGTTAGATTAATTTCAGTTTGCTTCCTCTCTAGGAAGACGCTCCTCTCCAGGATAGACGCTCAAAAGTTGATAGCATTTTAGTACTTGTGAATTTTATATCATGATTATAGCAATGTAGTTTGTAAAGCATGTTGTAAGATTGTCTTCATCTTCATATTTGAGCATCTTATATAGCTTTTTGGATTAGACCCTTGAGGCTCTAGACAACTAAGGCATGGTTCTGCATGAATTCCATCTCTGCAATCTTATTTTTTAATTGTTGTAGATGCTTTAAAAAAAACTTTTAATATGATCTTCAATCTGTATTTTACTTTAAATTTGATTAGAGAAACAATTCAAACATACTCAAAATATATTGTAATAATTGTTATTTATAATAGAATCAAAAAATACTTTTTTCATTCAAAGATGATCATTTGACTGTTAAGCATTAAGACGTATTTTCTTTCCTTTATAATACTTTTAATATATATATATATATATATATATATATATATATATATATATATATATATTCAACTCGTTAAATTAAATCTCGATAAAGGTTGTTTAATTAAATCATCTATCTTGATCTAAAATATTTACATGTTTGAATGATCTACTATAATTACAAAAGTACATAATACTTGTTAGAACGCTCACTTGTTAGAACGTTCACATGTTTATTAACCATGCATATAGAATTTAATTTTAAACCGCCTAGATCTCAATAACAATCACCTATAGCTCAAAACAAGACAAGTAGGTCAATGGATTTAAAAATTTAATTTTAATTAATAATTACACTTAAGGTTCCATTAGATTTAATTGGATAAATTTCATTTAAAACAATAGATTTATTCTTTATTATAATCCATCCAAGAAAGATAAATTAAATGTTTTAAGCGTCATTAAAAATATACTCATCTGGAGAGGATGAGGAGGCAACATATTCATCACCTACATCTTGGTCTAGATGAAGGGTGAAACCATTTACGCCTCTGCAGACTAACGCCACAAGATTGACATCAATGTCACTACGAACCATCATCAATTTAGTATGTTTTTCGCTTGCAGTCCTCAGGAAACTCTCATTGTTAAAGAGGATAGCCCTTGGGTTCTTCAAAATCTTAATCCTCGTAAACATATTCAACAACTTTTGCATTGTCATTAGAAAGGTGTACAAAATCACAATGTTGTTATAACTTAAACTCTCTTCAAAGGTTTTTAGTAGAATTAGACCTTATAAGATTATAAGTATCAAATAAACAACCTCAAACAAATTTCATAGTCTCTTCCTATCTAGCCAAGATGCTTAGATATTCCTAGAAAATTAGAAAAGGTATCTAAGAGCTAGAGATATACCCATGATACAGGGATATAATGCAACTACTTGAAAGACTATTTTCTTTTATAAATTGACAAAGAAAAATTAGCAAGTTAATATAGTCATCCTTTATAATAAATATAAAATTGTTGTATTTGAAACAAATAATAATAAAAAATATATTTTTCAATTTATTTTCAAATTCTGTGGCCCTTCTATCTAAATTTTTTTCACATAAAATAATAATTAAATATATAATATTCACAAATCCCTCACTTTCTCTGTATATCATAATTCCAAACTTTCTTTACAAATGCACTCAAATCACAAGTGCCAAATATTCGAAATCCTTACAAATACACTCAATTTTTATTTCTAGGAACTCTAAATTAGTTATACTAAACAGAGGCTAACAGTTTAATATTTGAATATAAAATTTGTAAGTAGTTAATAATAGTTCTAAATCAAATAACCTGATAAGAAAATATTTTTTATAAGAAGTAGAACCCACTTTATAGTTGAAGGATGGGCATAGGCAAAACATAGAAATAGAATAATGAATGAACATAATAATGCATTGTCGTTTTATTGCGTGACAATGTACGGAAGGTACATCCCTGTCAATCAAATGAAATGATTCAGCTGTTCCCATTTCCGCGCTCACACCAATAATGAGACATTATCCTATCTCTATCTATTCAAAACACAAACTTCCCTTCTTATTTATCTATCAAACCTAATAATATTAGAAGTGAGGAGGTCTAATGAAAAAACAAATTACACCAATTATAGATCATATACAACTACAGTATATAAATATGAAATTTTTTTATTGTATAGGTTATTTTTATAGCACTAAATAAGTGTAAACTATTTTATAAGATAATAAAATAATATTCATTGATTTATAAAGTGACATATTGAGAATTTATTCATAATTATCTAGTTTTATATTTAAAATACAAATTTAATTTATGAATATATATTTTTTAAATTATCTAGTCTATCTTTACTTTAGTGTGATATTTGTTTTATTTTAAATCTATGATATTATATTTTACACATAAATAGAAAATTTGATAAGTGATATGATTCTTCATTAAACAAATAGAAAAATTTTAATTTTTTTAATTAGGTGAAGATATTTTTATTAGATCTCAATATAGATAAATATATTTTGAAATACTCTAAAGAATATATGGAGATTTATATTTAATCTTATTATAGAATTTTTATGTGATAGAGTTTGTATAATGTAAAAATATGGGATGTTATAATAATAACAAAATAAATTTATAAAATAATAATAATAATATAAAGAACAATAATTTATTTTAATTTTAGTTTTGTTTTATGATTTTTTTAATATTTTTAGATGTATTACAATGTTAAATAACTTGTAATTCTTTTTATTAGAAGTTGAACTTTTATACCATTTTCTATTTATTTTTTTAAAATTTTATGAAATTTACAATTCGGTTACATTTTTTTATAATAATAATTATTATTATTATTTAAATTTATTTAATTTTATCAAAATTCATTTCAACAATTTTGCTTATATCTTCAGTATCAAATAATTTGTAATTTTGTATGTTGAGTTCATAAATAGTATTAAAAATAATGATTTAATCACTGGCAAATTTGATGTACAAATAATTAATTATATTTTATTTTAAATTAATTTTAATCATTAGAGTAAAATTGTAATTTTACAATTTGAACAATCAAATTTTTTAACAATCACACCCACCCTCTTTACTTATTAATTTTTATAAACTTTTTTTTCATTTTTTTTTATTTTTCACAATTTTTTTCCTTAATCAAAATGATTTCACCTTTCACTCTTTTTTATCTCAAATCTATAATTTTATCTTTCAAATCTATTTATTAGATTTGAGATCAATTTGAATGGATGGAAAAATTTGAATTTAAAGTGAAAGTTAGTAAAAAGAATGTTTGTTGGATTAGAGAAAAAATGGTAAGAAATGAAGGAAAGATTTATGAAAAGTTTATAAGTGATTTAATAAGTATGATTGATAAAATAATTTTGTTAATAGATTAAATTGTAAGATTATAAATTTATCATTGTAGTTAAAATTAATTTAAAATAAAATATGATGTTAAATGTGATGGATGATTTTTTTTATTGATAAAAGTGTAATATTATCAATTTTTTTAATGTCATACTTAAATAAAAATATGAAATAAACAAAAAGTTTAAATTATTAAAAATCTTAAATAAATACAAATCCTAAATTATTTAATGTCATACCTAAATAAAAATATAAAATGATTAAAATTTATAAATTATTCAAAATCCTTAATATATTAAAATCCTAAACAAATAAACATCCTAAATTATGAATTTTATAATTTAATAAGTTATTTTAATATATTTTAACCAATCATACTTTAATGTTGAGCGTATCTTCTTTAAGGGTTACAATTTAGGATTTATGTTACTAAAATAGCATAATTTAAAAGTTTATTTGCATAAACAATTAATTAGGAGTCTTATTATAATAATAATAAATAAAATTATTTTATTTTTCGATTTAAACTTTTACACCCTAATTTCTTTCGCGTAATTGCTGGCTATCCCACTAAACTAAGCTTATACTGAGAGAGAGGAAGTAAGAGTGGTTGGAGATAAAGAGGAGAAAAGTTGAAAAATGTAACGAATGATGTAGTGTGTAATTTTCTACGTAATCTGAACCGAAAAGGAAAAAAGAACATATATAAACAAGAAACTTTGTATCCCATTAAAAATAGCTTCGTAATTATAAGTTCCCACAAATCTTTTTAAAAATGAATATAATAAAAAGATTTATTTTTTTATTATAATTATAAGTTCACACAAATCTTCCGGCTAGACCACCTTCACCTCGATTTATTTTTTATTTCTTTAACATAAAATATAATATTAGGTGTTTATTTAGAAGCATTTGTCATCGATTGAGTATGACTTACTACTAATCCATTATATTTTTTTTTCTATTGTGATAATAAATAATATGAAAAGTAATAAATGAATTTATTTCTAATAGATAGAGTGAACTCACTTTTTACTTATGTTTATTATTATATTATTTTATTTAAAAAATTATACTTTTCAATTATGAGGTTAGAAGAGACTGTCCGACTCTGGTGTAGCAGTATTTGGATTTCTTCTTTTGAAGAGGAATGGATGGTGTGAGTCAGAAATGGTGACCTCTTTTTTGATGATGGATTGGGGTTGAGTGAAAAGCACTTCTCCAGCTTTTCTCCAGCTGTCTGCAATCAATGCCATCCCCTTAATGTCAATGTCACCATCACTATTTTCATTATTATTTTATTATAACTATCTATTATTTTTAATTAGGTATGTTGATATAATTTGTTATTTTCAAGGCTAAAATGTTATTAAATAGTGTATGAATTATTTGAATATTTAAATTTATTTTTTTATTTAATTATGAGTTGAGATTTTGATTTAACTTACTAATATCACTTTTTATTATTTATCTTTGGTAAAATAGGTTAATATCTTAAGTGTGTGGTAATAAATAAATAAATTTTACTGACCTATTAACCTGTAAGATCGAGTTGAGTTATAAAATGTTCGATACATGAAAAAATATATTAAATTAAGTTATGTTAGTAAAGATATAAACAATTAAAATGTATTTAAACTTCATATGGAATAAAAAAAAATTGTTTTAGATTTGATAAAAAAAGAGATAACTATAAGTGAAAAAGATATAAAATAATAATCAAAGTAGAAAGGAATATAAATGTTTCTTGAAAAAGCTTAATGTCAAAGAGGAAATAGTAGAACAAAATCACATTCTAACATCAATGTTATTATTACAGAATCCACACATTCTAACATTCATCAAAGTCTAATGTTATTACTCTAAAATTCACACATTCTAACATTCATTAATTAAAGGTTTAATGTTACTATGGTAAAATCTACAGCAGATAAATATGTTAGAAACATCTATTAAATTATAATATATAAGTAAATATAAACTTCATTTTAAAGAAACAATTTTGTACGTATGTTAAACTTAAATTCCATTACTTTAATATAATATGTATAAGTTATTAAAAATTTATCCTAGTTGATATTAGTTAAGTTTATCATATCACTAATTATTACTTCTTTTATTTCCATATTCAAAATTTTTAACACACTGAAAGTGTCACATGAACTAAAAATATAGTTAAATTAATATATATATATATATATATATATATATATATATATATATATATATATATAATTTTGTAGAGTTAAATTAAACATAAATTTATTTAAAAAGACGAATTTTATGAAATAAAAAATACGGTAAAGAATGTCAAATTGAAATAAATATTAATATTGTAATATCCTAAAAAATAGTTATAAAATAAAAACTAACATAAAATTAGTTTTAGAGATAGAATTAGTTTTAGAGATAAACAAGATAAACTTGAATATTTTTAAAAAAGAGAAAAATTGTTTAAATAAATAAAAATTAGTTATTTATTTTTATTTTTATAACAATCACCAACTCTCTTTAAGAAGATATTCTCTCTCTAAGAAGATATTTTATCTCTCTAAAAAGATATTCTGTTTTATTCTAATAAAAACTACCAACTCTCTCTCACTAAGAAGATATTCTCTCTAACAAGATATTCTCTCTCTAAGAAGATATTTTATGAAAACCACCATCTCTCAAACAATTTCTCTTTAAAGTTTTCTACATTCTCTCTAGATTTGTGATCTCATAGGTTATCAAATTTATAATAAGAGGACATCCCTAAATTCCTAGCGTTAAGTAGATCAAATTCTTGAATAGAGTTAGGTTGCCTGGGACTTTAGGATTTTTGAATATCTCTACTCTATAGAGGTAAGGGAAGCTAGTTTGAATATTTTAATAAATATTATAATTACTTGTTTTGTGAATTTGGGTAAGGGAAGCTAGTTTGAATGTTTTAATAAATATTATAATTACTTGTTTTGTGAATTTGGGTAAGGGAAGCTAGTTTGAATGTTTTTAATAAATATTATAATTACTTGTTTTGTGAATTTGGGTAAGGGAAGCTAATTTGAATGTTTTTCATAAACATTATAATTATTTATTTATTAATGAATTGGATGAATGTTTATGTATTGTATTATGCACTATCAATGTTTGTGAATGATGTGGTATGTGATGGAGACATAGTATCTTCAGGAAAGGAGATACCCGTGTTGAGATTATTAGGATGTGCATTGTTTGGGGATTCTAAGGAGGTATCCTGACTCTACTGGTACACTGGATTCACATGGATGAAGATTATCAGTTGGTAAAGAGTTGAAGGAGGTTCATACGGTCCTGTCCGAGGTTTGAAATATGAGCCCGATCAGAGAAGGACATATGGATTAACCCTGTGCATATGGGGTTCGAGGTTTGAAAAATGAGCTCGATTCGGAATAAACTGTTCGGAACAGTTAAGTGGTATATGATAGGTGCACACGTCTTGAGTTTAACTCAATGCACGGGTCTTCCGGAAGTAGAGAGTCTAGTGTCTTTGTTTGTGAGTCAGTGTATGTATGATGTGAGATGAATTATGAAAGCTTGATTGTTTTGTCGTTTTGTTTGAGATAGAAATTCAATTTATAAAAATATATATTTTTTGAAAACTCTCTAGCTTACCCTTCTTTTTGTGTATTGTTTGTTTTATTTTTAAAACTGCGATGATCGTGTATATTACACGGGAACAGAGAATTTGACAGGTGGTGTGAGTCCCAGTGAATTGTGATGGAGAAACTTCATTTTATTTTATTTGTAATTTTACAAAGATATTTTATTAAATCTTATGTAGAAAAGTATAATTTTAAATATATGATGAATGTATGAATGTTTATATTCAAGTTTATTATATAAATTTTTATGTAATAAAGTTTCTATTATATGAAAAATATGGGATGTTACAAACATAAATTTTTTTTTGAAAATATTTACTTAATATCTTTTCTTTAAATTAATTTTTAAGAAAAATTTCAATTTTTAATAATATATTTAAAAATATATCTCTTATATTTCTTCCTATAATATATCTATTATATTTTAAAATATATTTCCAAAACCTAATTCTTATAAGTTTTTAATTTAATCCAAAAATCAACCCATGTAAAAATACTAACTTACTTTCACACCCTGAGCATAACTCTAGAATATTTTATAACATTTTTTTAACAATTTTTAAATCCATTACATTCAGCATGTATCGAGGATATAATTCAACTAAATATACAACTTTATATTATATAAAATCATTTAAATCTTAGTTTACATGCTAATTTATTGAAATTAAGTTAAATTTAAAGTTATTATTTTTAAAAACTTTTTTTTTTTTACATTTCTTATAACACCTACATCAGCACATTTATCTGTGTTTAAGAAATATATAACTTTTGACAAACGTTAATTTTGGATATGATTTATCTTTTGTTTTTTTTTTAATTTATTGGAAAGGAAAATATTGTAAATGTTAGTTTGTTATTTTTTTTATTTGACAAAAAGTTATTATATTTTAAGTAATTTAATAGAATTTGAAATTAATTAAATATAAAAAATAGAATTTTCCAAATGTAAAATATATGTAATTGATTTTTCACGATTATTTTGAAAATTTAGAACAATTAATTTGTTCTTAAAAATATTACAATAAATTTAAATCAAATTGAATTTTTATTTTAACTAATTTTTCTTGTATGTATATTGTCCCCGTGCATTCAAATTATAATCATAGATTAACATGAGTATTGAAATTTACATTTTCTTTTCTAATATCATTGTTATTATATGAATAGATCTAAAATATTTTAATGCTAGATTTTAAATTAAATAAAAAATGAAGTCTATATATAAAATTTACACGTTCATTTTTTTCAGTTTATTTTAAAATTTCATTCTATAATACTTATATTCCTTTACACTCTTTCCATTACAAAATGATTAGATCATGATTCCTATGAAGATAAAAATTTTAATTGACTGAATGGGATTCAAGTTTTAGCAAGTTTATTCAATTCTGCGTATGTTTTAAAGTTCCGTTACTCTAAAAGTTTTCAAGTTCCATTACTCTAAAAGAGAGAAGAAGGAAAAAAAATTTGTCTCTTAATTCATGTAGGATTAATTCATGTAGGGTTATATCTTTAAGAGGATATGGATAGAAGGTTTCTAGAAAGAAACTAATTATGTGATTTTGTCTTTATGGTAGAATCAAATTATCATCAATTATGTTTATTTGTTTTTATGACATTATCATATTGTAATAATTTTATTTTGTTTTCTTTATTTAGCTATACCTAGAATGGATACAATACTTAGTATATATTCAGTTCTTTATTTTGAATGAAAAACACAGAAAAGCTGAGAGCATATTTTCATTCTCATGTCCTTGGTCATCTTTGTTCTTCTTTTTATTTTCATAATAATATTTTCATTCACATGTCCTTTGTTCATCTTTGTTCTTCTCTTTATTTTCATAATATGGTATTAGAGCTCTAATTTCTAATTTGAGAGCTCTAGTTGTTACATTTATCATGGCCGAAATTATTGATCCCTCACAATATTTTTCACCTTATCATGTTAGTTCTTAGCAACATATGGTTTGTTCTATTGGTACACACCAAGAGAGACAAATTTTTGGTGATCAGTCAAAAACAATGAATGATACTAACAAAAGTAGTTTTGGAGGATAATATACTTCTAATGTCTGCACTCATTGTGGAAAGACAGGACATGTGATTGATACGTGCTATAGAAGGCATGGTTTTCCACCTCAGTTCAAGTTTAAAAATTATGAAACAGACTGTAGTACTAATCAGCAGAATCATGAAGGTTCAAGGTCAGATGTACATTCTCAGCATATTGGTTTTACTCCAAAGCAGTATCAAACATTGTTAACCCTTCTACAACAGTCTAAATCCAGTAACAATGTCTCTAATCAAATCTCTGATATTCCTTCCAACACAACAACACACATTGGTAACAAATTTTTCTCTTCCTTTAGTTCTTGGATTATTGATAGTGGTGCTACTGATCATATTTGCTCATCCTTGAGTCATTTCACTTCATATCATCAAATTAATCCTATCTCTGTCAAATTACCAAATGAAAATCAAGTCTTTGAAAATTATTCTGGAAGTGTTTTTATTAATCAGGATCATGTCTTAGATAATGTTTTATATATTCCTAACTTCACCTTTAACATTCTTTCAGTAGCAAAATTAATTGATAATTTGTCTTGTGTGATTGTTTTTTATTCTAATGGTTGTCATATTAAGGACAAAACCTCCTTGAAAATAATTGGATCAGCTGAGATACAAAGTAGACTTTATATACTCAGGGTCCCTTCTTATCAAAACCTTCAAATCAAACCTGTCAAATCTCCACATATCACCAACATTGTCAATTTTACTAGTGATCTCGAAACCCTTTGACATTTTCGGTTAGGGCATGTTTCAAACAAATCTTTAGATGTTATCAAAAATAAATTTCCTTTTGTTAAATATAATAAATCTTTCATTTGTGATATTTGTAAGCAAAAAAAAACTTCTCTTTCCTCTTAGTTCATCTAAATCTAAAAAATGTTTTGATTTGATTCATGTTGATATGTGGGGACCATACTCATTTACATCAATTCATGGTCATAAATATTTTTTGACCATAGTTGATGATTATTCAAGGTACACATGGGTTTTTCCTTTAAAACAAAAATCTGAAGTTGTTAAGATTTTTGGAAGATTTTGTTGTTTTTATTCAAACACAATTTGAGATAGGAATAAAAGTAATAAGAAGTGATAATGGAACTGAATTTTTCATGACTAATTTTTTTAGCAATAAAGGAATAATACATCAAACTTCATGTGTCAATACTCCACAACAAAATAGTATAGTTGAAAGAAAACATGATCATTTATTAAATGTAGCAAGAGCTCTCATGATACAATCTCATTTACCCAAAATTTATTGGTCATATTCTGTTATACATGTTGCACATATTATAAACATTCTTCCCACACCAGTTTTAAATGGTTTTTCTCTTCATGAAATGCTTTACAAAACTCCACAAGATTTTAATCAATTAAAGGTGTTTGGGTCTTTATGCTATGCTAGCACTTTGTCAACAAATAGATAAATTTGATCCAAGGGCATCAAAATGGGTTTTTATTGATTTAAGAAGGGGACAAAAGGATATATTTTGTTGAATATTCAATCAAGAGAAATTTTTGTGTCTAGGGATGTTGTCTTTTATGAACATGTTTTTTCCATATCAAAGGGTTGAAGATACTAGCAATGAAACTGACAGTCCAAACATTCATGATCAATTTTTATTTACAGAAGATCAACCTATTTTGAATAAGCCATCACAAGTCATTTTTACACCCTGTGATAATATTGAAAATAATGTTAATGATGACCATAAATCAGAAATTCAGATCCCTGAAGAAGTTTGTTCCCATAGAGACCAAAACCTTAATGAAAATCATGAAATAACACAATCCATTCGAATGAGTACCAGACCAAAAAGACCACCTGAGTATTTAAAGGATTATCATTGTAATCTCAATGTTTCCAATACATATTTTAGAGTTAAATATCCTTTGAATTCTGTTTTGTCTTATGATAAATTATCATCATCTTATAAACCTTTTGTTATGTCTATTTCTTCACATGTTGAGCTAAACACTTATTCTGAAGCTGTGAAATATGACTGTTGGAGGAAGGTTATACAGTGTGAGATATCTGTTTTGGAGTCAAATCAAACATGGGAGACTGTTCTTCTTCCCAAGAACAAAACTATCATAGGTTGCAAATGGATATTCAAAATAAAGTATAATGCTGATGGGACTGTTGAAAGATATAAAGCAAGATTAGTGGCAAAGGGATACACACAAACAGAGGGCATTGACTACCTTGAAACCTTTTCTCCAGTAGCAAAGATGACCATTATAAGGTTACTTCTTTCTCTAGTCTCTATATATAACTGGGAGTTAAAACAATTAGACATAAATAATGTCGTCTTACATGGAGAGTTGAAAGAAGATGTATACATGGGTGCTCCTCCTGGATTGGTTTCTATTCAACCAGGACAAGTTTGTAAATTAAAAAAGGCTTTATATGGCCTTAAGCAAGCTGGCAGGGAGTGGTTTGCTAAATTGTCATCCTTTTTTATTTCTGTGGGATATACTCAATCTGTGAATGATTATTCTCTATTTATTAATTCTTCTGAAGGATCTTTTACAACTTTATTGGTGTATGTAAATGATATAATTTTGGCAGGAAATGATAAAGAAGAGATTGATCAAGTCAAAAAAGCTTTGAATAAGACATTCAAGATCAAGGATCTTGGTGATTTAAGATACTTTCTTGGTTTTGAAGTAGCAAGAAGTAAGAAAGGGATAATGATGAATCAAAGAAAATATGCATTGAAATTGTTAACAAAGGCAGGTCTTTTAGCCTGCAAACCTGCAGTCACTCCTATGAATAATCTTGTTAAATTGTCTTCTATTGGAAGTGTGCCTTTTACTGATATTCATGCCTATAGAAGGTTGATTGGAAGACTTATGTATCTCACTAATACCCGACCTGACATCACATTTTCTGTTCAACAACTTTCTCAGTTTCTTGATAAGCCTACAATTGCTCACTATAATGCAG
>Ga0209700_101670_pt1 | contig 45958 bp, 20 predicted proteins | sample SiratroredBW_FD_187528 | JGI IMG/M metagenome (GOLD analysis project Ga0209700, IMG submission 187528) | Root nodule microbial communities of legume samples collected from California, USA - Siratro red BW (SPAdes) (version 2) | ecosystem: Host-associated > Plants > Roots > Nodule | place: USA...
TTTTTTTTTTTTTTTTTTATATTTATTATTATTTTTATATATATATATATATATATATATATATATATATATATATATATATATATATATATATTTTGGTGCAATATTATATATACATATTATGTTTCAAAAATTTCATTATAAAGAAAAATTTGTATATCGTATTAATAATTTACTCAATATATTGTAACGATTTATTTTATATTAGTAACAAAAGCACGGTTATTATATCCATAAACATTAATTATTTTTAGAATATTAGTATTAAATTAAGTTTTAAACATTAACATACATTATAATATATTTAGATATAGATATTATTTCACCTTATATGGATAATGTTCATTTAAAGTTATATGATAATGTGATATTATTAAAAAAATTTGAGAAGGAAACATTGGGAAGACCTCAAACAATGAGAACTGAGTCAAAATCAATATAAGGAAATGACATCACTTTCAACCCAAAACCTTAAGACAAGATTTGTAAATCTTCTTACTTATATGTTGTTCCACTTTCTCATTGCTACTCAGCCTTGATATCTAATAGATATTTAACTATATATATATATATATATATATATATATATATATATATATATATATATATATATATATATATATATATATATATATATATATATATATATATATATTTTGTTAAGAATTGATAACTCGTATTTCCAACTTAAAAGTTAGATGAATTTATCAATTTTCATTATAAGATACCTCGTTATTAGTGGATTAATTAAATTTGAATATTCAACAAATCTATTAACTTGATACTTACACTCAACATTTAATACACACTCGATATATATATATATATATATATATATATTATTCATCAAATTAATATCACTCTAATTATTATTTATTAATATAGTATAATTCTTAATTTACCTTTCATCATACCATGACTAATACATGACAATATAGATATCAAATGCAAAATATATTATTGGTATGTTTTACATTTCCAATCTTATACTTATATCATAATCATTTTGTTGAATGACTTTAATTACTTAAATTATCTATTACATTTAGGTTCATATTTGCTAAAAGAAAATAATATCTAATGAGAAACTTTTAGATAATTTGTTAGGTGAAAAAAATTTGGAACTTACCCTTCTAATTTATTGAGCAAAATTTCACCAAAACATATCTACATTTTGCATTATTCACCAAAACATATCTACATAATATATCAATTATAATCAATTTTATACATGCAACTATTTTAAACAATAAAAATCAAAACTATCTCGATCAATGAGTATATAGTATTAATACTCAATTCCATTCAAAACAATGTCAAGAATACCCAACATATACCATGATGGCAATTTTTTAGTTATATAAATTTAAAAAATCGATAAATGTAAAATAGTATGCATAAACTTATTTATTGATATATATATGTGTTTTCCATTAAAAATTAAAAATAAATTGTTACACCCAATTTATATAATTATTCCTAAATACTAATTGTAGAGTGCATTAAATATTTTTATTATATATACATCCATATATATAATCATCTGTCAAATTTTAAAGAATTAAATTAAAAGTATATATATATATATATATATATATATATAATATTATAGATTCCTCCAAAATTAACTTTTAAATATATAAAATTATCACAAATTTTCATAAAACAAATAATCAAAATCGTAAGAAATCAAATACAAGATTCGTTATAATTTATTATTTTAACTATAGATCAACACATAAATCTAAGTACAAGGAAACATATAATAGGAAACTTAACTCCCTCTCTATTAAGTATGTTTTAACATAATTTAATACTTAATTCGTTATAAGCACTTCAATTATATAAATATGGATTTCCTACATCAATTTAAGACATTTAATATCTAAACATATGCATGTGTTTCAACTATGATATAAACTCTCTATCAACTTTTCACCACCTAAGATATAATCTATATAATTTAGATACAATGAAGTTATACATCACTATCAAATATAGGTACTTATACTTAATACATACAATATACAAACTAAGTCAACTTATCATCTTAAGTATATTTTGATAATTTACCGAACTCAACATTCTACAACAAGACAAATTCTACACTTTGACTCTCACCCTCAACTTAGTGTATGAGACCTTCACCAACTCTTCACTACATGTACTTCTAATTATTTAACTCAATGTATCATTAGAGTTTGAATATTTGATCAAATTTCTTAATTGACACACATATTATCATCAGAGTAATATCTCTTTAGTTATGAATCTCCCCCCCTTCCTCCATCAGTTGTTTACATCATTGATCATAGTTAGTGATTCCAACATATCACCAATCACACTCAATAACTCGTAATATATTGTTAATTACTTTTAATAATTTACAATGTACAATCAATCACATTTTGTGATTCACAAAATACCATCAACTATAGTCAACAATTTATAACATATCATCAACCACATACATCATATCTTGTATAATTATTTATGAAATATATTTAATTGTATTCATACAATCATACATATATAACATTTATAAACTAAAACATACATTTTTTCCACAATAGGTCACTTGAGAAACCCCATTTCACTTGAGCAAAATTCATAAGAAAAAAAAGGCTGGTTTCTAAAAGATTTCAACTTAAACAATTAGTTGTTGCTCAAGCAAAAAATACCGAAACTTAATCTCTTTTTACTTAAAGAAAAACTTATCTTTTAAAGTGAAAATACCAATAAAATAACATTATATAACAACTTAAAAAAAATACATCAAATCAATAAATTTCCTATTTTTTTTTCGCTCTAACATGGGTTCAAAACCTTAACAGAACCCATAATTGAAAAAAAAGAAAACACATTTAGCTTGTAACATCGAAAATTAGTACAATAACTGAACATTTCTTTAACAAAACTACCATAAACAATTTAAAACACAATCTTTCATTATATTCATTTCATTATACTATATTTATGTAAAGAATTTTTTTACCATTTTTAGTGCATCAAATTTCAACTACCTCAAATGCACATTTAGTCCAAGACAAATCCTAACCAAAGAACTAGTCCAAACCCCAAAGTTTAAACAACTATGGACTTCTTCAACTCATTTTAAAACATCCAATATCAACTAAAGATCAAACTCATACCAACTCAATCTATTGAATTTAAAATCAACCTACCAAATAATTTTACGTGAATTCATGTATACTTCAAGAGATTACTAAAAAAACTAAGAAAAAATTGAATACGTCTTAAGTTAATATCAAAATATTTCATTCACAAAACCAAATATATCACTATAAACTCATTATACCATATATTCATTTATCTGACTTTGATATTACATATGGTAATAATAAAACCTCCTCAAATGCAATGAAGATAAGAGAAAAGAACTTTAAATTTGATTTCAGAGAAAAATTTACTTTGATGAATTTTTAATTACTTAAAATTAATTTCCACTTTACTACCTGTCTTACTAGCACACTCTAATCAAGAAAATAATAAAATTTAAAAATAAATAACTACATAATTAAAATTTTAATTTATACATGTAATATAAATTCAAATTTAAAAATAACCTCTGATAGATATGAAATTGATTACCACACGTAACTGTGCAAACAGAAATAGAATTTAGTCTCATAAATATAACCATTTTTCTTTTTTGATAAGCTTATAAGCACCAACTTAAAAAGAGAAAACCAACAAATGTTATTAGAAAAAAACCCTTAAGTTACACATTCTTTTATATTAAGTTAGTTAGAGTAAGAAAATCAATAAATGTTATAAGAAAGAAAAAGATTAAGTATCACATTCTTTTATATCCAATACTATAAAGTTTGGTAAATAAAAAATATGATAAATAGTCATTTTTAATGAGTTGCTAACAAACTTTGATACTATTTTCAGTATGTAAAAGAGTTTATGTTTCTCTGTGCTTAAAAAAGTGATTTATTTTAAATGAATATCATATATAACACTATTTTAATTATTACAACAAGACAAATATAACCTAAATAAAATAAGTTGTCACCATGTGAATGTTATGAGAACATTTGCGTCCAAAAAAATCATAAAATATCTCTCCTTCGTAAGAAAAAGCAACAGCAAAGTTTCTTCCTATTGAAGTTCATGCTAAAACAAATAATGATTTTTGATGCTGCAAATTAATTAAATCTGTGTAAATCTGTGCATGGCAATGTAAATAAAAGAAGATGAACCGTGATTCTGAAAAATTCTTTACTATTTTCAGATGCTTCAATACAAAGATAAAATAGATATTTATAAAAGTTGGGTCAGAACAAAAACAGTTTAAATATAATTAACCTAGTTGTTATGCAAAACGCATAACTTAACACCGTTTAATAAAACGTATAGTATAAATATATTTAACACCTCTAAATAAAATAATATTTTGTGTGTATTTTACCCAAACATATAAAAATTATCGATAGTTGTTTTTATTAAAAAAAGTATTTTTTGTTTTTAAGAAAAAATTTAAAACTTCCACTTAGTTTGATTTTTTTTTTTTTTTTCGATAAATGTAACGTGTGTTTTATGCAATCAAGGTGCGCAACATGTATAGTTTTTTACTTTCCACCTTTCTCTTCAATTCAAGGCTATCAGTCTTGTGGTTTTCTAAATTCCCTTTGAATGAGATAACCACCACAAGTCTTTATTGGGTGATTTTAGAAGTAACTAGTATTTCATGTGTTTGATGTCATTTTAATTTTATTTTATATTTTAGAATATTACAATAAGGTTTGCTGTGTTCTTTTCTTAATTTTGGGAAGATGGGCTTATTATGATGGGCCAAACTTAGAATAAAACCCACAAATGGGATGGGAAAGCGCGTAAGTGACACAAATGGGACGTGAAAACGCGTAGGTTTTCTGAGACATTCTGACAGCTAGATGAGACTTAAAGTGCAACATCTCTTATAATGATGACGTGTCACCAGCAGCATGCATTGCGCACAGACTCACACTTTCGGACATTGTAATAATAAAGAAATGGATTAAATAAGTTGAATGTTTGGTATAAGAATGTACTAACTTTTTGACCCATGACACCTAGCTTGGTCCACCATTTTTTACTTTTCTATTCAATTTTGAATCTGATTCCCAAATCCCCAGCGTGCCCCTCTCTTCTGCGTTTGTAATCTGTTCGTTCCTTTCCTCAAATTCATAGCCCTTCAAGTTCCGTAGCCCTTTAAGCAATGCAATGCACACTCAAACTTGTGTTTTCTGTGTTTTTTTACCTTTCTACCCCACTAATCATTGCTTCTCTCCTCCACTCATTGTTGCCCAAAATTAATTTTAATAATTCACCAAAATAATATTTTAATAGGGTTATATTAATAAAGTAGAATTAAATTAACTCAGGAGAACAAATGAACTCAAAAAAAAAAAAAACATAAATAGAAGAAAGTGACTAGACGCACTATTTTGACCACGGTCCCAAAAAATAGTCCACTATCCCAACCCTATCCTTCTTCCTAACGTTTTCAAGCTCCTTCTTAGCTATATATATATATATATATATGTAAGGAAAAAATTAACAAGACATAAACGTAAGACCGTTGCTTCTGACTTCCTAATTCAAACACAACATCATCGTCATCCATGGCTACCACCTCCTTTCTCTCCTCATTCCTCGTGCTGCTGCTACATTTGGCCGCCACCGTGCATGGCATCGGTGTAAACTACGGCACTCTGGGTGACAATCTACCGCCGCCGGCCACGGTGGCCAACTTTCTGAAGACGCGGACGACGATCGACCGCGTGAAGATCTACGACGTGAGCCCGCAGATCCTGCAAGCCTTCGCGAACACCGGCATCCCCGTGACGGTGACAGCCCCCAACGGTGACATCGCGGTGCTGAAGCACATCGACACCGCGAGGCAGTGGGTGGTCACGCACATCAAACCCTTCCACCCGCAGACAAAAATCCAATACATCCTCGTCGGCAGCGAGGTCCTCCACTGGGGCGACGCCGCCATGGTCCGCGGCCTCAACCCCGCCATTCGAACCCTCCACGCCGCCCTCCTCGCCGAGGGCATAACCGACATTAAGGTATTTTTCTATTATTAGCCCCTGTGTTCCTCGCACGTGTGTCACGCATTCAGATTTAGCTTAGTTAAATTTTTTTTTTGTTTTTTTGGTTTTTCAGGTGACCACCGCTCACTCGTTGGGGATGATGAAGTCATCGATTCCGCCGAGTGCGGGGAGGTTCAGGTACGGTTACGCAAAGAACGTGTTGACCCCAATGCTGAAGTTTTTGAAGGAAACGAGAGCGCCGTTGATGGTGAACCCGTATCCCTATTTCGGGTACAACGGAAAGAACGTGAACTTCCTTCTCTTCAGGCCCAACCGCGGCTTGTACGACAGGTACACCAAGCTCACCTACACCAACCAGTTCGACGCTCTCTTGGATGCGGTGTACTCCGCCATGAAGGACGTCGGCTATGGTGACGTGGACATCGCGATTGGCGAAACGGGGTGGCCCTCCGTCTGCGACGGTTGGGATGCCTGCACCGGTGGCAATGCTCAGACCTTCAATAGCCAACTCGTGAAGCACTTGGCAACGGGGAAGGGAACGCCGTTGATGCCCAACCGAACCTTCGAGACCTACATCTTCGCGCTTTTCAATGAGAACCAAAAGCCCGGCCCAATAGCAGAACGCAACTGGGGCCTGTTCCAGCCCGATTTCACGCCCGTCTACGATTGCGGAATCATGCGGGCCGGACAGGTTATTCGCTTGTCCTTTTCCTCTGTTATTTATCGCTCTTCATTTCTTTATTATTTTCTTGGGTTTCTGTGGGCCCACATCCTTCCAGCACTCTAAAACCAACCGTTGATTATGAATCTTTTTTGCTGTAATCTGACGGTTGAGATAGCTTTGCCCCACCCCTGCTTTATCAAGATTTGTCCTTTTCCTTCCTCTCTCACATGGCCACAACTAGTTTATTTATTTATTTATTTTTCTAGATTTGTGTATTTTTTACAAAATAGGTAGATTTTCAAAAAAGTGGTGCTGGGACTTCAATGTAAATGTTTGCACCTGAAGTCGTTCTAGGCAGCATAGTTATTTTGATATGAAAGTTAATAATTTTTTGTATATATATATATATATTTTTTTTTTTATCTTAAATGAATTGGACATTATTTCAGTTGAAGTCAGATTATATATTACTGTCAAAGGTTGTTTTTATTTATGGTAGTTACTATCGTTAAAACCTTGTGTTAAGATTGTTTTTGAATGAACAAATGCAGAATGTTGCACCTGCAAAACCTGGACCTGCACCTGCAGTTGGAGGAGGACAATGGTGTGTGCCGAAGGCAGATGCTAGCGATGCAGCTTTACAAGCAAACATAAACTATGTGTGCAGCCAAGGAGTTGATTGCAACCCAATTCAACCAGGGGGAGTTTGCTATGCCCCCAACAATGTCAAGGCACTTGCCACCTATGCCATGAATGCCTACTACCAAGCCAATGGCCGCCATGATTTCAACTGTGACTTCTCCAACACCGGTGTCATCACCACCACTGATCCAAGTGAGTCTCATCACACTTCTATCCCATAATTCCCAGAACCATTTTGTGTTTAAGAACATGTATTTATTGATTTTCTGTGTGTTGTGTTATTATCTGCAGGCCATGATAAATGCAAAATCTGAGATTGAAGGTTATTATGATCAGAGAGAGGAAAAGCCCATGGTCATAGTGGCAATGTGGCTTAGCGGTTTCTTTGCTTTTTCTATGCGTTCATGTACTCAAATTATTTAGTTTGTATATTGTTCTGGAACAAGAATCTTAAACCTGGCATCACATTTCATGCTTTGGCTAAGGTTATGTTCCTTCGAAGACTAATTTCGAACCTTTACATTTAATATTAACATCAGTCAGTGGTAAGTAGATAATGCTGTTAGTTCCTGATTTTCAGACTCGCTGATTTTGATATAAAGTTAAGCCATTTATTTTTAAAAAGGAAAAAACACGTTAAGATTATATATGATTATAATTATTTAAAGAAATGAACCGTTGGTCTCTAATTTCCATAATTGTACTATACCTTTGCTTTTGCAAGCTGTACTCGATTAGCAGTAACGTGCTCGATAAATTAGGCTTTGTTTGGTTCGAACTTTAGGTAGAAGTTTTGGAATTTTAAGAAGTTATTTGTAACTTTAACACTAAATTTGAAATCAAATCACGTAAGTTAAGTAGATGTAACGATTAGAGGCGGACAAAAGCTAAGTTTTGAAAAAGTTATTTTCTTTTTTCCTTTTTTTCCTCATTGATATGCACATGGCATGATTTAAAAGAATTGTAGTAATTTTTAGTTGTTTCCATCCAAATTTGTTGAACGAGTTAATAACGCAAGAGAAGAAAAAAGTTAACATAGTAGGCTTATGGTGACATTTTGTGGCAGACAAATTCTTTTCAGCTTTTTCCTTTTATTCTTGTTTTTGTTTTGCAGCCTTTTTCTATTATATAGTGATAACTAATTTTTGTGTTTCATATTTTTAATAGAAACTTCTTTTTTAATCACAATTTCTTCATTTAAAAATTCCCAACTTTAAGATACTTTTTAAAGAATTTGGGTCTAATTCCACTATAATCAAGGACCTAATGCTAATTATTCATCTTTTGAGATACTCAAACAAACATTTTAATAAATTCATCTTATTGGATCATGGAGTACTTTTTGGGCCCATGTGTCAGGCCCATAAACCCTAAACTTAGTTTAAAGCAAAGCCCATATTTCACACACAATTCTCAAAGAAATTCAAATAATGAGATTTAAATATATTTGCCTGTTTGCATAACACAGCATATGTTTCTCATATTCCAAAAGAAAAACAACAAAACATCTTTCACAATCCCCTTGATAATGGTAATTTTTTTATGTGTGTTTGGTAAAGCACTTTAATTGATTCTTTCGTTTCCTTAACAACAGACAAACTGGACAAAGAAGTCTGAATAGATAGAATTTAGTCCAAAATTTTCAAAAGGGATAATTTGGAATCACCCAGAGAACGAAAAAAATGAGATGAAACTAATAAAGTTCAGTATGAAGTTGAACGCTTTTAAAAGCTTATATTAGACATGCATCTTTTCAACAAAATCAAACAATCAGAATAAATTTTTTATGTTTGTTTGACTTTACTCTACCTTCTACTATCTGGAAACTAAAATGAAGTAAAAGTATTATTGATAAAGTGTTTTATGTTTTTTTTTATTTATCATTTCATTTCGTATTATTAATATTAGTAGGAAGAGACACTTGCTGTTTCTATATTTTGAAAATGAATAAAATTAATAACAATAGTTGCATTAAAAGAAAAAAATGAGTAATTTGTATATACTAAATTATTGAAAAATGTGATTGATTTATAGCATATTTTAACCCAAAAAAGTAATTATAATAGCTCATAAATACTTCGCATTCATAGTTAATAAAAACTGATAGTTGCATGACATTTAAGATAATATATGTTCCAATAATTAAATACTTCTCATATAGCATTTGTTTAATCAACGACTATTAAGAAAACTTCATCAATAATTTACATTGTGCACATTTTCTAGAATTGTATTCTTTTCCTCCTTCATTGTACTCACATAAAATTCATCTTTTCTATGGAATATTAATGCACATTCTTAATTAAATAAATAGAACCACCCTTGTTTTCAAAATTTCCATAAAGTGAAATCATTTTGATCCATTGAATTTCTCAATATCAAATCTATACGGCAACACCATGGACAATATTATATTTTGACCTAGAAACTTAGATCTTTGACAAAAGATATAATGATAAAGAAAGCCACAAAATTTATGTGATTCAGTCACTAAGACTTACGTGCAATCGAAAAATTATACTATATTCATATAGGAAAATAAATATTGTCACTAGTGTTTACTTGGTGTGATAATTTTTTTATGATATGTAAGGAAAGTTTTCAAAGATAGGATGGAGTGTTAGATGAGAAGAAATAATTAACTTTATGAAAAATAATTAGGAGATTATAAAATTTGTCTTATGTTCAATATTTAATTTTTTAAATAATTATATTTATTGATTTTTTTAATAATTATTATCGGTAATTTATATGACGTTACTCTCCCTACAAAATTTCAAAACAAGACCACACATTCTGCAAGACGTTCAACGCGGTCATCACTAAGATATGCTTGATTTTTAAACGTTACAGAAAAAAAAAAACAGAATACTTTATTAAACTTTTTATATCATTTATAGTTATATTATACTTATTTTTTAACTTATATAAAAGTTTTTAAGAACCGACACAAAATAGTGTGGCATTATAATTTTAATTCAACAAACCAATCATTTTGTCTTTCCAAACTTTGTAACTTTTAATTAAAACAAATTAAAAGAAAACATTTTTCTTTAAATTAAGACCTATAGAATGTGAATTTGGGTTATGATTTGATTGAACTACTCAACATAAAATTCAATATATCAATGATAAGTGTCTAATCAACAAATTCACGATGAAGGATGTCTGAAATATATATAATATTTAAGCATAGAAATTAGGTATGTAATGGCGATTTAAAAATATAATTAGGTTTACTAAATGTATATTTTTCATTTAAATCTAAGTTATTCAGTTTGATTAAACTTGTTATTACCTAATTTCGTGTCTAAATATGATTGGGACCACAATGATGACGAAATTGAGCTGTAAAACACTAACACTACACATTCGCACCACGTATTATTTTATTAAATAAGAACGAATAATTAAGCATATTTATTGTTCATTACTCACACAAATCAAGATATAATCAAATTTATAATATTTATTAATTTTGACATATATTACCAAAATCTAATCAAATTACTATAATTTAAATTCAAGTCTAAAATTTGTTATTCTGTACAAAAGCTGAGTTTGATCAAAATTCAATAAATTAATTTCAAAAAAGACATAAACAACTTAACTCGTTTAAATATCCATTACAATTAACAATGTTATCCAACAATATATTCTCACAATCTCTTCAGTGTATTCTTTAATTTGGCAATTTATTCTTTCAGCTTTCTTTGTACACCAATGAAATTTTTCAAGTTTTGAATCATATAATATTTTTAGCAGAACCTTTTTCCTATAATTTGAAAAGGGAAAAAGAAAGTGTCCTCAAAATGCTAAACTCTGAAGCATATATATACATGTATTTTGTTTCTTACCTGGATTTTGTGGCACTCAAAATTTAGGTCAACATCAGTTGTTTGATTGTGTTGGATGCACAGGAACTCTGCATGTTAGATCATTGATCATAATTGGTAGATTTCGTGGCAATGAGGAAGATGTAGACATGATCTATGAACTAGCCTCTTGATGAAAAAGCTCCAACTTTTTGTTGAGACCTTGTGTCAAAGTATCTGTCAATTCTGGTGCTTGAAATTGATAGAACTCTGGTTACTGTTATCAATTTAAAACTTTTACTTACTCAAACATTCAATCTTGGTAATAAATTATTGCAAACCCTTCTAAAGTGAGATGAATATGATAAAGGCACAGCTAGCTTATGGGGTTGAAACTTGATTATTATTAGCTAGGACCAAGGATAAAGTTGTTGTTGTTGCATGTTGTCTCTCTTCATGTTCTCTCTATTTTAATTGTTTTTGAAGGCAATGACAACTTTGAAAGGAAACACTTTTTGTGAGAGAACTTTCAAGTTGTCAAATGAGGTAAGCCTAACTCCTCACCCCTCTCAAAAAAGCATCAAATGCTTATATATCAACCACTATCTTTTATTATGCTTAAATAAGAAGAATGCTTTGTGTATCATACAATCTGTTGTTACAGTTATACACAAAATCCTAGACTGCAACCGATCGCATGATGTATGAGTGACCATACATTCTTTTACCCTAATGCACTTCATAATTACTTTTTTAGTTTTCTTGAAATTACATGTGACTCCAATTTTATTAATTGGACAAACATTTATTTAATACTTGTTTACTTTTTTTTCAAGAAATAATAAATTTATTAGTATTTTGATATTGTATTATAATGTTTTTTTCCTATGGATATTGACATGAATATGAACATAATACAGATATTTTCACAGAAATAATTTTTAAAATATAAGATATGCATACATATATCTATATATTATATCATTATGAATTATATTAATTATAATAATTAAGATTTATATATTAAAAAATTATCTATAAATAAGATTAGTTAAATATAAAAAAAAATGAATCTAATTCATTGTCTAAGATTCAAAAACTGAAAAGAAAAATATATAATATAAATATTTTTATTATATATAAGATTTGTTTCTTTTCTATAATTATATCATAAACTTATATAATAAATTTTTAGAAAAATATTAGATTAATTTATTTTAAAATTATATTAAAATCGTGTTAGAATAATCAGATATCCATCGAATTTTAAATTAAACACTTTACTAATTCAGGTCGAATAAATATTATACCAGTGTCTATGTGCAAATACATGTTAAACAAATAATATTTCATTTAAGAAAATGTGTCTTGTTGTAAGTATTGTATGAATGTACGGCAACATAAGCATGAGCAATTAGTACAATAGTTTTAGCAATCCTATAAAAGTTAAATACCTGTAAAGTTTAAACAAATGGTTGGTACTATGATTGCTGTGAGTAGCTGAACCTCCTCTCTCTCCATTAGTGAAGTCATTTGCAGGGTAATTATGATTAATGAGTACAATCCCATGGCTGCACATGATGTTCTTCTAAATTAATCTTCTTTAATTGGCCACCTAAGATTGTTTAGATGTGTCGGTGCTTCACCTGTTGACACCACAACAGGTTCCATCCCCTTTCTGCTATGCAACACATCTTTCACATATTTAATTAGATTCACCAATTTGCAGATACACAAAAAAAATTGTCCTTTTTCATGTTTTTTATCCACAGATAATTCCATCCAACGTGCATGAATGCATTTGAATAGAATAATTTCCTAGTTGTTTGTGATGAGAAGATGTTTTGAGAAAATAAATGATGATTTCTTTTAATCAATTTATCGTGATTAATTATGTTTAATCGGTGGATGGATTGGTTAGGTTAGAGGATAAGAGCAAGTGGTAGTTTTTTTGCTTTTGTTTTTTTCTCTACCAAATCCATTTTTGGTGCAATGATAGCTTTTTGTTTGATGCCAAGATCACAAGTGACAATAACGAAGACAACATGTATTACTATCTTAACCTTTACTCACATCAATGAAACATTTTTTCTTAGTTATAGCACAATAAAATGCAATAACTTTCACAAATCTTTAGTATATAATATATAAATTATAATATATATATGTTCATTATCTCTAGGGGCAAAACCTGGTTAGGCCACGCACGAGTGGCAGAGATTCTCTGCTTACCTAGCCTCAGTATTGTCCTGATTTCAATCTTTAAAAACTGAATTTCGAATCATTAATTAAATTCAGCATTTTAAAACTTGGCCTGGTTCTTACTGCAACATTTATTAGTATCAGCAACATTATGTAATATTAATTACATTTTAGTCAACAGAGGAAGTATTTAAGTATATGTTTATTTCTTTCTATAAGTACATGGATGAAATATTTTATTTTAACTGTGTCCTAATTTCTAATTATGACTTTCCAAAAGAGATAGAAATATGTATAGTAAAATGGAATGAGAATAGTTTGCCCTGATTTTTTTCAAAAATGGTTGAAAATCATGTCATGTGGTTTTCCACGTTTTTGACTGCAATCAATTATTTGAGTATAGAAAAAAAAATTTGAAGCCACCAAGAAAAATCAGAGTACCACACTACTACTTCTACTACATAGTACATCCCATTGAAAGCATTGGTAATGTTATGACATGAATCAAGATAGATAACCAACCAGTTTGTGTCCACCAAAAGAAAAGCCACAAGCCATGGGAGAGAAAGAGAAAGAGAAGAGAAACAAGAACAAGAAGCAGAAGCACCAGCACCCCAATGACCAAACCACAAAGCAGAACTCTGATTTCTCCTTCAAGCCAAGCTCAGAGGTAAAGGGTATCCGATTTGGTGGCCAATTCATAGTGAAGTCCTTCACAATCAGAAGGGCAAGACCCTTGGAGCTTCTCAAGGTGCTTTCTTTCCCACCAACCAACAGCACCAACAAGCCAAAGGACAAGCTTCCTTTCCCTTCCACCACCGCATTCTTGCCAACCAACTTCACCATCTTGGCGCACCACGCTTGGCACACCCTCACCCTTGGCCTTGGCACCAAGAAGTCCAAGGTGGTTCTTTTTGTGTTTGAAACTGAGGCCATGAAGGCCTCTGTGGACAGAATATGGCCTCCGGAGATAGCACTTGGTGATGTGAACAAAAGGCTCATAAGGGGTCTCAATGGATGTGAAATGGCAAGGTTCAAGTTCAGAAAAGGGTGCATAACTTTCTATGTCTATGCTGTTAGACAAGTTGGAAGCTTTGGCTTTTCCTGTGCTGAAGATCTAAGGACTATTCTGCAATCTGTGGTGGAGCTCAAAGATTTCTTGGATCACACTGCCATGCTCTCCATGCCTCACCAGAGAAGCATCAGCTACTCAGACTCTCACCCCCAGGTAGCCATGGCTCATTAGGCCAAGCTGTGAATCAATTATCAGAGTTTTTTTCTTTTATATATATAAATATAGATGTGTCTGAGTGCTTCCTTCCTCTTCACATTAACTTCATCTAGGGTCTTCAAAGATAAATACTTTGGCTTAATTTGGTAACTTGGTTGTTTCTAATCTTTGGAATTTTGGGAGGCTTATTATTGGTTTATTTGTTCATGATCTTGTTTGATCTGTATTTTCTTTTGCATTTGGGGAAAATGAAAGTGTAATGTAGCGTGAATAATTGGGGACTGAATCGAAGGTTATACAGTGGATGAATGAATCCAGTGGTTGCAATTGTCCTTTTTGTTGACAACTGCTAAACTAATACAAATTTGTCAAAAGGGGTGCAGAATATGCTTACTTTTTTGTTCTTATTACCACCTACAATCTCAAGCAACTCCAGGCAAACATTGTTTTTCCTGCAACACTGCACTTGAATTGTCCATAGTTGAAATGTATTATTGTTCCTAATATATTCACAACTACTTAGAAATGAAAATGATTCTGTAAATTTATTTTTTAATCTGAGAAGAACTCACATAAACAAGTTTAGTAGTTGAAAGTTATGGTAAGAAAAACTGATTTTTGTTTTCTGTGCAGATTAAATATATCAGAACACAATGTTTCTTGAAAGAAGCTATTAACTAACGATAATACTCTAACTATATTTTGCTCACTAGTTCACTAAAATGTTTAAGGTAGATTTAGCAATGCCTAGAGGGTATCAATGGAATTAATTAATGGAACCAAGAGTTTGCTATTACTGACAAAAACTGCCCAATTCATGTTTTCCTCAGCAATCAGTTTTGTGGTAAATTGTGCCACTATACTATCTAACCCGTGATCAATGAACCGCCTTAATATCATTACAAAAGTATTCCATAAGTAGCAAAATGCCAAACAATTTTAAAATTTTAATAAGATCATTAAATTAAATTGTTCATGAACATGGTAAAATAGTACTAATAAAGTTCTGCTTAGGTTCCATGGAGAAGGAACGATACAATAACAAGTGACAACCTTTCCCTCCCCATAAAGTTTCTAATGGTTCAGAAAAGTGAAGGAAGAAAAAAAAAAAAGAAAGAGACCACATTTCTTTTTCCCCTGTGCCCACCTGTGGCTTTAATCATGGTGTGTTAGGACCCATGTCAAGTGCCACCTTACTTTAATCTTCACAAGAATAATGGACATTTGGGTGTGTGAATCCTTGCAGCTAGCTGCAGCTGCAAGCACAAATCCTTCACCTTTACTCATCATTCATATGTTGTGTGTGCTCATAAAACTTGATTAGGTTGAGGGGTCATGAGTCCTTTGAGATTGAAGTGTTGACCCAATAAATGTGTAGGGCTGTAGGTGGTGCCACCACTAGGAGTGTCACATGTTGGAACTTCATAGTACTATGTGTTTATATAATATATGGAAAATGGAAACATTTTTGGCTGGAAAAAACTTCATGGAAAAAAGTTATCCAGAGATGGTTTTTCCCCTTTGTTTTGTTGTGAGTACTGCTATGTGAAAATGGAAACCTTTTTCAGCTGTATAACTCATACTACGAATTCACGCCAGACATGCTGCATGACCACTTTGTTAAAAGGGTAATAATTCTTGAAATCCATAGCAGCAAAATATGAAATTATTGACACAAATACTGTAAGGAAGACACAGACACAAACATGTTACTTTATATGTGATTTTGCAAGGAAAACACAAATGATTCACGAGTTAATACATAAAATAAATAACGTATAAAAAAATAGCTGCTATATATGTACTGTTAAATATAAACAATAAAATAATCAATTATTTAATAAAATGTGGGTACTTTTTTATTTATTTATAGTATACTATTTATGAATTCCATTTTGACAATTCTCTCTAAATGAATTATAAATTTTGGTTATTCTTATTTAAACGAAGTTCTCGTTAATATTTTTATATTGTCTTTATGTAAATTTAATTTATTTAGCAAAGTTTTAAGGTTTGACATTATTTTTTATATTTAAATTTAATTTATACTTTTTTTGTTATGAATACATTTTCACAAATTTAATTACATCACTATCTTAAAATATTACTTGTAAATTAATATATCTAACTACAAATCTACTAGTTAACACTAATGTATTCCCACAATATACAAGTGTGTATCATATTTTGGTTTGTTCGCATAACAATAAATTGAGAATAAGATGTATATCCACAGTTTGTATTAGTAGAGAAATATGATTAATTAAGTCTTTACTCTCCATTTCTTTTTTAAAAAATATATATCCTCTGTCTCATTTCTTTTTTTATTTTGTAAAACGAGTATCTCCCAAATTTCTGAAGAAAAAGCTGTTAACGCTATTTTAAAGGATATGATATTTTTTTTCTTAATATCTAGTACAATTTTGAATAAAATATTAACAAACAATCTTTGATAAATAATAACAAATTACCTCAATAAATATTAACAAACTTTTTTAATAAATAAAAAAATCTTATAAATATTAAGAAATATTTATATTTTTTTCAATAAATATTGAATTTGTTATTACAACTAAATATTTAAAAATAATATATTCAACTGAATTTTTAAAATTAATTGTATAAGTTGTAAATATCTCAATAGTAAAATATCTTATTTTAACAAACTAATAAAAAATAAAAACCATTAACATATAATTGAAAAAACAAAAAATTGTATTATGCAGGAAATAATTATTCAACAATTACTAATATCATTTTTATTATCATTAAAAAAAATAAAAATATATCATATATTTTAAAATACCTACCTTATGTAAGACAGAAAAAAATTATTTAATAAGTAAATTTTAAAATAAAATTAACAAGACTATTGTTGACGTATTAAGAATTTGTTAAAGTGCATGTAAACCATTTTTGTATCGTATAGGAAACAACTTGCTTTTTATTCACTATAAAAAAATTTATTTATTATTAGTCTTTTTTTCTTTTAATTTTTCGTTAAGTGTTTAGTGGCATTGTTGCTCACCTTTTAGTGTTTCTATATATTACGAAGTATATTTTTCAAATATTGATAGTTTCTCATTTGGTAGAGTTTAAATAAGAATTTCGTGAATTTTGAAGGGATAAAGAAGCAAATACAATATCACTTATTAAAGCTTTTTGGTTTAAGTTGAGATTAGAAAAAGGCGCATCCTTAGAAAATTAACTTGGGCCTTCTCTTATTGTGTTGCTAGCTTTTGCTTCCTGCACCCCCATATTTTCTAATTACATCCCCATAATTTTTACAGTGATATTTATCTTTTATAAATCTGACTTCTGAATTATCTACTCTAAGAAAAAATTAAATTAAAACATGATTTCTGAAACAGAATTTTCAAAACATTATTTATGGATTAAAATTTTTGAAACAATAATTAGAGGTAGTGGTGCAGCAAAAGAGGGTATCTTACTCCGTTTCCTGTGCTTAGTTTCCTGTGCTTGGGGTGCAGTTAGTAATCATGGGGTGCTGGAACGCGTTTTAGATCGGGCCTGGAAATAAGAGGAAGAAAAGTCCGGCTAGGCGAAACAGAACCGATGGAATAACAGTGTGTTTGGGTCGGGTTGAAGTTTTGATCGACGACGACGTTGAGGTGCGCTCTCTCTTTGTTGAATTCAATTTGGGAATTCTTCGAAACCATCTTTAATTCTTCTTTGAATATTCGATTTAGTACTCTCCGTTTGATTCCTTTACTATTTTCTTAAAATATGTATTTCCAAAATTGATAATCGATATGCTTTGACTCAGTTCTGACCATCACTGCTTCTTCAATTGTTTATTTTTCCTTTCACACTGTGTTTCTATACTCAAAAATCAATCAATGGTAAGGAACTACAGTGATGACGAAATCGATGTTTTGAATTTGACAAAAAACATTGATTTTAAATTGTTTTGAATATAGTATCATACTGTGTGTGTGAATTGAATTGCATATCTGTTATGTGTTGTTTTTTCTTTTGAACAATGTATTTGAATTGTGTGTGTTATGACAGGGGCAAGAAACTGGCAGTAGCTGTAGCATCTGAATAGGAATGGAGTTTACGTGTCTTTTGATCGCCTTCTCTGCGATTACGATCTTAGGGTTTGTCTTTGTAGTGTTTTTTGAAGCATATAAGAGAAGAAACAACCATCAGTATGTCCTTTTTTATACTATTCTAATATGTGCTCTAAAATTCATATGTGTATGTGGACTGGGATTATTGGTTTGATATTTTTTATTTTTTTTTTTCAAAAGGCATATTGAAGTTCCAGCTATTTTTGAGGATCCTAGCTCATTGAAACAGGTAAATGTTTCCCTTTGCATTGTAATAGAGCTTCTGCAGATATGCAAGATTTTGTAAGCAATATTTTAGTTATTTACTTATTCTGGGGTTTTCTTTGATAATTCTAATTTAGTGAAATAAGTCTGGATTAACAGGATTTAGGAGTCCACTTTTCAAATTATCACCCCTTTAATAGTACTTTTGTGAATTCGGTATTGCAAATTGGTGACTTTTTGGAATTGTACAACTTTTAGCCATTGTAGATTGCAGATCTAGAGGAAACGTGTTTTAGCCTATGTTCCTTGTTATAGGATTTCCATGGAATTAAACATATACATTACAAGAAATTAATGGAAATATGAAGTATGATCTCTTTGTTGTGTTTTCCTATTTATATAATGGATGGACTCAACATAAAACAGTAGAAAGATAGCCACATGAGAATAATATATGATTGAAGGGGAGACCATGTTAGAGTCACCAATTAATTTCTACATAATAACATGCTATGCATCTTAGATTTCATTAGTGCCACAAAAGCTGAAGCTACTGGGTACTGTTCTTCCGTAAATGTAACATTGTTACGCTTGATCTATTTAAGTTTAAAATTATGCTGCAGCAAAATTAATCTCAACAAGCACCCTCTAGTTTGAATAGTTTATCATTTGTCATATTACAGTCACTTTATTTCATTCTCCACCACACCATGATTTGGGTTCCTACTAGTTTTTTATTGTTTGCAATAGTGATCCTTAACTTATTGAAATTATTCAAATTGCACACATCTTTATCTTTCGCACCAATCTCTGCTCATGTATGAACTGGATTGGTTGGTCATTTATGGCACTTCCTTAATATCTAGTTTTATAATTAGGTTCTAGTGTCAATTAAGAGAAAGTATTTTCATTGCAGTGCTCCAACATTCTCTTATTTGGCCTTCATCGAGTATACTGGTGGGCTTTTCTAGAAACTAAATGGCAATGTAATTTCGGTTCCATATATTTGTATCTTGCACATACATGTTTTTATTTTGTTTTGAGAGGTTTTATGTTAAAGCATAGCTTTATGAAGGTAGCTCCCTGTTGTGAATTTGTTTTGACTGATACTCTTGCACATTTAGGTTCCTTGCCCACATATTGTCGATCCAGCCACAAAGTATATTTCATTGATCATTCCTGCATTCAATGAGGAGCATAGGCTTCCAGGAGCTCTTGATGAAACTATGAAGTAAGTGAAAGCGTAGCGTTTTTAACTAGATTTATGCTTTCAAGGTTAATACCAATAAAGGGTTTTGGGTTTGGTTACAACTAAGTCAGCCTACTTTGGTTGTTCTGTTACGTAATTTTTGTTGGGTGTGTGTAACATCAACTGCAAAGAGTCTATTAGGCTACTATCATAATTTTATATTCTGTTTTTGCATCTGGGAGAGCACCAGAGAGGATTGTCAAATGTATTATTGTATTATTCAATCACAGATAACTAAAAGTTTGTTACAAAAAGATGAGTACAGCACCACACTCTGGAGCCTCTGTCTCGTCATGTAAAGATACCTGCCTAACTTACACTAACCAATGCATAACACCAACCCTCGTACAAGTCTATATTCCTGTTACCCCCACAACAAGTAACTGCCATCTCACTACTAACTCCTAACAACCCTGCCTTATTTCTTCTTGAATATGCTTTCCACTTTCTCGGTTTCCTAGAACTTGTATTCAGCACTGGTCCATAGGCCGATCCACTTCTTATCCCGGTGCCCATATCTGATCACCAGCTCTATCAGTATGTGTGTTCTGTGTATTCAATTGTTGTTTCTGCAAGACGGTTGTTTACATGACAGATGCCATCTGATATGAACCTCCCCTTCCCTGAAAAAGAGAGGTGTGCAAACAACCATGGTAAGAAGCCAAAAGAAAGGGAAAACCCAAACTTATATGCACTTTCTTTATGGTTCTATCTATTTGAATTGATTAGGACTTCATATGCATAGAGTATTGGCGTAGTTAGTTTTCTAGCTGCTTCTATTGTTAAGTAACATAAAATTTATTTTAAGTTTTGTAATATGAGTGTAATCTATCTGTGCCTTAATTTGTAGTTATCTTCAACAGCGTACTTTAAAGGATCATTCATTTACATATGAGGTACTTCTGGTTCCTTTTATTCTACTGCATATTTTTTTTTTATCTATATAACCATGTTTTAATTCAATTCTCTTGTATCTTTGTTTTAGACTTTTAGATTCCAAGCTTATTTTCTAGAGAATATTAATTTAGATTTAGTATCGTAAAGAAATTTCTACATTACATGATGAGGATATTTGGTAGACATATAAAAAGGCTTTATTTCACTCATGACCTTACTAATGTGAAGTGAAAGTACTTTCATTATTCATTAAAATCAGTTTGGCGTAACATAGCATATCTGAAACACTTTGCTCAACTTACTTTCTTCCAAATGCTAACTTTTCTGTGGGTACTTGTCCACATTCTCTTCAAAATGGCACTTGAGCAGGTAATAATTATTGATGACGGGAGTGCCGATGAGACAAAAAGAGTAGCTTTTCAATTTGTTAGGAAATACACAGTAGACAATGTAAGGGTCATCCTTCTAGGAAGAAATCATGGCAAAGGAGAAGCAATCAGAAAAGTGAGTCTAATTTAAACTATAATTTCTAAAAATACACTCATGTCAAAAGTCAAATGCCCCTGTATCAAACTATGCTTATCGATAATTAATTAAGGCTTTCTTCTTTCATTGAAAGCATTGTATTACAGGGAATGTTGCATTCACGTGGTGAACTACTTCTTATGCTTGATGCTGATGGAGCAACTAAGGTCACCGACCTAGAAAAGCTTGAAAATCAGGTTACTGGAATGCTACAATGGCAGTTTTCATAGATCTTTCAATCAAATCTTATAACAAATTTCCGGTTCCAAATGTTGATATTGCATTGTCTATTGTTTTGACATCAGATTCAAGCTGTTGCCAAAAGCGAATATCACCAGGGAGATTCAAGCAATAGTGATCCTGGATTTAGAATTTCTGATGTCCCAGTTGCGGTATTTGGTTCAAGAGCTCATCTAGAGGAAAAAGCTTTAGCTACAGTTAAGTGTGGGCCTCTTCATTCTTTGTTTTACTGTTGCCACATGTTTAGATCGTCTTGATTGAATAACTTTCTTTAATGCTTTCAGAGGAAATGGTACCGCAATTTTTTGATGAAGGGCTTCCATCTTGTGGTTCTCTTGGCTGCTGGTCCTGGAATTCGTGACACACAGGCAATTTCCTTCTTCATTAATTTTTTCCTTGCATTTTGCATTTTTATTTGATATTCTTATGATTGGTATACTACTTATGTGTACATAGAGACCAAAACTTCACTTCATGGTAGTCGTGACATCAATGCCTGTTCACATTAGCATGATCTATCTTTTCACCGGTTATCAAGCTTATGCAATGCTTGTGCTTGACCCCATTCATATTTGATGTTGGTTTTTATTCTCTGATATTGACCTAGTGCTTCCACAGTGTGGTTTCAAGATGTTCACTAGGGCTGCAGCAAGGAAGCTTTTTTCAAATGTCCACTTAAAAAGGTAATTGCTTTTGGATCTCTACACAATTCAATAATTTCTTAAATTTTGAAAGGAAATTAATTGTTGGAAAAATACCTCTTATGATGCAATTGGAAAAATTCAGAATAAGACAAGTGTAGGAGAAACAACAAAAATCAAGGGATTTGATATTTAGTTTTTTTTGGTTCCATGAATTTAGGGTGTTAGTTAAGTTAGTAGTCTATTTGTAACAGACTTTTTGATTTTATAATTGGTTTTAAACTGTTTTTTGGTTTAGATATGTTTTTAAATTATGGTTTTACATTCTGTTTTTTTTTTAAGATGTATAAATATTAGTTTATATCAATAAAGATTTATCCTTGCATCCAAATATATCTACATTAATTAATAATTCAGAAATAATAGAAAACTTATCGTTCTTAATTTTATTCAGAAAATTATTTCACATTTTTATTAGTAATTTTTTTGTTCTTTCTTCATTGATCAATGCCTTTTTTTATGGAAGATTCATGATAGCTAATGCATATAAACGAATAAGTTGTGTGACCTTTAACATAGATGGCTTATTTAGCTTTTGCCATAAACTAAATTTGAAAGTAGAGAGGAAGCATGATATGAGAAGCAATCTCATTTTATCGACATTTAACAAAAGTGAAAATCATATATCCTCTAGAAGATAAAACATGTTTTATTAATGTTAGAAATATTGAATAATATTTCTGAAACTCTGGTCTTAACTAAGCCGTATGGTGTGTTGTGTGATCCATGTAACCGAAACTTAAATGGGATAAGACTTTGATGTGGGTCAGAAAGATAAGTTGATTTTTAAGTTATGGTGTTTTTTCGTTCAAACCAGCTTTGTGCATATTTATACCTAATTTTATGGCCCAAATATATGGTGAAAACTTTTTGCAATTTTCTATAATAGCCTCTATCATTTTCTGCAGGTGGTGCTTTGATGTTGAATTAGTGTTTCTGTGCAAACGATTTAAGATCCCAATTTCGGAAGTTTCTGTGAATTGGTCTGAGATTCCAGGATCCAAGGTGAATCTTCTGAGTATACCTAACATGCTTTGGGAGCTTGTGCTCATGTCTGTGGGGTACAGGACAGGTATGTGGAGAATTTCTAATTCTACTTGAGCTTCCATGATCAACTAAACTAGGAAGAAAAGGGACATTCTCCTAGCAAACGAAGAGTGATCTATTGCTCGAGTAAACATGTACTCTCATACCGGGCTCAAGGGACAATAATGTGATATTTAAAGTTTGTAGGACTGACCACAACCTTCCGGTTTTGCCGTTCAGTTTTGGGTCATGGAGGCTTTCGGCTTCTTTATTTGTCTAGTTTTGCGATTTGTACTAGGTAAAAGTATATTTAACTAATTATTCTCTTACTTTTGGCTGGGAATAGTTCTAATCACATTGGATGTATTTTTCTCACTCAAAACATCCTACAGATAACTTTTTATTCCTTTCGTTTAAAAGACATTGTCTAAAATGGGTAAGTTGTTGATGCGTTTTTATTCATCTCTCCTCGATGTAAATGTGATGGCTACTGTAGATCGTTTTAATACCGCGTTAGCAAAGCCGCGTATCGTTCTCATAAAACAAGAAGGTGAAACCCCTGTTTTTACATCTTTGGGTTGTGCATTGGCTATGCATTGGCTAATACATTGACGCTGCTAGTGTTTGGTTTCACAGAACCTGAAACCCTGGTTTTATTTGTTGATGGCTTGGTTTTGTAACCTGTGCTTCTTATCTTAAACTCACATGTCTAATGTAAAAACACACATGTGAGACATTGGTGGATGGCTTGCCTTTGTTAATTGTGCAATCCCGTGTTCGTAAGCTCACGTTTCACACAGTTGTCTCACTTCTTATACCTGTCACATCACGATAAAAGTTGTGGAATCTTTTAGCAGATAAATGTGATAAAAAATTATAGAACCAGTAAGATATAAGCACAAACGTGACGTGAAAGATATTAGAGATTCTTAACAGGTATATATATACACACGTGAGTGTTGGACTATTTGATGATGGCTTGAACATCCTTTCTCTACTCTGGATGTATATTTCACACTACTCCAGTGACTAGTTTAACAAATATTATCAAATTATTATTCTTTTTGCTTTTATTGTTAAATTAATTTCCAATTTTTTCAATATTCATAGTTAAACATGTTTAATATCACAATTTAAATTATTTATTATAAATCTAAAATATAATGTATATTTTAAAAAGTATTTACTTATTATAAATTTTATTGAGCAGTTAAAATATTTATTTATTAATAATTTAAACTATATATAATAATTATTTACAATTATAATGTGCAAACAAAATATAAGTAAGAAAATAACACAAACCGTTGTGTTATATTTAAATGGTTAAATTTGAAGATAGATACACACAAGTTCGAGTTCCTTTCATTTAAACGAATACATATACTTATTATATTCATGACCCTGCGGTAGAAGTTTGTATATACGCACACGTATACACTATTTATGTATTTACGCACAAGTAGTCAACCATGGATTGAAGAATTGAGATCACTAAACAGTATTTTATAAGTTTACTGAGTCAAAAATCTCGTTGGTCATCAATGAGTAGTTCAAGGCACTCTTGTAAACGACATGAACTTAAAGACGAAGACGCTTCAGAAAAAACTTGCCTTTGAATAACCACGCTTACATTATTCGTCTTCATTTCCTATTCACAAGTTGGGTTTGTTCAGTTATTCTACCTCTCATTACATATGCAACTCTACTTTATAAGAAATATTAGTGCTTTTGGTAATGGAGCAGTTGCATATATTGCATATGTACAAAGGGAAATAATAGATTATATAATAAAACTAGTTTTAAAAATCTTCGTCACCATTATCCTCAAAATCCTTCCAAAGAATACTGTAAATAGGAGTTCTCCTTTCATCCATGAAAGCAAAGGGCAACCATTTCGGTTCTTGAAGGAAAAGATCAAAACTGCAAGGTTGGTTCTCACTGCAAGAATAAAAAAATATTCTCATCCAAACTGAATCCTTTGTAGTTTTTGCATATAAAGACTACTGATAGTCAACTGTGCATATTGCTTTTTGACAATTTAAAAAAAAAGATATTTCAAATAGCATAGCTTTCAATCAAGCACATTAGCTCCATGTATGTTAAAACATATACTAGGCATTCAAAATTTAAACTTCAACCACTGAAAAAAAACACAACTAGCGCTTATTTTCGTATTAATAACTCAACACTGAATAAAGAGGGTACTATTTGCTGAAAAAAACATAACTAGCGCTTATTTTCGTATTAATAACTCAACACTGAATAAAGAGGGTACTATTTGCTGAAGGCCATGAAAAAGTTAGATTAAAAACTTAAGATTAGGCTTATAGATATTGTGAACAGAAGAAGCACCAGCAAGAAAAGAAAAGACAACAACCACACAAATTTTCTATTCATTCTCACAAAATATTTCTGACCGTGCGTGACACCTAAAATGATTTAAATCAAAGCTTGAAATACCAAGAGCTTCAAATATTCAGACACATAATATGAACATAAATTGGCAACTGAAAAACCTAACCTTATTGTTAATATATAAGCACAAAGTCAAACAGTCAGAAAATTGCCACAGGATATCCACACAAACTAAATTAATTGCACACACAATTCCAAGTTAACTGAATAAATCCCAGAAACAGAAATAAAGGACAATGGCAAGTAGAAGAGAGCAAGCATAGCCAAGAACAAGTGGGCTAGGATTCTAGGAAACAGCACAAGCATGCTGTGGTTCAGACATTGTAACAAACATGTTGTGAGCATTTTTTTTTAAGGTAGAATTATATAACACAAGAAACCAACTCTTAGTATTGTAAAGAAATTTCTACATTACATAATGAGGATATTTGGTGGACATTACTTTTGTGGGTTGTGAATTGGCTAATGCTAGTGTTTTTGTAACAAACCTTTCACACAATTCTCTCACTTCTTACACCTGTCACACATCACGACAAAAGTTGTGGAATCTTTGAGCAGATAAATGTGATAAAAATATTATTGACCCAGTGAGATATAAGCAAAAACATGAGGTGAAAAAGAACAGAGATTCTCAACAGTGTTGGACTATTTCATGATGGCTTGAAAAATTGAGATCAACAAACAGTATTTTATAAGTTTACTGAGTCAAAATCTGGTTTTGTAATCAAAGAGTTGTTCAAGGCACTCTTGTAAACGACATGAACTTAAAGACAAAGACGCTTCAGAAAAAACTTGCCTTTGAATATTATTCCTCTTTATTCTACCTCTCATTACATATGCAACTCCACTTTGTAAGAAATATTGCTGCTTTTGGTAATGGAGCAGTTGCATATATTGCGTATGTACAAATGGAAATAATAGATTATATAATAAAACTAGTTTTCAAAATCTTCATCACCATTATCCTCAAAATCCTTCCAAAGAAAACTGCAACTATGAGTTCTCCTCTCATCCATGAAATCAAAGGGCAAGCATTTCGGTTCTTGAAGGAAAAGATTAAAACTGCAAGGCTGGTTCTCACTGATGTTACACCAGTACAGTTGTAAGTCTTTTTTTTTTCTGACTATGGCCTCAAACAGAAATTATTGCATGGTTTTGAATCGCCACGTGCTTGATATTTTCAATTCACCAGTAAATGTAACTCAGTTATGTATCACATGGTTGGGATCATGATGTTCCTGAAGCATGTAATAATTTTTGTTTCAACTGAATCATGCTTTTAAGGTATTCAATATTTGAAAATGAAAAAGAGATCCTTCTCCCAAGATGACAAGGACAGCTGAAAAACTTTGAAGTTCTTTGTCATGGAACCAAATCATTCTTCTAAGTCATTTTTTATTTAAAAAAGAAATAAAAGAAACACCCTTTTCTCGGGATAGTGTGATTCTTCTGACAAGGAAGGAATATATCATCTGCTTACTCCAACAAAGTACCAAAGGAATGACATGATTCATTTTGCAGAATAAGCCTTTAGAAACCCTCTTGTTAGTACAATTTCTTATTTATTAATATCATGATTAAAGGAATTGGTTGAAACATGCGAAACTGTTTTGTAGAAATGAGATAAATTTTAATTTTTCTAAACTTTTTTGTGTAACCATTTTATTTGATTCTGGTGCAATCAAACACTTTATTATTTACATGTCTGACGATGATTTTTTCTGTGAGTGTATCTCAAAGAATGACAGAAGAAGCCACCAATGAGAATCCATGGCCACCAGACACACGTAGCACGAATGTAATATCACGAGCTGCCTTCGAAGTTGATGAATATGAGAGAATCGTGGAGATTTTGCATCACAGGTTTCGGGTTTCTTATGCCATGATTTGGTCATTCTAATGTTAATCTTTTGGTTTAGTGTAATAATTGTGATCTAGTTTTGTGGAGAAAGCAGGTTGTCGAAATTTGATAAAGGGTATTGGAGAGCCTCATACAAGGCTCTTATATTACTGGAAAATCTTCTAACTCATGGACCTAAAAGAGTATCAGAGGAGTTTCAAACTGATATTGATGTTATTGAAGAGATTGGACAATTTCAGCACATTGATGAAAAAGGGTAGGTGCTGTCACAACTCAAATATTTTTCTGTCTTAAACTTTGTAATGATGAACCTTGTTACATTGTTCCATTGGGCAGGTTCAACTGGGGTTTGAGTGTCAGAAAATTATCAGAAAGAGTGTTAAAGCTCTTAAGAAACAAGGATTTTCTCAAAGAAGAAAGAGAAACAGCACGTAATCTTTCTCATGCAATCAAAGGGTTTGGAAGTTTTAACCAGCGAAGCTCAGCAAAAGATGAAAGGTTTAGTGACTTAGCTTCTAAGATTTATGGGAGATGTAACTCTTACTATGATGAGCGCCAATATGAAAAATATGATTTCACAAGCTTAAAGAAGCTCAGTCTCGCGAATGGAAATAATAGAGAGCTTCAAATTCTTGAAGACATTGACAACTCAGAGCTCTTAAAGCAAGAAAATGATTCAAATTCAGCAGACTCAGAAGAATGTCACCCTTTCAATGATCAAGAGAAACTGACTATAGCGTCTTTGCTTTCTGTGTGATGAGATGTTACGAGAATTTACATAATATATATAGCACTTGAATTAGACGTAAGTTTGGACAATTTAGAATCAAAGAAAGTGGTATAAATATGTACAAATATATAGTAGTGCCAGTTAATGTTATAATATGATTCGTGATTCTTGAACTGATTGCAAATAAGTAAGGGAAAGAGAAACTGTGGTCACTATTTACACAAGACTCTAACGATGAAATCAGAATATGGTTACTGATGAGGGAACAAAGATTGAAATGAGACAGACTTGTTAAGAAGTAATTTGTCTCACGTAACAAGTTAACAAGTTAATTATCTTTTCCCCTGTATTAATGTGTGTATAGCTTCAATCTCCCCATAGCATTCGAAATGGGTGCAACCATGAGAATGAAGGAATTTTAAGTTTTTTACAAGGCAAAGCAATAGAGTGACTCATGCTTTGACAAAGCCAACTTTAGATTATGCTTTCTTTCTCTGCCTTTATCAATATTCTATACCATTACTTCCTCTATTGCTAATGAAATGGCATAAGGTTATTCCACTAAAAAATATCGTTGGACAAAAATAACAGCTTAATTTTTCCATAGATGAAAAAAATTTATAGTGCAGATAAAACAGAACCTTCAGTGGAATTAATTAGCTGGAGTCAACAGGTGTGTGGCCTATTCTTTGTCTCCAAGGTCAACAAAAAGGATAAAACACCCCTTTCCCTCTAATTAGGATATGCAACCTTTTTCTAAGCTTAACTTTCAATTTAGGATCCCCTTTACAATAAAATAAGGCATAATGTTAATTGGGCCCGATATGCAAGCTACCAACCACAAACAGTTGTCAAGCACTAAGAACATCTTCAATCCTAACTGAATATGCTCTGTCAAGTTCTTGTGATGCAGGGCTGCCAGCGAATATTTGGAAGGTAAGAAGAAATAAAGGTCTTATAATACAAATAGCATTAAAGAAATTGGTGGAAATGGATAATGAAAAGTAGTATTTTCAGTTGATAGCGTATGTGAAACGTAAATAAACGAACTCGGTAATAAAATTAATTGTTCAGACTTCAGTTATGTGTAGATAAAAGGATTTATTGGAGGTTAAAAAGTTGACGCACCATTTAGGGATATATAATCAAAAGTGCTTGAAGCTTTAATTACAGGCCACAAAAAAACAGCATTAATTATATTGGTAGCAACAGTTTTTTTGGTTCCGGTTATTGTATTATTTGTAGCATTAATTATATTGGAACACATAATAAAACGACACGAGGCAGAAAAAAAAGCGATTTCATTTTCTTCTTGTTTATAGTAGTACTGGAACATATAGGGTGTCCTTAAATAAATGAAGAGATAAAATTGAAGTTCAAAGGATGACGGATTATAATTATGCATACAACGGTACAAGCGTAGTTCAATAATCCAGCTAACTCATAAGGCAGAATGAACCAGTCAAAAACTTGTCAAAGTACATGAAAAGAACTGGACCATTTTCAAAAACAACTCCCCTCACTTTCTGCAAATAAATGACCACTCCAACAAGAGAATAACATGAACGGATAACAAAAGCTAGAATGAAAGGATTACAATCTGCAATGCATTGCTTCCAGACAAATCATCATGGTAGTCTTTCCCTTCAATAAACCTATTTCTCAAGACACTTAGAAGCACTTTCTGTGAACAATTGAAGGACCAGACTCGTCATATTCTGCCTTTGCAATCCACATCTGCACTCAAAACAAGTTTGTGTCATTATTATGCATAGAAGAATGCACTCCCACAGTAACATTCAAAGCACAGAAGAATAAAGGAAGAGAACAAACCTGCTGGAATGTGCTGAGAGATGCCAAGATGGAACCACCGATCCAGACACTGTACTTCCTCTCAGGTGGTGCTACAACCTTGATCTTCATGCTGCTGGGTGCCAATGCAGAAATTTCCTTGCTCATTCTGTCAGCAATGCCAGGGAACATGGTTGTTCCTCCTGAAAGGACAATGTTACCATACAGGTCCTTCCTGATGTCAACATCGCACTTCATGATGGAGTTGTATGTTGTCTCGTGAATGCCAGCAGCTTCCATTCCTATCATGGATGGTTGGAAGAGAACCTCTGGACATCTGAAACGCTCATCACCAATGGTAATGACCTGTCCATCAGGCAACTCATAGCTCTTCTCCACAGATGAGCTGGTCCTGGCTGTCTCCAGTTCTTGCTCGTAGTCAAGGGCAATGTAGGCCAGCTTTTCTTTAACATCCCTTACAATTTCCCGCTCTGCTGAGGTGGTGAAAGAATAACCACGTTCGGTCAAAATTTTCATCAAGAAATCAGTGAGGTCACGACCAGCCAGATCCAGACGAAGGATGGCATGTGGAAGGGCATAACCCTCATAGATAGGGACTGTGTGGCTGACACCATCACCAGAATCCAACACAATACCTGCAAAGAGAAGGCAAATGAATAAACTTGAAATCAATCACCTGATATATGGAAGCTTCATAGTAGTTTTTAACAATCACAATTCCCAAATGCTTCCCAGTACACCAAATTTGTTCCTTCCCAATTTAGTAATATGTTAAGTGAAATAGTTGACCGTCAAAAGAATCATTTACAGTTTATTCTAATGTATCTGAAAAAAGGAATGTTGAGCAAGCAAACTTCTAGATGCTCATTCATTGTTCACATTTGTTAATCTCAAACAACTTCAAAGATCCAACCTGAAGCTAATCAAACAATTCAAAATTAACTTACCAGTTGTACGACCACTTGCATACAGTGAAAGAACAGCCTGGATGGCAACATACATGGCAGGGGTGTTAAATGTCTCAAACATGATCTGGGTCATCTTTTCACGGTTAGCCTTGGGGTTAAGAGGAGCCTCAGTTAACAGAACTGGATGCTCTTCAGGAGCAACACGAAGCTCATTATAGAAGGTGTGATGCCAAATCTTCTCCATATCATCCCAATTGCTCACAATACCATGTTCGATAGGGTATTTAAGAGTCAAAATACCCCTCTTAGACTGGGCCTCATCACCAACGTATGCATCTTTTTGACCCATGCCAACCATCACACCAGTGTGACGAGGACGACCTACAATGCTGGGAAACACAGCACGTGGGGCATCATCTCCAGCAAATCCAGCCTACAAAGATTCATTACATTTAATTTCTCAATTTCAAATAAGTAACATAATTAAAATGATATTCCTATAAAGCTCCAACATGTACCTTAACCATTCCTGTTCCATTGTCACAAACAAGAGGTTGAATATCCTCAGCGTCTGCCATCTTCTACTTTCTGCAGGATAAATGATTAATATTCAGTAGAAGTGCACTAATTCTGTAAACACAGCTAACAGAAGATCATAAGGGATATTTAGAATGAGAGAATCCCCACATTAATATTGCTTTTCTTCACTTCCAAAGTACACTATGAACAAGTGACATAAATATCCCAAAACCAAAAATTCAATGATAAGATCACAATTTAATCATTACATTTAGCCAAAAAAATTCCAATTAACCTTAATACTTTTGGTTTATAAACAAAAAATGATGTCCAAGGACAGACAAGAACATTGAGCTAAGCATTACAATAAGCATAAGAAAAAAGAAGAAGAATACAAGCTGAAATCTTTGCACTATTATTGTTCTAACTTTTTGTATTACTTTAGGCAGATCAGTCTCACAGCAGGTCATTTCAAAATAACATATATCAAGGCTAAGGGATGAGTTATATCATGGAGAAAGAACCATATGACAAATTGATTATTGGTGTATTGAAATAATTTAACAGAGCAATATACAATAAAAACCTTGGGCAACTGATTACCGGCAAATACTTAACATAGAAAAGGACTTGTATCCCAAATTGCATGACAGATATAAATGTGTTCCAACAGAATATATCCCAAAATAAAGGTACATACATACTGTACACATACCCACTACTACATCCTACATTTCTCAGACAAGAGAAGGGATGTTGTTAAAAGAATAAGTTGATGAAACATGCACCATGAGCCATGATAGTTGGTTGTTAGAAAGTTAGGGAACACTTAAAACGTTGAAAATATCCAAAGAAAGGGTCCACAAGCCAAGGATTATTACATTTCCTTTTCGGTATCTCTTCTTTCAATTTAGGGAGAGAGGGAGGTTCCATACACTTCACCATAATTTTAAACATAACTAATTAATTGCATCACGGCAAAAAGTAAACTAATACAAATCATTGTGTTCTTTCAACCTCAAACAACAATCCAGATTCGTTACCTACTCATCTGAAAACAACTTTACACAGAACCATGCTCAACAACTACAGATCCATCCCCATCGACCACAAATCTCAAAGAAACAAACACAACGGCGCATGATGTAACGACTAAAGCCAGTCAAAATTGCTATTTTCTTCAAAATAAAAACATTTCGTAAACAACACCCAGATCGATCAATTTAAAAAGACACAGATTGAGTTTTCTAGAAAAAAACTGGTGAAACATCAGAAAAACAAAGAATCTAACAAGAATCCATCTCACATCCACAAAGAAGTGTGAAAACAAAAGAAAAAACAAAAATTTCTCAGACCCAATGGAAGAAATCGAAATCCAACGAGAACCCGATTGAAATCCAGCTACCGAACAACCAATAAAGGGGGAACGAAGAATGTCCCCATTGGAATGGTGCAATAAAGCAAAATTGAAAGCTGAAACGGTAAAACGGAAAAGGAAGAAACAGATCCAAGCAAGAAAGAAACGGATCGAGGGTTAGAAACTGACCTTGGGAAGGGAAATGGCGAGGGTGATGGAAGGCAAAGAGCGAGAGAAAATGCAGAGCTAGTGATGAGGGGAAATGAGAGAGAGAGGTACCAAGAAAAAATGGAAACTGGTATTCAATATAACAAGCATACGATGCAATATCAACCGTTGATTTCTCGTTTTAAATCAAACAATGATTTCCACGGTGCTTCGTTTTTTTAGTTTTTGCGCTTCTATTTTTGTTACTGTTTTCACTCTTTTCCACTAATTTTTTCCCCTTTTTTTTCATCAACGCATTTTGTCCTCTCGTTTTATCCTTCACTAATAACCATGTGCGTTTTACCGAGGAAAAATGCTAATTTTAGTATCCTTTATTTTCTTATTTTATTAGTTAAGAAATTAATTTTTATAATCTGTTCGTTTGGAATGCCAACTTAATTTTCTCTTTTAGACATACCTTATGTTTACAAATAATTTTCTCTTTTATATTGAATAAAAGGTAAAAATAAAAATAACTAACTAAGAATATTGTTCTATGAGTAGAATTTCTTTCTACATAATTTGTAATCATTAATAACTTAAAACGTTTAATAATTAAAATATTTATAATTCTGAAAAATTATCCCTTCTTGTTAGTTATTAGTTATTGAAGTAAAGTTTTCTTTTGTTTATCTTATTTTGCTTTGTTTTCAATCATCATCATCCTACATTTTTCCTTTCATACGAGATTAATTAGTACTGCAGGTAAAACAGCATTTATACCAATTTAACCAATTATGTTAATATGAAAGTTATATAATAAACTATGCTTTCTCTCCAATATGAAAAAAGGAAGGGACAAGAAAAAGATAAAACACCCCTTTCCCTCATTATGGAGTGGCAACAATCAAAGGTTCTGTGGATACCATTTCATTAGGATATGCAACCTTTTTTTCTGAGATTAACTTTTAATTAGGATCAACTTTACAATAAAATAAGGCCTAATGTTATTTGGGCCCGATTAGGCAACTAGCCAACCACAAATAGTTGTCTAGCACTAACAACATCTTCATTCCTAACTGAATATGCTCTGTCAAGTCCCTGAAATGCAAGACTACCAGCAAATATTTGAAAGCGAATGAGAAATAAAGCAATATAAAAGTACTAATTGCCAGCAAAGCATTGTGTTTAAAATAATGCAACATAGAAGAATAAAAGAAAGGGGTGGAAATGGATAATGAACAGCATTAGTAGTTGAGGTTGTTCGTGACACGTAGATAGATGAACTTGGTAGACCAGTTAATTATTCAGGCTTTAATTATTTGTATATAAAAGGATTTATTATAGGTTCCAAAGTTTATTTACCATATAGGCATATGAATCCAAAGTAATTACAGGCCACAAAAAACTGCATTAATTATATTGGTACCAACAGTGTTTATAATGAGTTAATTTAATTCACATGTATTTGATGGGAGAATATATATAGTTTATACATGTAAATACACCTAGCTGATTCAAGCTGTTTTTTTTTTTTTTTTTATTTTTTTCTTTTTTTTTTTTTTTTCTATGTTTATCTATTTTTTTTTTCATACATTGAATCAGGACTTGTTTTGTGCATTAGATAAATAAAACTATCAGAATTTAGAATAAAGTTGATAAACTCCTGAGTTTTATTTTGCACTTTAGGTAGATCTTACGGAGGATGCTGATATATAACAGAAGCCCATCTTATCAGTTTTTTGGTGCAACATTATATTTTATAACGGTAAGCAGCAAAGCCTATTTATATTTAATAAATGTTGTAAATTCTAAAATTGGTCTTTGAAGACCGAAGTTACCAAATTAAAATAGCATTAAAACATTACTGTAAAACACCACTATATCAGCTTTCCAAATATTTTGGCCACCAAATTAGTCCTCCAAAAATTTAAAACATACCCGCACAAACAAAACTCCAAAAAAGTTAATAAATAAAATAATATTCTCATCCAAACTGAATCTTTTGTAGTTTTTGCATGTCAGACCAGTGACAGTTAACTTTAAGCCCCAAAGCTTGGTATCTCATGATATTAAAAGGAATTCACATGGGAGATGATCATTCTTTTCCATCAGGTTTCTGCTTGGTATCAACTTCATCGACCGGAGGCAATGTCTACAAAGAAAAAAATGAGTCAACAACATTACAGAAAAAATATATAGACCCTCTAGATTGCACCCTAGGTATAATAGTATAAGTGCAAACAGATGATACGAACCTCAAGAGAGTATAACAGTTAAGTGTCCATGACTTTTTATTCAAGATTTGTATCAATGGTTTTGAACTTCACTATTTATGATGCAATATAGGGAAAATTTAAATTCATAGTGAAAGTAGGACAAGATAAGGATTTTGAACAAGTATTTATGTGTCTGAATGTACTGCTACTGCAACTACAATATCTTCACTACTATGTTTGCACAGAGGGCTTGAATTTATAACAGCACGGACATAAAGATAAACTTTATGGATGGTCAAACAGATCTAACAAGTTGAACTTAAGTTACTGGATGACACTATGCTGCAATGATCAGTGCAATGTCAAGTAACTGGACGGGTTATATATATCTCAAAAAATTAGAAATAATCTCAACTGTGCATATTGTTTTTTGACAATTTAAAAAGAAAAGGTATTTCAAATAGCATAGGTTTCAATCAAACACATTAGCTCCCTGTGTGTTAAAACATATACTAAGCATTCAAAATTTAAAGTTCAACCACTGAAAAAACACGCATGACTTGCGTACAAAAACGAGGGTACTATATATTTGCTGGAGGTCATGAAAAAGTTAGATTAAAAACTTACAAGATTAGGCTTATAGATATTGTGAACAACAGAAGCACCAGCAAGAAGAGAAAACACAATAACTACACAGGACCAAGCCAGTGATGGAGTCCCTGTCGGCTGCCTTCCACCACCAAATTTTCTGTTCATCCTCACAAAATACTTCTGATCGTGCGTGTCACCTAAAATGATTTAAATCAAAGCTTGAACCACACAAGCCCTTCAAATATTCAGACACATAATGTGAACATAAATTGGCAACTGAAAAACCTAACTTTATTGTTAAAATATAAGCACAAAGTCAAACAGTAACAAAATTGCCACAGGAAATCCATGCAAACTAAATTAATTACACACACAATTCCAAGTTAACTAAATAAACCCCAGAAACAGAAATAAAGGGCAATGTCAGGTAGAAGAGAGCAAGCATAGCCAAGAACAAGTGGGCCAGGATTCTAGGAAACAACACAAGCATGTTGTGGTTCAGACATTGTAACAAACATGTTGTAAGCATTGTTTTTGAAGGTAGAAATATATAACACAATAAATCAACTTCTAAATTTCATGAAGCAGATGGTGCACAACACAACAATAAGAAAGTATGATACGAAAATAAGGGCAAATTTGACAAAGTAATAATAAAAGGTGACGGTTTGTACTTGGCGTTTCCTGCAAGATGCGGAGAATACCTCAATTCACCTCCCAAATCTCCTCTTTGTTATGATGTATTAAGTCATAAAAACCACGTCGCTTATGGAGTTCTTTTTTTTATTAATATAGAAAACATGCATAACATAAGTCATTAATAACACCAGATCCAACTTATACAATTCTAACAAAAATTAATAGGCTTTAATATAAAAATTATTAAAATAAAAGTGTAATGATATATACTTAATTCATTTGTAAACATAAACACATTTCTAATATTATTTGAATTTAGAAAGGAAAAATATATGTGAACATAACTGGACATAATTAGTGTTGTACTTATATTAACAAGTTTTTCAGGTCTGAGGTCATTATATACATAAGAATTTTTTTTATTATTTACATATCTCTCAATTATTATTAGTTGAAAAAGAATAAGATTAGTTTTTAAATTATATTATATAAATTTAAATACCAACAAATATACATTTTACAACTAATGTCTATATTTTGTATTTTCTTCTAGAAAGAAAACATAAGTTTTAAAATATAATTTAAATATATTTTACTACCAATATCTTTAGTTAAATTATGAATTTTTAAAACACATTTACATAATTTTAAATATATAACATATTTAAAATTTAAAATTATCTGAACTAATATATACCAATAGTGATATTTATCGATATATATTTTGCAAATATCGAAATACATGATAGGACTTTCACAATTCGAGCTTAATTCCTGTTGTTCACTTTGGTTATCTAAAGATGTTGAATAATCAAATCCAGCAACCACGGAACGGATAAGGTTCAATTGGAATCAGGGTTGTATATTCAATATCACAAAGATCATAATACTTCTCAACAATGGTCAGTAATTTATTTACCTTTCAATTTTATTTAAATAATAATTTTCTGAAATTGTATAAAATTTTGAATTCAAATTCAGTGATATCGCACTTATATTTATATGAATAACTTTCTTTCATGAAATTGTAATTTTCTCTTCAATCATTTAAGTCGTATTATTATTAATCCAATGATATTATTGGACTATACACAAAATGATGCCAAATTTCATTAGATTTAAGAAAATATAATTTATTTATAAGTATTGTGAAATGATGGAAAATGTTTGTATAACTAGATAGAGATTTACCTTTATTTACAAAAGTGAAAATTATATTACATAACTATGATGAAGTTTGTAAAGTTTATAATATATAACGGTTGCATATTTAAGATTAAATAAATGCATGTCACCTTATTAAGATATTAAAATTCAATATATAAATTCTTACAATTTGATCAACAAAAATATAAAAATACTAGTGAGTAATGAGCGTATCATTTTGATATATCATAAATTATGAGAGATAATCATATTTTTTTTTATTGTATATTTACCTGTGATGTGTCATGTGATATGTTAGAAAACATAAAAAGAACTTACATGTTAAACATATTCTCATACAAATATAGATAATATAAGTAATATTTTCTATTTAATTATATTTCATATTATTTTAATGATTACTTTTAATTAATAAATTCATTTCTTTAGGTGTATTGATAAATTAAGTATTGAACAAGAAAAATATAAATATATGAATAAATTTATTTAGCCTTTATAGTTTGAAAGGGACACCATAGTAAAAAAAAAATAATGACTAAAAAGATCAAGTAGTAAAGAGGAAGAATCAAAGTGGATTAAAGAATCAAGTAGTAAAGAGGAAAAATCAAAGTGACACAATCAACAAAAAGTATAAATGTGTATAATATTTACTCTATTAGTATTAAATTTTTTCTCCATTTTTTTTGTTTCTTGGACTTTTTTTTTATCTATCTCTTTTTATTTCTTTTGTCTCTTGGACTTCTTTCTCTATCGTTCTTATCTCTTAAACTTCTCTTCTATTTTTCTTATTTTTTGAAATTCTAGAATGTTTGTTAATTAAGATTCTTCCCTATCATAACTATTGCTCATGAAAATATAAAATACAAAGCACTCTTATGTTATACTCTATATTTTTCTATTATCATATTTCTTATAATATTATATTGGTGTTTGTACATTAATATAAATTCATTACATCATTTTAAAAATTTAAAAATATAAATGTTCATATTTAATGATACTTTTATATATATATATATATATATATATATATATATATATATATGTGTGACATATAAAAATATATATATTTATATTTAATGATATTTTTATATATATATATATATATATATATATATATATATATATATGAGTGACCCATAAAAACATATATCTTTAATTTCTTTTGTTTAGAGTAATTTCTTATTTTATATTATTAGTACTATTGAGATCAAACAACCATCATATTAAAAGTTCTACGTTATCGCTCTAAAGTAAGCAAAAATTTGAAACCCCTTCATTAATTAATGCATGTTAACTCATCGTTACTGATAAAAACCCTGTTGAAAAACCATAATTACAATATACAAACTATAAAAGCCAAACAACCTCTGTTGTATAAGAATTTAGGCCCACCTCAACCTAATTGTGAAAATAAATCAAGATGAGTTAAAGAAATAGGTGATTTTCTATAAAATTTATTGAACATGCTTATTTAATTTTGTGCTACAATAAAATTTTATATTTATACGTTTTAAAAAATTAACATAATTTTAAAAATCTCTCCATTACAATTTACTGTCACTTTTGTTTCGTGTGTGAATTTATCCGTTTATTGTGATTTTAGTTTCTCAATTTACCCACATCCCAGATTACTATAATTTTAATTCCTAAAATATACAAAATATCAATTAAGAGGTTAAATAGTAATAAAATATTAAAGACAATATACAATTTACTTTCGGCACTTAACAAATTTTAAATATGTTAACAATATTATTATTATTTTGATTTTAAAAATTATGTATTAAATAATTTTTCTTCTTATCGTGCAAAAATATCTATGTAATATCTATGATATATTACATTTTTAAAACTATGACATATTTTTCTTTCTCAATAATAATAAAAGTATATTACATTCTGTGAAGATATTTATAACTTAATATGATTAATTTTAAAAATCCAGTTGAACACTTATTTATTAAAAAAAAAGTACAGATATTTTTTAATATTTATAAAATTATTTTTTATTATTTATCAAAAAAGTTTATTAATTTTTATCAAGAAAGAGAGAAAATAACAATATTTTGAAAAATTTTTTAAATTAGTGTAATTCTTATCTAAAATTCTCAAAATAGTTTATGGTGAAGAATGGTGACCCTATTACACAAATTAATTTAAGATTAAATAAAACAGTGCAACAAATATTTTAATTGATGAGTTAATTAAAATGGTGAGAATACTACACCATTTTTGTTAGCATGGTGTGTTGCTACTATGCAACTAAAATAAGTAGATAGTTACCAATAGTTTAAATTCAAACAGTTTAAATTCTAAAATAAAACGGTTTATGGGATTATTATTTAAATTAAAATAAAAAATGATGTTGGTATGAAATTTATACAATGAATTAAATTAAGAGTAAGTTTGATGTTTAAAAAGAAAAATTAAATAAAATTAAAATTTAGTAATAAAATATATTTAGCAAAATTAAGTCTAAGTTGGATATTTGAATTTAATTACTAATATAGAAATAATTTAAAATAAAATTAAAATTTAGCAATAAATTGAAAAAGAAAAATTTGAAAATATTATATAATTTTTTAAATAAATTTATTATTAGTTTTTAAATTATATCTATTAGTAACTAAATCTATTTCTATATTAGGAACTAAATTCATAGTAGGTAACTTTTCTTCAAGGTATCTGTTCTATTATAACTAATTTCATATTTATTTCAATTACCTAATCACAGTTAATTTCAACCAATACATATTTATTAATAAATAAAATATAAAATAACTTTGTAACATGCCAACAAAAAGGAGAAATAGATTGAGAATATTAACTACATTAAAATCTTGTAGTATTCTTACCATTTTAATTAACTAATTAATTAAAATGTTTATTGTACACGATTTTATTTAATATTAAATTAATTTATGCAATAAGCTCATGATTTTTTATAATGATATTACCTCTTCTATATACAATTTATCCATATAGGAAAATAAATAAAAAAATATACTATTTTTAGAATTTTAATTAAAAATTACACCAGTTTAAAAAAATTATCCAATATTTTATTTAATTTAATTGTACTTATTTGTAACTCAGTGACATGTGAGAGAAAAAATATTTAATAAATAAATTTTAAAAATAATAAGAATATTATTGATATATTGAGAATTTATTAAATGTAGAAAATATATAACAAGTGCCAAATGCTAAATTCAAAAACTAAATTACTAATAAATAATTACATGAAATTCAGAGGTAAAACAATAATATACAGTAAAGTTCGAGGTAAAAAAATAATAAATATAGCATAAAATAAAAATAAATAATGACATATACTTTTACATTCATTTTTGAATTTTAATACCTTTAAAAACTGTTCTTTCACAATAAACTTGGTGCACTGTTGTGTAGTGGGTAGCGGACGGTTTCACTTCTCCAGCACATCGAACAGCCATTGTCACCTCAGAGTCATCCACACTTGTTTCTGAGGTTTTCTTTTTTCATTCACTTCTCACACTTACATTCAAGGTAAAGAAGATTTTTAATATATAGATTTTTTTTGCACCTTGCATCCATTTTCTTTGTTAATCTCTTAGCACTGGTTTTACTTTTTGGAAAAAGGCTTTGTCTCTAACAATGTGTGAAACTGTTGGAATACCTGTTGGGATAGATTAGCACAGTTAGTATACCATAGTGTTTGAAGAAAAATTGTATCTTGGAAAGGAAAACAAAAAATATAGGCATTAGGGTTAACAACAATACTTTAACAATTCTCTGTAGCTTCGTTGTCATGTCATGCATCTGTTTGTTGTGGACAGTTATGTTGTTAGATTAATATTTTCATTTTCATCTCATAGTATCCCACCATGAATCTTTCAAAGAAGCATCTTGTTTCAGTTTTTTGTAAACTCTTTGTTGTCAGGGTTGTGAAGGAAAGACCCAAAGACACATTCAGAGCTTTACTCACCATTAGTTCAAGGTAAAGGTTCTGAATCAACACCCTCGTATATCTGTCTGTATCAGGTACATGTTCTGTAATTTTTTAAATGTGATACACATGTATGTCTACGTCATTCAATATTGGGAAAAATCTAAATTCCATATTATTATAGTTCGACAAGACTATATCAATAAGAACATTTTTTTCACTTCAAAATATTGATTTAATGAGATTGAGGTACCTCAAACCCGAAGTCATCAGACTGTGGACCAAGTATCTCTTTTTATGTTGAAAAATATAAAAGACTGATATTTTTCTTCAGAAAGTTCGAGTTTCCTTTTCATCTCAGTGTCATTATGCTGCTTTCTTCACTGATTTCACTTTTTTGAATTTGAACATATTTTAGAGAAAATGGCCAAACGAAAGAACGAATGGGCTGTGGGAATCGACCTTGGCACAACATACTCGTGTGTTGCAGTATGGCAGGAACAACATAATAGGGTGGAGATCATTCATAATGACCAAGGCAACAACACCACTCCTTCCTGTGTTGCTTTCACTGACCATCAAAGATTGATAGGAGATGCCGCTATAAATCAGGCTGCTACCAATCCAGAGAACACCATCTTCAGTATTTTTTTTACTCTTAAACATTTTTTCTTTTGTAAACCTTTAACAGGGAAATAGACTATCAATTTTTTTTAACTCATGCAGATGCTAAGAGGTTGATCGGTAGGAAATACAGTGACCCTCTTGTTCAGAAAGATAAAATGTTGTGGCCATTTAAGATTGTTCTCGGTGTCAACGACAAACCTATGATTTCTGTCAAATACAAGGGTCAGGAAAAGAACCTTTGTGCGGAGGAAGTATCATCTATGGTCCTCTCAAAAATGCAGCACATTGCAGAGGCATACTTGGAAAAGTCTGTGAAGAATGCAGTGGTTACTGTGCCTGCCTATTTCAATGATTCTCAGCGCAAAGCCACCATGGATGCCGGTGCTATTATTGGTCTCAATATTATTCGTATAATCAATGAACCAACAGCCGCAGCAATTGCATATGGTCTTGATAAGAGAAATGACAGTGTCAAAGAGCGAAATATTTTTGTTTTTGATTTTGGTGGTGGCACATTTGATGTGTCTCTTCTCACTATTAAGTCTAAGGTCTTCCAAGTGAAGGCCACTGCAGGGAACACTCATCTTGGTGGAGAAGACATTGATAATAGAATGGTGAGCTACTTTGTGGAAGAGATGAAAAGAAAAAATAAAGTGGACATAAGTAGGAATTCACGAGCGCTGAGGAGGTTGAAAAGTGCTTGCGAGAGAGCAAAAAGGACACTCTCGTATGCAGTTATTACAAACATTGAGATAGATAGTTTATTTGAAGGTATTGATTTGTGTTCCTCAATAACCCGTGCCAAATTTGAAGAAATCAGTATGCAGTTATTTGAAGAGTGTATGGAGACAGTAAATAGATGTCTTACGGATGCTAATATGGACAAAAGCAGTGTGGATGATGTTGTCCTTGTTGGTGGTTCTTCTAGGATTCCCAAAGTGCAGCAGCTACTCCAAAACTTTTTTAATGGAAAAGATCTTTGCAAGAGCATAAACCCTGATGAGGCTGTTGCTTATGGTGCAGCTGTGCAGGCTGCTATGTTGAGTGAAGGCATTAAGAATGTTCCTGACCTGAAGCTGTTGGATGTTACACCACTTTCTCTTGGTAAGGGAAATGAAGGGGATATCATGGATGTTGTCATACCTAGGAATACTATTATTCCTGTAAAGAGGTCGAAAGAATATATTACCATTAAAGATAACCAATTCTCAGCTCTTACTCAGGTTTACGAGGGTGAGAGAAGTAGAGCAAGTGATAATGATTTGTTGGGTTCGTTTGTTCTTACTGGCATTCCTCCTGCTCCACGTGGCTATCCTTTATGGGTGACTTTTGCACTAAATGAAAATGGCATTCTATCAGTTTCTGCTGAGGATAAAGCAACTGGAAATAAGAATGAAATTACAATAACCAATGACAAAGGAAGACTCTCATCTGAAGAAATTAGTATAAAGATTCGGGAAGCAGAGAATTACAAGTCTGAAGATGAAAAGTTTCTTAGAAAGGCCAATGCAATGAATGATTTAGATTATCATGTTTACAAGATCAGAAAGGCTTTAGAGAAAGAAGGTATCAGCTCAAAGTTGAGCTCGAAAGAAAAGAAAGATATCAGTTCTACAATTTGTAGAGCCACTGATATGATTGATGGTCTCAACGAGATAGAAGATATAGCTACTGTTGAAGACTGTCTGAAAGAGCTTAAAACAATCTTTGAGCGAATTATGGTTATCGAAAAAGTTGTCTAGTTGTTTTCGGATGTCATTTTTTGTTTGTGTCACTCAACATGTGATAAATTCAGACTTTTGTGTTTTGGCAGGTATCATCTGAATATTTTATAATGCTTTTGAAACTTGTTTGATTTGTTTCTAAGGTCAGGTTTGAGATATGTGATGAATACAAGCTTTATGATTCCTATTATTAGTGTTTGATATTTAATTCAATTTGGCATTCCGTTTATATTGGAGCTGTGGCCATTGTTTTTGAATTTAGGACTTTTCAAACAATAGAGAGGTGGAACCGCTGCATCTTAAATGGGAAAGTGAAATAATAGTATCCATATGCTTTGTTATTAAAATTAAATTTCCCACCACAATAATGTTTATCAATAATAGACATTCGAATTCTTTTATGACACTCAATTACTTAGTTCTTGGTAATCAATAATTTTTTTAATATATAATTATTGATATTAAATTTAAGTATTACATAAAAAATTATTTCAATTAGTATATATATATATATATATATATATATATATATATATATATATATATATATATATATATTTATGGAAGTTATCAAATTTTATAATTGAGTTTCCCAAAAGCACCTCCATCTTTATATTGTAAATCCCAAAATACCACCAACCTATTAATTTATTCAAATCTTAATTAAAACTGCAATTGAACATAAATTATAACGTCTCAACAATAATTAACTTATTTTTAATTAATTGGTGTTTCCAATATTTTCGATTTAAAAACATTCTATTCAAATCTCAATTGAACACGTAAAAAGAGGATTAAACTTATACATATATTTAACATTCAATTCTAATAAAGAAAAAAAAAATCACTCATGTTTTTGCTAAAGAAGAGTTTTTTATGTATCAAAGTCCTTACACTTCCAAAGTTACTTAACTTCCCTCCTTAGTTTTTCATTTATAAGAAATTTATTGGGTTAATGGACTTTCTTATCTCTTAACTTATTTTTCTATTTTGTCCTCACACTTTCAATCAATTATTAATATTGTTTCGTTTATTATTAATAATAAAAAATAAAATAAAAACTCTAAAAGAAAAATCATTTCCAACTATAAAAATATAAAAACCAAGTGTTTTTTAATACAAATGATTAAAAACATAATTATCAATATATATTGCTTTTACTGTATAAAAGGTTTTAAGCAATAAGGGTGGTTGCTTAAGTCATTTTCAATAATAATTTTTTATAATATAAAGTTTTTTAACCACCTTCACGGATTGAGACACGACGAAGCAATGTTTGGATATAAAAAAGGTGCTGCTCGCAAGAAACTGGTAACTTAAAAAGATATGAATGAAAGTAAAGAAAACAAAATATCAGCATTAAAATAATTAACCATATTGAGAAGTACAAACTTATTATAACTAATAAAAAATTCTGACTAATGTGTATAGACACACTAGAAAAACCAAATAATTTTGATATTATAAGAGTTATGCAATATTATCCTCGACAACTAATTATGAAAATATATTTGACAAGTTTACATTATATTAGAGCAAACACACAAAAGATGGAACTCACAGAGAGAGATATGAGAAAATGAGAAGAGAGAGAATCTGTTCTGTTATTGATTTTTCTCTCTTTTTAAACAATACAAAGAATTGTCTATTTATAGGCACTATTAATTTGGATTATTTCTAACACCCCACCATAATCCAAAATACAACTATTCATGACAGAAAATTAAAACTACTGATCAAGATAGAAAAC
>Ga0209700_101671_pt1 | contig 45946 bp, 25 predicted proteins | sample SiratroredBW_FD_187528 | JGI IMG/M metagenome (GOLD analysis project Ga0209700, IMG submission 187528) | Root nodule microbial communities of legume samples collected from California, USA - Siratro red BW (SPAdes) (version 2) | ecosystem: Host-associated > Plants > Roots > Nodule | place: USA...
CTTTTTATAACATTTTGTTTTTTTTTTCTTATTTATTAAATAATAAAAAATTCATCATCTTTCATCTTCCATACATTCTTCATCCATGTATTTTATGCTCCAAAAACTACTCCAAAACTGCCCCCACAAATAAAAAAGTCATCAGGCACCATATCTAATTTTGCATTATCAAGAATTCATTCATTCATGTTCCATTTTAGATGCATGATCCCTTAAAATTAAAGTATCAATTCTATGTTGCATATAACTGTTGCATGTTATTTTTCAACACCATAATTGATATATGCCCCTTTAACTCCTTTTTTATAAAAATGAAGAAAATAAAAAATTTTGACATATTGTGTTTTTCTTTTCTTTTAAAAAAAAATGTTTTATTTAACTTCCAACTATCCGAATTTTGATTTGAAAAGTTATGATGACTCGATTGAATTCTTAAAATGGTCGTTCGCATCGTATGAGAGTTTAATTTGAGAAGTTTTAACTTTGATTGGAATACCAAAAGACCGCACGCGTCTACGGTATCCAAATTTAAAGTTTTAACTTTGACTGGAATACCAAAAGACCGCACGCGTCTACGGTATCCAAATTTGAAGTTTACTCTAAAAAAAAATATTCAAAATAAAAAATATATATAATTTTTAAAATTAAAAAATATCAAACATTCTAACAAACAAGTATTTTTAAAGAACTACGTAACCCCTGATTCTCTATCCTTGATAGAGATACGTAGGAGCGAGGTCAAATCCTTGTCAGGCCCTTTTTAAGAAAAATAAATATCTTTGTTTGTTATTATTTGTATTTTATTTCTTTCTTGGGAAAATAAATGTTTTAAAAAAATCACACTCAGATTACTTATTTAATTAAAGGTACCGTCTTAGGACGGGCGTTGTGGGGTGCTAACACCTTCCCCACACATAACCGACTCCCGGACTCGAAATCGGTTTTCGCAAACTTACCTTATCTTGTTTTTTTGGTTTTCTATAGTTTTCCTTTAATAAATTATGGTGACTACTCTTCTGTTTTAAATAAAAATAAAGAAAATTATTTTGTGTCGCCATCCCCGTCGTGACCCCGGTTGCGACAAATACCAACCGATTTACCACCTTTGAGAGGGATTGAACATCACGTTGATCTAGTTCTTGGAGCTGTATTACCCAATAGGCCAGCCTATAGGAGTAATCCACAAGAGACCAAGGAGATTCAAAAACAAGTGGAGGACTTAATTTAGAAAGGATGGGTCACAGAAAGTTTGAGCCCATGTGTCGTTCCAGTGATTTTAGTGCCTAAGAAGGATGGAACTTGGAGGATGTGTTCTGACTGTAGAACCATCAACAACATCACCATCAAGTATAGACATCCCATTCCCAGGTTAGATGATCTTCTTGATGAGTTGTATGGATCGTGCTACTTCTCTAAAATTGATTTGAAGAGTGGATATAATCAAATTAGGATTAGAGAAGGTGATGAGTGGAAGACAACTTTCAAGATAAAATATGATTTATATGAATGGAAGGTGATGCCCTTTGGGTTAACCAATGCACCTAGTACTTTCATGAGGTTGATGGACCATGTTTTGAGAGGGTTTTTAGGAAAATTTGTGGTAGTTTATTTTGATGATATTATTGTGTATAGTAAGTGTTTAGAGGAGCATTTAGAACATTTGAAATCTGCTTTGCATGTTGTTAGGAAAGAAAAGTTGTATGCTAATTTAGGAAAATGCATTTTTTGTCAATATCATGTGGTCTTTTTGGGATTTGTAGTTAATTCTAATGAAGTGCATGTAGATAAAGAGAAAATAAAAGCAATCCAAGAGTGGCCAACTCCTAAGAGTGTAAGTGATGTGAGAAGTTTCCATGGGTTAGCTAGTTTCTATAGGAGGTTTGTGAAGGACTTTAGTACTATTGCTGCACCTCTTAATGAGCTAGTTAAGAAACATGTGGGATTTAAATGGGGGCAAAAACAAGAACAAGCCTTTGCTGTCCTTAAGGATAGGCTTACTCATGCGCCTATACTTGTATTTCCTAATTTTGCAAAATCTTTTGAATTAGAATGTGATGCATCTATTGTGGGCATTGATGCTATTTTAATGCAAGATGGTAATCCAATTGCTTATTTTAGTGAGAAATTAAGTGGAGCTGTACTTAATCCTACTTATGATAAGGAATTGTATGCCCTTGTAAGAGCTTTGGAAACATGGCAGCATTATCTTTTGCCCAAAGAGTTTGTGATTCACAGTGATCATGAGTCTTTGAAGTATTTAAAGGGACAAGGCAAGTTGAATAAGAGACATGCTAAATGGATAGAGTTCCTTGAGCAATTTCCATATGTGATCAAGCACAAGAAGGGTAAGTCTGATGTGATGGCGGATGCACTATGACACAGGTATGCCCTATTCACTTCCTTGGAAACTAAATTCATTGGTTTTGAGCATATTAAGGAGTTGTATGAACATGATTCTGATTTTTTTCTTATCTATCATTCATGTGCACTTGCTGCCCAAAATGATTTTTTTAGACATAATGGGTATTTGCTAAAAGACAAAAGACTTTGTGTGCCTAAAAGTTCTATTAGAGAGTTGCTTGTTCAAGAGGCACATGAGGGGGGGTTAAGGGGTTATTTTGGGGTTCAAAAGACCTTAGACATATTGCATGAGCACTTTTATTGGCCACACATGAAACATGATGAGCATAAGTGGTGTGAAAAGTGTCTCGTTTGTAAAAGATCAAAATCAAGGGTCATGCCACATAGTTTGTATACTCCTCTGCCTATTCTTGATTGCCCTTGGACTGACCTTTCCATGGATTTTGTTTTAGGTATGCAACGATCTAAAAGCGACAAAGATTCCATTTTTGTTGTGGTTGATAGGTTCTCTAAGATGGCTCATTTCATACCATGTAGAAAGGTGGATGATGCTTGTCATGTGGCAGATTTGTTCTTCAAAGAGGTAGTAAGACTCCATCAATTACCTAAGAATATTGTGAGTGATAAGGACTCTAAGTTCCAAAGCCACTTTTGGAGGACTTTATGGGGTAAGATTGATACTAAAGTTTTGTTTTCTACTACTTGCCATCCCTAGACTGATGGGCAAACCGAGGTAGTAAATAGAACTCTTTCTTCTCTTCTAGGGCTGTAATTAAAAAGAATATTAAGTCTTGGGAAGAATGTTTACCTCATGTTGAATTTGCATATAATAGGACAATCCATAGTACTACTTAATTTTCTCCATTTGAAATTGTTTATGGATTTAACCCTCTAACTCCTCTTGATTTATTGCCATTGCCTAAAGATTTTGTTTTGAAGCATCAGGATGGCAAGGCAAAAGCTGAATTTATGAAGAAGATCCATGAGAAGGTAAAAACACAAATTGAGAAGAAAGTGGAAAGTTATGTTAAGCATGCAAATAAAGGAAGGAGAAAGGTAGTCTTTGAAAGGAAGAAAAAAGGTAGTCTTTGAACTTGGTGATTGGGTTTGGGTACATTTCAGGAAGAAGAGATTTCCATCTCAGAAAAAAAGTAAGTTAATGCCAAGAGGCGCTGAACCTTTCCAAGTGTTGGCCAAAATCAATGATAATGCATATAAAATTGATTTACTAGGTGAGTATAATGTTAGTAATACCTTTAATGTGTTTGATCTTTCTCTATATGATGCAGACAATAAGCTTAGAGGTTTGAGGCCAAAGGCTTTCGAAAAAGAAGGAATGATGAGGACATCCAGGCCCAAGTCCAATTTAAAACTCCAATTGAAGAATCTTTGCAAGGATTGGGAGGTTCTATGACTAGAGCAAAGGCTAAGAAGGTAGATGAGTCATTACAACAAGTGTTGGCGACAATCTTTGAAGCTGCAGCTCAAGAGAAAGATTTAGAGGCCATCATAATTCAAAATGTGTCCTAGTAATTTAAGGCCAATAGTTACCCAATAGTTACTTAGACAATAGTCATTACAACAAGTGTTGGCAACAATCTTTGAAGCTGCATTAAAAAAAAATAATAATAGTGATCGTAAAATGTTTAGGGCTAATTTTGAGACCAAGACCTTTCACTTCTTTAGGTCTCTATTAACCACATAGGCATTTTATCTAGGTTTGTAATGTTGAAAATTTATTTATCTTTTATATGCTTTTAGTACTTGAGAACAGTATAAATCATTTGGATTTGAATGAAAGAGAGACTTTTGGTTGTCTTTCTTTACAGAAGCGTGAGATATTCTCTGCTAGGGTTTAGGGTTTAGGGCCTTGAATCATCTGATCTTATAAAGAATTCCCCAATTCTTGTGGCGATCGTAAGAGCTTATCAAATGTCAATTGTTTGTGGCGTCCAACCTTTCCTTCACTCGAATCTGATCCTTGTTTTTTATTTCTTTCTACATTGATATCTTTTTTCTTTTTCAGAAATTTCTCTAATCTTTCTTAAATTCATATCTCGTGTATGACTAATCTTATGTCACAGAATTAATCTTACATTTCTGTGCAAATTTGCACGAGGAACCACATCATTAACCCTGCCTCACTTGGATATTTTTTTTTTCTTTTTTATTTCAAGCCTATCCAATATGAATGTGAGATATATTTGTGTTGGCTTTATTTTTCCTCCTTCCCTCACCTAAAGAAATTACTATATAACTTTAATATGAATATATTCTCAACCAATATTCATGATGTAAAACCATAAAAAACTGATCCAAACTAATAATTTCTCCACCTCCTCTCTCTCCCAACAATTTAATCATTTTCATTCTTCCAAAACATGAGTATTGGGACGATAGAGATCATATGTGTCCAGAGATGATCAAGAGACCATGGCCTTCTAGAGTCTAACCTCAACCATGACTTCCCCATCTCACTCCAATGCAACAAACTGATAGGCCTAAGATGCAGACTTCTACACCTCCCTTCAAGGTTATTTCCTCCCAACCCATGTTGATTCCATCTTGCACATTCACTGTTTTCCAAGTCTCCATCAACCAGTCTCCACACCTTGTAGTACTGGAGGTGTAGGATAATGTAGTTGAGGTACTCTTAATGAGATATCTATTACGAGATAATATAGTTGACGTACTTAAGGATGGTCCGATAACAGTCAAATAGTGGATGACTTGATAGGTCCAAGAATCTTGTTAGGATAGATTCTGATACCATATCAAAAAATAGACTTTAAATTTATAACTTAACCGTACAAAATCAAGCTTATAAAGTGAGGTTTGCATTCAATTATAAATTAGTAAAAGACATCATTTTTAGTCGACGTAGAATCTTCAACAATATTCATTTATTTATTTTTTTTATAAAAAAAGTTGGTTTGTAAGTGTTTTCCAAACATGCCTATAGTGAAGAGAGGAAGTGAAGCTTTGAAAGTGGAAACGAGATTCCAATGTCAAATTTAATATTATTTTAACTAATAAGTGATTATAGTTTAGTTTCAGCAGAAGAAGATAATGAAAAAGAAAATATTGTATAAGGTGATATGTGTACTCGAAAAACAGAATGAATAAGATTTTATACTAAAATATATTATAATATTCATTTGTTAATTTTATCCTATGTCATGTGACCAATTTCATGACAACTGATTGGTTGACTGTAAAATATTTTTTATTTTATTTTTTATAATTATTAGATGGTAAAATTAATTTATAAATTATTAGGTTAAATAATTGGGATACTTTTATTTTTATATTTTTTATGAGTTTTCGGAAATATTTTTATAATTCTAATTTTATAAATTATTTATAGTAACTATTTTGACAAAATAATTAATTAATTAGCTGTTAAATCCATTTTTTGCAAAATGAGTATAATCTTTGATATTAAATGTGTTAAATTAAAATAATTTAATTGTAACTTTTTAAAAATATTTTGACTCTAAAATTGTCTATTTAACTGTTTACAATAATTAGTCTCGGAAACTATGTGGATAAAGTCTCAAAAAAAAAATTCCTATAATTATTTACAGTATATTTAGTAGTGGAAATACGAGTGAAGGTGGAGGTGGTAAGAAAATAAAGATTACCCTAACCAGTTACCTTCTAATCCAGTTTTTTCCTCGTTATAAGATATATATTTAACCAACATAATATAATAAGTAACAAGTTAAAAAGAAATAATTACGGCAAAATAAGTAAAATATATTCTCTTATTACACCAAACAAATATACATACATGTGTGTTGGTTAAAAGGCCAAAGTATTTTATATATAAGACTTAATTGCATATCTTACCACTTCTGTTTTATAATTTTGTAAGTTTTATCACCCAACTTTTTATTTTATAATCAAACTTTTTAGGTCTTATGTAACCATATATTGAATTATAAATAAGTGATAATGCATCATGAAACTTTTTTAAGATAATGAAATAAGATAAAAACAATTTTATGAAATTTGGTTTAACAAAATCACATTATATATTTCAATTTTTCTAAAACATTTTTTTAACCTGTTATTTCTTCATGAAAAATATAATGGATTAGTAAAATATGAGAAAATTTATAAATTTCGATAATAAAATAAAAAATAATACTTAAATAATAAAACATATAGTTAAATCTATATATAATAAATCTAGCACAACCATTCCTCGAGGATGAAAGGAAAGCAATTGGTTGTATGTATCTAACTAAGTGCTTCTAAGTTACCTAAGACATGTCCATGTCTCTGCATAAAAAGATAATTCAAGTTTACATAATAAACTTAACCTACTAAGTGCTTCTTTCTTTACATGAGAGAAACTACCTTCTAAATTTAAAATTTAATTTCGTTAAATTATGAATTATTTTATTTTATTTTTAACGACATAGCAGTCATCTTATGTATGTAGAAATCAATAATTTCATTATAATAATAATCCAGGATTAGAAGAAAAAAATACTTTTACATTCCCAGTACATTTCTATTTAATTATTAAATTTTGTTAAGCATCCTAAATATACTAATACTACAACGGAAGTACGGTATAAAAGCAAAAAATACTCTCGCTCCACAAGCTAGTTTGTAAAGCTAAGTTAAACCCAAAATATAAATTTTAAAAACTGAAACAAGCCAACTATAAATTGTAATTTGTGAACTCATGTATTTAAACATTAATTTTTATCAATAATTTCTTTCACCATATATTGTTACAATATTAAAAGGATTTTTAAATATGTTAGAATTATATAATCCTATGGAGCAAAAAAAAAAAACTTCAGAACCCAAAATCCTTCACAAGCAAAGCTTCAGAACCCATTAAAAGAATATTTATATATATATAACCATATCCACTATATGGAGGAGCCAATTTTGACTAGTGTCATATTCAAATGATAATTACTGAATGAACCTTGAAGTTTTGGACCATTGGGTGGTGAGACAGTTGTTTGTGAGCATGCTTATGATTCAGTACACTGACTGCACTGAAATAAAGTCATAAATTGTAGATAGAAGTAAATTAGACCACATACACACATGATTGTATTATGAGCTGGAGGGAGATTCCGTGTGTGGAAATTGAGCTGTAATTCACACCCTTCCCTCTGTTTCCCTCTATTTCACTCTCATTGCACTCCTCACAACTCTATAAATCCCAACTCTGCAACTTGTTTCTCTCACATTTCTTCTTCTTTTTCTTTTCTATTCACCTATCACAGACCATTCTCTTAATGTGGACATGGAATTCACCACCATCTTTTGTTTATTTCTTTCTTTTCCCTTCATGCTTCTCTTCAAGCCATTGCTCACTTCCATCACTTCCAAACACTAGGAATAGTTGCTCCCTCCCGGTTGCATTGGTTGTTCTTACATTGGTGAAACCTTCCAAATGTGTTCCCTTCACTCAAACAATCTTCTTTGCCACACAAATAAAAAGGTCTTATATTTTGTTAGTTCATTTGATTGTTTGGTAATTTCTTTTTCATGATCTTCACATGAACTGCTTGGGAAATTGGATTGGAGGGATTCTAGATAAGATGGTACTAAACTGAAAATTTGATATGTTACCTTAGATCTTTTGTGAGAAAGAAAATGTTTGGGTATTGAGAATACATTTGAAAGGTTTCTCCTATGTAAGGTCCACCTATGGAATCAGGAAGGAGAAACTGCTCCTGGTGTTTGCAGGGGAAAGATTAGAGCAGTTACTTGATCAGAATAATAAAGAGAAAAGGAGCAAGCAAGCAAAACGTGGCGCTTAGTTCCATTTCAATATTTGATGTTAGTGGCTTGAAATAGGTGAATAGGGAAGAAGATGAAGCAAAACTGATGGTCAGTGAAGAAAAGCCAGCAAAATTTCAGTAGTGTAGCAGCAAAAGGTTCTACTTTCTGAATGCTGGAAGATTCATTAAGGAATCTTTCTCAAGGGTAAGAATCTGTATGAGAGAAAACCAAGTCTACTTAATGGTATTAATCAGCTCAACTATCTTACTTTCATGAAAATTTGATCATTTTGACTGACAATTTCTTTTGGTTATTCTGTTTTCCATTTTACTGTCATAAAACTAATTGCTTCTTGTCTAGTTCATACTTTGAATGATTTAGCACCCTTTGCCCTGCAAGAACAGGTGAATATACCAATGTGAAAGAGCATTGCCATCTCACTTAAGAGCTTCATCTCAATACACATAGTGTGAAACATTTCACTTCATTGAAGTATTCAAGAAGCATACAAGCACCTTGCTCTGATTCATGCCATGCTTGTCATATCCATCAGCTAAAGAGTTAAGAGTTGAGGATGGATCACCAACAATCATGTATATATATTTAGCTAGTAGTTTTGTGAAATGAGTAGAAGAAAAATTGATGCCAGAGAGAACAATTCCATCAATCATGTTCTATTTTTCAAGTGTTTACAAAAGATGAAGAAAAACCACAAGTCATGCCATTATTGAAGGCTGAACTAACATCATTTTGCAGATTGTTATTTGAGTTGGCAACTTGTTCCTAATTAAAGTTCTTCTCTGATCTGATGCTCATATCATGATCTCTATTAATTATTTCTTTATACAAATTCGGACCTCGTATCTTCCACCCATAAAGGAATTAAGGAAAGTGCATTTAAACATTGGATTTCAGAGAATTAGAGCTTGAATATCTAAACTTCTATATTAAGAATTAGTGTTCAACAGTGGTGCACCAGTACCCTCATTTTTCCAAAGTAGAGCATGCATTAAACCTGTAGGACAAGGAGAATCTTATGATTTAACAAATTCCTAGTCAACTTTTATTTTCCATACATGGATGCATGATAGCCAGATCCAAGAAAGTATTATATTAAAATTAGGAAAAAGATAAGTATACCAGAGCTAAGAAGTTTTTATACTAAAAGAAGTTTAACTGTTTACATTATATCAACCTTTGTAAAAGGGAATAAGCTCATTAAGCAAATAAGTTGTCATACCTATAGAGAGGGGCAGTTATGTTATTCAGAAACGAAACATAAAGTTCAACCACTCATCATTTTTCTTTCAAGTTAATATTTTTATGTTTTACGGTTTACAAGTTATTGTTTACATCTACCTCCCTGATTAGCAGGTGCCTTTTTCTTCTTTGTTAAAATCCATTTTCGAATACACTTAGCTTTCTTATCATAAAACAAGTTTATCTTTTATTCAACCCTGTCTAAATATACTATTATACAGATCACTCAACAAATTGTCATGAAAAATCTAGCTGTAAAACAATAATGTAGGATCTTAGTTGTTACTTTTTAAAACAATAACATCTTAGATTTAATAACTTATATTGTTTATTAGAGCGTGTTGTTTATCACTAACATCAATTGGGTTAAACTGTCTAGTAGTGTTTATTTTTATCAGCTGGTGTACTAGCAATCGTTTATCATATAATTGTTTTCGTTTGATTAGTTAGAAGTTCTTGAGTGCTTCTAACTAATCCTTAAGTCTTGTAGCACCTTTTATAAGAGCATCTACCTCTCTTGTAGATTAGACTTTAGCACAATGTAATAATATGAGTCAATCTTTCTTGTTATATTGTTTTTTGTATTCTTCGTTCGTTATATTTACTAAGAGTGTTTTGTAACCAGTATTACACTCATTCTTCCATTATTTGTAGGCTCATTCTGACACTCTGTGTACTATCAAAGTCATTTTCATCGATCTTTGTCCATTATTGGTGATAAAGGCTGTTGCAAGATAAAATGTTTATCACTTTCAAGATCCAGAAGTTCATTGGAAGAATAGTTTCAACCTTTAGAGGATCAAGATGCGAGTCTTACTAAGAAACAAAGGGTGTGGCCACCGTTTTCCTATAGTACGCCCCATATAGAGAGACATGTGATGGAGAAAATGTAGGAAAAGACTCATTGAATCGTCATTCTATCGTTGTTAGATGAGATTCTTTATGAGGTTGCGGAGAAGATGACCTTTGCAGTTTTGTGGCTAAAGTTGGAGAAGTCCTTCATTAAGTAGATGAAGACGGAATAATGATTACGTTAGTCCCTATCCCACCTTCCTATGAGAACTCGGTAAGTTCTTTAAGGTGAGGAAGGATTTCATCATGTTAGAGACAATCAAGAAAATATAAACAACATGGAAATCATCAGCTTCTACAACCATAGCTCATAATACGAAATGATGGAAAACGCTCTTTTTCTTGTAGTCATCTTTTGGATTTCTTCTTTGGATGGATCATGAAGGATATTTGATGAGCGGATTCTTAAAACTCAAAAAGAGTTTCAATGAACTGATGTGGAGATAAGGAATTTATAAGAGTGGGAGATGAGCTTAACTCACTACAAAAGAGTCTAGGCTAAGTCTAGAAAGAGACACAGAGAACTTATGAAGAAGTATAATGGTCAAAAATGGGTAGCATTTTATTACTAATTTCAATTTAATTTTACATGTACTGGGCACTTCTATTTACAGGTCAAAGCTTCTCAAAACCTCTCACATGAGTGCATGACAAGTGGCAAGCTATGATCGGAGAGGATCATCTCCACTAGAAGAGTGTCATGTGGGAAGGAAGCATGGAAAGGCATGTGGTGCCACCTAGCCCTAGCTTGCCTTACACGCTAGGGTTTTGAGCTAGGCGCAAGCTTCCCCTCTCCTAGGGTTAAGGTTTTGTCTTCTACAACCCTTGGCCCAAAATACAAGGCCCAAATGAAAAACCCTACACCATCTTGGTCTAAAATTAAAAACCTTATACTACCTTAGCCCAAAATACAAGGCTCAAAATAAATTCTACAGTACTCTATAACTTTTACAATTAGAGGTCTTGTTATCTTGATGCTCAAATATTTCTAGAGTGGTCTTCTTCAAAGTTGACCTTTAGTCCTAAACCCTTATTGGAGGCCCAATCAAGCCCAATTAGGCCAAATCAAGCTCTTAATCAAGTCCATAGCTTAGTGACCTCTTTATTCTGTAACTTGGGTGGTTAGGGTAAATTTCACCAACATAGAATTTGAGATGAAAGATATAGGTGTAGTAGATATGGTTCTAGGGATGGAGATCAAGAGGGATATAGCCCAAAAGAAATTTTTTTGTGTCAAAGGAAGTACATCCAAAATGTGTTCAGACGTTTTGGGATGGAATGTGCTAAAGTCATGAGCTTACTTTTGAAAATCTTTATACGTCTCTCTAGCTCAACAATCCTAAAATGAGTTTATGCAAGCACAGTGGGAAGTCCAATGTATGTCATGGTATGTACTAGACCAAATTTTGTACAAATTGTTAATATGGTAAGTATATGAGCATACTTGGGAAGGAACATTGGTAGGCAATGAAGAGGATTCTGAAATACTTGAAGGGGATTAAATACATTGGACTTATCTTTAAGGGTTACTCATAGTGAAATGTAGTAAGTTTCTTGGACTTTGACTTTGCATTGTTAGATAATCCATTACTAGTTATGTTTTCACCATTGGTTGATCTCTAGTCAGTTAGAAAGGAGCTCTCCAACCAACAGTGGTGTTGTCAACAATAGAGATTGAGTATATAACATTGGCGGAGGGAGCAAAGGAGGGTATATGTCTCAAGAGTCTCATGGATGATCTTAGGTTTGCTCAAGGAAAGATAGTCATCTTTTGTGATAGTCTAAATGTTATATGTTTGACTAAGAATCATGTGTAGAATGGTACATCAAGCATATCAATGCTAGATATCACTTTCTTTGTACTAAGGAGAGGATCAAGGTGAAGGACGTAGATTCAAGAAGAATCTTATAGATGTCTTCATGGTTCCCAAAAACAAGTTTATGCATTAATTAATAGATTTGTTGAATGTTGATTATTAGCTGTATTTTCAACATAAAGTAATTGCATTCAAGGTAGTGTTTATAGGATCTTGTGTACTTACTAGTTTCTAGTTTATAAAATGAGAGCATTTAGACTCTAATAACTTATATTGTTTGATATAGTGAATTGCTTATAAGTATCTTTTATTAATTTAGACTATCTGGTGATATTTATTCTTATCAATTGGTGTATTAGTGATCACTTGTTGTATAACTGTTTTAGTTTAATTAGTTAAAAGTTTTTTTTAGTAATTCTAACTAACTTTTAAGTCTTGTCATGGTCTTTATAAGAGTATCTATCTCTACATAGAGAAGAGTTTAGCACAATGTAATAATGTAAGACAAATCTTTCTTGTTTATTATTTTACTTTATGTGTTTCGTTCATTCATCTTCAAACGGATGTGTTTTACATCCATTAACATACTTATCTTTTTTATATATAATTTGTGGACTCATTCTAACGTATGGGAAATAAATAATTTCAATCGTTTCCCTTTTATTACATATCCTCTTTGCATGAAAACAAAGACAGATACAAGTAATGTACAAAAAGCAAGGATGAATTTAATAGAATGATTTGTTGCTTAACGTCACTCTTTTGATAAAATATGTTAAATGAGTGGTAGAAATATTAAGAATGAGTGTTAATTTAGTTTCTAAAATTATTTCTTAAATTTTAAAATTGAAATAAATAATTATTTTCAGTTAAGTCACTTAAGGGACTATTATGATTATATTAATTAATATTCTTTTATTATCCTAATGAAAAATGGGGTTCCAATTAATTGCTCTAAAAACCTTTCAAGTGTCGGTGTTTGCTAGGTTGCATATTGATGTTCTGCATGGTTAAACACTGACACTTCTTTTATATCAAACATTTTTAGAACTGGTAAATTAGTTCTTCTGAATAAGTCGAGGAATCACTAACTAACTTGATTCTTAAAGGTTTCGGGACATGCCATGCATTTTACTTGATTGATGAGAGCTTTTTTCTATACTTCCATGATCTCGTCCTGCAACTCTATATCCTATATAATTCTATATCTCATAAAAATACGAATTTACTTTTGAAAAAAATTTTATAATCCAACTCTACCCTTCATCATTTCGTAGGCATTCCAACCATACAATCCGAAAATTAAAATATTGTGAGTTTAACTTCTGGATTATGACATTTGAAAATAACTTTCTAATTGTGTAATTCCGAAACGAGTATGTATAACACACTTCTACACCTTCCATACCATACAGTCTTTTGGATTCTATAATTTAGAAGGTAAAATGTTTTGAGAATAACTTTCAGATTATAGAATCTAGAAGCTATTGGACATTTGAAAATGAGTTCTACCAGACTGTGAAATCTAAAAATATTTGTTTCTCAATTATCCAATCCGGAAAGCATTTTCAAATGTCTAATAGCTTTGGGATTTTGTAATAGAGAAATTATTCTCAAAACGTTATTGATTCTCAACCAATCTACTATTTTGACTCACATTGCTTCTGGCTTTGATTTCTTTATGCATTAATTAGTTAATGCAGTTTTGAGTAATAAAGAGAAAGATAAGTTTCTCTTTCAAACTCATTAGGCTTATTGCTTTTTAATTTCTTCTAATTCACATTACTTTTAGAATTTTATTTCCTTGTACATTGATTAATAATTAATGCATGACAATAGAGAAATAAAGAAGTTTCTCCTTCATAATTCCTTTAAAATCATTTGATTTTCTCATTTACTATGTTTTACTCTATTTATCTTCGTTTCAACACTTCTTCTTTTACTTTTAAGCTTTTCTTTTTCAAATTCAAGCTTGATTGGAGGTCCGCATTTCAATCTGAAAGTAATTTTCATAAACTTTAAATCTTCAGATTGTAGAATCTAGAAATTATAACAAAAAAATTTGTGCCTACAGATTCTACAATCTTCTGGATTGCAGAATCCCTAGGGCTTTGAAAGTTTTAAAGTTTATAAATAAACACTTTTGTCTTTTATTCATGATAATATTAGAATTGTGAAAATTATAAAGGTGCAGGAAGATATTACAGAGTTGCAGGAAGAAGCACTCTTACTTGCCCTTTTGGCCCAAAATAATGCATTGTTTGACACTTGTTAAACTATTAATGGGTCGGGTTATTTAAGGTTTAAGTGTTAAAGAAATAAAAATGAGTGTTTGATTACTTTGCTACACGTCTATCACGACTTAGAAAAATCTAGGGAGTCGCAACAAAAGCTACACTTATTAAATTTAAGAACCTAGAAATGCCAAATGGACTCTTACAAAAAAATAACTTTTAGAATGTTTGTATTTGCACTCCAGTTTTTACTTTTGACACCACTTCTTTTTTTTACTCTTATCTTAACCTTTTAACTCAACCATTATTTTTATTTTTATGTACTTCATGAAAGTATTTTGAATAATTTAGTGTTTCCATTCTTTATTATCCTTCTAAAAAAATTCTTGGTATAGTTATTTGTTCTGATTTGGAGTTAAAAAAAAATTATAAAAATTCTAATTCAATTATCGAAAGTTTAAATTGATTGTTTTTTAAATTGTACTTCAAAATAATAGAAAATACTTCTCCTGTACGAAATTTACCAATATTTTTATCATTTTGTATTCTTTATATCATACATGTCTAAGATGTTTGTTCGTAAAATATATAAATAATATTTATTTTGATAAAAGTATTTAGATAAATTATTTTAAAAAGATAACTTTTTCTTTATTTGTGATATGATTTATATACTTATATGAGAGGAGTCGTATTCATAACTTTTATTTTATTATTTTAAGAGTAAAGATAATTTTTTTTTCGTAGTTTGATAAATGTTTTTATTTTATTAAAAAAATTTCCACTACTATTGCACAACAAATTTAAGACGCTTTTGTTCTATTTCTGATAATAAGGGATATTGTATTTTTTTTTTTTTTTTTTTTCTCTACTAGTACTCCAAGTGAATTGGTTTTCTACACGTTAAAACTTCAAAATTTTACGAAACTCCAAAAATTTACAGTTCCAGTATGCATGATTTAAAATTAATTACTCATTTCTTTTGTATTGTTCAGATTCCCTTAATGGAGTACCACATTAAATTTTATTTAAATATATAAACATGGATATAAGGACCAAAAGAAAATGTTTAAATCAAATATTTATTATTTTTAAAGATTTTTTTTTCCTTATCATCAATCAATATATATTATATAAAAGAAGGTAGATGAGATATGATAATATGAGAGCTGACACTATGGCATAAATTTAATTTCGTTCAAATCATCAAAGATCTCTCCTCTTTCTTCATGCTCAATGATATGCCTTATTTTTTTTTTTTTATCTTTTTAAATTGAATCTCCTCTCTTTTCATAGCCTATAATAAATCATTTTTATTAAATTGAATCTCCTCTCTTTTCATAGCCTATAATAATCATTTTTATTAAATTGAATCTCCTCTCTTTTCATAGCCTATAATGAATCATTTTTATTAAATTGAATCTTCTCTCTTTTCATAGGCTATAATAAATCATTTTTATTAAATCATACATATTAAATAGTTTAGTGCTTAAATGTTAGAAAATTTCATTATAGAAATTTATATAATATTACATAATTTTAATTTTTTTTTTCAAATTATAGGAATGTGTAAGTTTTACAACCCTATAACATATATATAATCAATTTATTAAATAATATGTTCTAATACGTTTGTATCAACACTTTATTTCGTCCAGATAAATATTAATTAGAATAAAAATTTTACAAAACAAAAATAATAATAAAATAATAAAATGTAGTTGATTAGGTATAGACTTATTTTAAAAAACAAAAAAATAATATAAAAAGGAAAGAGGTTTGACTTATTCATTAATTTTTACAAATTAAAATAACAATTAATAATGAAAAAACAAAAATAACAAAAAATAAAAATATAAAATAAAGCAACATAACTTAAAAATAAAAAAAAAACAAAAAAAGAAGAAAAAATAATAATTAAAGAAATTGAGCTTGCTTTCAAACTGTTTCTTGATCTGCACATTCAATACATATTTAAAATAATAACAAAAACAAAGAGACTGAGTCAATCCTCTAAACTACTATCTTTTAATAATAAAATAAAAAAAATAATAATCACAGAAAAAATACGTGGTGAAACCATTCCTCCCCGCTTTTCACAATTCTTTTTTCCGGTAAGCCACTTCTCTGATAACTGCTATTATTAATATTATAAATTATCGAATGGTACGAAGAAAAAAAGAAAAAAAGAGGGGGAGATATTAAGAGCATAATACAGAGAAGCAAAAGAAGAAGAGAAAGGAGCACCTTTTTAAAGGAAGAGAGAAGTAGTTTTTTTTAGAGATCAAGCTGTGAAGAATCAAGTTTCAGGTATATTTTAGAACTTAAAATTGGCATGCATTTAAGATTTATGGTTTTGTTATTAATTGATTCTTGTATGATAAGTGTACAGTCACACTCTCTCCTCCATGAAAGCCTTCTTCCATAATTTTTTACTGTAACTCTTCATTGCACTGTTTTCCACTATCCAAAACACCTAAAAATAATCCCTAAAATCCACCAAAATTCAATCATGTTTGTCCAAAAAAAATTTACACCCAAAACCACTCCAAAACAACCCTAAAATGACTTCCGCCGTCACCGCCATTTTTTTCGCGCTGCCGCCGCCGCTCCTTCCTCATCACTGTCACCGCTTTTGGTTCATCATGGTTGAAGAAATGTGATGGTGGCTTAGGGTTAAGGTGGTGGTGGCTTAGGGTTTAGGAGTTGGGCCATTTTATTCGCACCCCCCACATTACCATTACACCACCAATCTAAAAATAATAATAAAAATTATTGATACCCCCCACATTACCATTGCACCACCAACTTAAAAAAATAATAAAAAAATTATGTACTCCCATATTTTAAGTTTATATCTTGCATGTTTTATTTTTTTTATTTTATTGTGTTATGATTATTATTATTTTTATTATTTTAATAAAAATTAAATTGGTATACTAAAACTTTATAAATAAATTTTTGGAATATTATATTTGCTAATAATGTTAGATATCAAATGGTCGCACGCGTCATACGATATTTAATATTATTATTCTAAGATTTTTTAAATATCAAATGGCCGCACAAGTCAAACGATATTTAGTATAAAACTTTGAAAATAAAATTTTGGGATATTATATTTTCTAATAATGTTAAATGTCAAATGGCCTCACACGTCATACGATATTTAATATTATTATTCTAAATATTTTTTAAATATCAAATGGCCACACGCCTCACAAGATATTTGATATAAAACTTTGGAAATAAAATTTTGGGATATTATATTTTCTAATAATGTTAAATATCAAATGCCACACGCATCATACGATATTTAATATTATTATTCCAAATGTTTTTTAAATATCAAATGGTCGCACGTGTCATACGATATTTAATATAAAACTTTGGAAATAAAAATTTGGGATATTATATTTTCTAATGATGTTAGATATCAAATGGCTACATGTGTCATACGATATTTAATATTATTATTCTAAAGTTTTTAAAAATCAAATGGCCGCATGCGTCATACGATATTTAATATAAACTTTAGAAATAAAATTTTAGAATATTATATTTTTTTAATAATATTAGATATCAAATGGCCATACGCGTCATACGATATTTAATATTATTATTTCAAATGTTTCTTAAATATCAAATGGCCACATGCATCACACGATATTTAATATGAAACTTTGGAAATAAATAATTTTAATATCAAATATAAAAAAATTAATTACAAAAATGTCACAAATAAAAATATCAACCTAACAAACAATCTTATCCAAAGAACTACGTAACCCTGATTCCCCATATGAAAATACGTAGGAGCAAGGTCAAACCTTGTCGGGCCCTTTCCCAAAATTAAAAAAAAAAAACATATTTTTGTTTGATTTTATCTCCATTTTTGTCTCATTTTTTTAGGAAAATAAACATTTTACAAAATCACACTTATTTTATTCGTTTAATTAAAGGTACCATCTTAGGATGGGCGTTGTGGGGGTATTAATACCTTCCCCACACGTAACCGACTCGCGGATATGAAATCTGGTTTTCGCAGACTTGCTTTATCAATTTTTCGGTTTTTCCATAGTTTTCCATGATAAACTATGGTGACGACTCTTCTGTTATTAAAATGATTTTATTTTGTTCGTCGTCCCCGTCGTGGCCTCGGTTGCGACTATTTAACTTACAAATTATTAAATAATTTGTAATTTATTTAAATGAAAAAGGTAAGGATTAAGAATGTTAGATAGTGAAAAATATTTAATCAAATTTCTATTTATTTAAGACAATTCTAAGAGAAAAGAGAGTGCCAAGACTTTTGTCTAGAATATTAGAGGTTTTCTTAATCCAAATTCTCAAAATATGTTGAAAGATATTCTTAGGAATAATAAACTTAAGTTTGCTTTTATAGCAGAGCTTATGACTGTCCATCCTACCGGCTATGTTAGGTTCTTTCGCAGTTTTAATATTCATTTGTTTTCTATGTCTGATAAAGTTAATAATGTTGTCAAGCTTTACTGCTTAAATAATGTTAATATCTCATTCTTTATTCTACATTCTTTTATGCAATTTGTTTCAGTTTCTATGCTTTGGCAGAGTTTCTCTAGATCTTGTAGGAGTTTATATTTCATCTTCTCATTTTAGAAAGATTTTCCTTTGGAATGATTTGACTAATTTACAAGGTCCTTGGTGCATTTTGGGAGACTTTAATGTTATATTTTCTGTTGAAGAGTCCAAAGGAGGCAATCCTTGGGATAACTCTAATAACCTCTTGTCTCTTCCATTTTATAACTCTTCTTTATACTTGGACTAATGGTAGATTGGGTGCACATACAAAATGGCTTCATTAAAGGGCGTCAGATTAAGGATTGTATATGTATTCCATTTGAGGCTATTAACATGTTGTCTAAAAGTGCTAAAGGTAGTAATATTTCTATTAAGATTGATATTTATAAAGCTTTTGATTCCCTTTGTTGGGACTTTTTGCTACAGGTGTTGCATTATTTTGGTTTTCACCCCACTTTTATCAATTGGATTTGTGTTATCTTGCAATCTGTTTTTCTTTCAATTAGGATCAACGGTAACATGGTTGGTTATTTTAGTTGTAGGATGGGTATCCATTAAGGGGATCCTTTGTCACCCGTACTTTTCTATTTAGTGAAGAATTGCTTAATAGAGAGATTTCTCAATTGGCTTCTACTCATAAGATGTTTCCTATGATTGGTTCTAAGGGTAAGGATTATCCTACCCATATCCTTTATGCTGATGACATTTTTGTATTATGTAAATCCACTAGGAAATATTTTATCAATCTTATGAAGTTTTTACATATTTATGGTTCAATCTTGGGCTATGGATGAACTCTTCTAAAAATATCTTTTTCACTGTTGATAAGGCTATTTCTTTTAATAATAATATTCATATTATTCTTGGATATCATAGAGGCACTATTTCTTTTATTTATCTGGGTGTTCCTATCTCTTCTGGTGCTCCTAAAAGGTGATTTTTCAACCTTTAGCTAATAGAGTCAAGAGTAAGCATGCTTCTTAGAAAGGTAAGTGCCTTAGTATGATGGGAACGTGTGTAACTTGTTAAATTTGTTATCTCTAGTATTATGTCCTATAATTTCAAATGTACAAGTGGCTTTTAAACCTTTTAAAAGAGATGCAGAATGAAGGTTTGCAAGTCTTGGATTTTCATATTGAAAATAAAGCTTATCTTCTTCGCCTTGCATGAGATTTGACATATAGTTCTCTACCTTGGTCTGGTCTTATACATGATAGATTCCTTCACTCTAAACATGTTAAGATTTATCAATCTTCTTCTATTTGGCCAAGGATCAAACATTTTTATGATATTATTTTGAAAAATATTTTATAGACTATTGATCAGGGTAATAGAGTCAATCTTTGGAATGATCTTTGGTGCTCTTCCAAATATATTTCTCTTTTGGCAGGTTGATGACATCTTTTGGCAAGTATACCAAGTCAAGAAGTAATATAGAGAAATAAGTATAAGTGTCGAATCCATAGGAATGATATCAGTCGAGCCTCAACTAGTGGACTAGCTTAAGCTAAAAGTGTTTAGGGATTTAGTTCAGAACAGATTATAGGCAGTACTGTGTTTTATAAAAACGAATAGAAAAACAGAATGTAAATGCAGTAAAGGAGAACTATCTTGGGATTGAACTTATTAACTCAAATCTTTGTATCCTTTACTATAAAATGTTAATAGCATACGATTATTCTTTGCCTCTGCACAAATGAAACTCATTCAACCCGATTCCTCGTGCATTGAAATCCATAGGTTATCTTGCATGATACTGTTTTTCAGCGTTCATGGAGGGTTAACCCGCATTAAGCACAATTTTTTACTGTAACCATTACAATGTAACCCATCCCTCGTGTTGCACTGTAATGGTTATTCTCAATGCTTTCCAAATCCCAAAATTACTTTCCAGTTAATCTTAAGATTCTCAGTTCAAGAAACATTTGCGCATATGATTCAAGCATTAAACACAAAAAGAGAATACAAGTCTGAATAAAGCATACATTATCAACATAAACAACAAGAATACAAATAGTGTGAGAAAATTACATTCAATCCCAAAATAGATGCACTTAGCTACTCATAGTAGCCATTAATACAAGGAAATTGCTTCTGCAGGACACTGTTGGTTACTGTAGCCGCCGGCCAGCTCTCTTTCCAAAGAAGATTCTTTCCTCTTTTATACCTCGTGCTAAAATTAGGGTATTTTGTTAGCAGGCCTTTAGTGACTTCTAGCTTAGTCCAAAATTGATGCTTAAGCACTTGTCACTAATGGTACTTTTTCTCTTTTATGTATTTTCTTCAAAGCTGCAGTGTGTCCTTTCCTTTCCAGCTTCATCTTCTCCTTTGATTATTCTCAAATCTTCTTGAAATTCTTTCTTTATCAACCTGAGGTGGAGATGCGTGCTTCCATTAATTGCAAGGCATTATATGAATATTAAATGCTTATTCTCAACGATAAAGACATTAATTCATCCAAAATTGCAATTGAGAACTTTGAAATTTAACCTTTATCATGGGAATTCCTCCTCATGAAAGGATTACTCTTAAATCTAGTGTGGTTGAGGGTTAGAATGATTCCTCTTGGAATTTGTCTCAAAATCTGCTGCAGCATAATCAACTTCAGACTTTGTGTAACACCCCAACTATTACTTAATTATTTATTTAGAAATTATGAGTAATTTTTTTTAAATAAACTTTTCACAAAAAAGATATAACTCATGATACCATTTCACAAATATAAATATATGCATCTTTTATAAATATTCGTACTACGAATAAGTTTACCACAATAGAATTATACATCATAATGTAGAACTATCTATTTTATATGTTCTAATACATTGGGACTAGATTCTTCATAAGTAAATCATCCAGAAAATCTTTCAAAGATTCTTTCTTGACAACTCCTACTAAACAGGTTCTGCATCTACTCGTACAACAAGCACACATGAAAGAAAAACATGAAAGGAGTGAGGTCTTTTTAAGCCTTAAATATGAATCTTTATAAACTTAACAAACAATGGGGGCCTATAATCACAACCACAAATAATGATGCATATAACTTGACTCAAAACCACAAGAATTACTCTCACTTTACCAAACATATGGATCCATATACCACCACTTTTGATGACCTACTTGGACATCAAAAGCCTTTTGGAAAGTGATTAGGTAGTTGAGTATCTCATCAAAATATTGGTACAATTATAATCATTTTCTCGAGAATTATGGCCATCTGCCAATAAAAGAGAGATATATATATATATATATATATATATATATATATACTCACTATCTAACCTTGGTGATGCTGAACAGGTATCAGAAAATATTAAGTTTGGCCTGTGAACTATCCTAGTACAGGGCGCTACCTTGACTATCCAGATATTCACCTACTTGAATACTTCCTTAGACCCTACCCGGTCCCTGCCTATTCTATAGTTGTACCAAACTGTGACTTTCTAAAAACAAACACTCATACATTACCCTGATTTCAACTCTAAAACCCATGACTCTTTCACCACCAACATATTCATGAAATTTTCATCAATCACATAACACAATGACCATCAAGTTATGTCATATATATCTCTCAATCCACAAATTATACACAACAGTCAAACAAATACAATCAGTAAAGCATACAAGTAACTTCCTTGTATCAAATTCATCAAAATGCTTTTACTTCATTCATATTTATATGAAAATGATATTTAAATTATTACAAAATATAATAAAATAAGGATTAAAGCAAGAATGTTAAATAAATATAAATCTCATAAAACTGAAGATAGTTTAAATAAATAAGACCAGTGCGTAACTGGAGATAAAATAAAATACAATCAGTACGAGATTAGAGATAAAAATAAATAAAATAAATAAGATCAGTGCATAATTGGAGATAAAATAAATAAAGTAAACGGGACCAGTGCATAACTGGAGATAAAACAAATAAAATAATCAGGACCAATGCGTATGAAGATAAAATAAATAAAATAATCAAGGACTAGTGTGTAACTAGAGATAAAAGAAATAAAATAAAGAGGATCAGTGTGTAACTGGAGATAAAATAAATAAAATAAACCGGACCAATGCGTAACTAGAGATAAAAGAAATATAGAAATAAAAATAATAAGATAATATATAGTTCAAGATAGGTTAAAATAACTAAAATTTTAATAAAACAAGCATAAGTTTATTAAGATTAACATAAATAAAGTTTAATCACACTCTCCTCTTACCTTTAAATGGAGATACACACTAGAAATAGGGCTTTAAATTTCCTTTCTCTCTCTCTCTCTTCCTCTTTCTCTCTCTTCCTTTCGTCCTTCTCTCTCCCCTCTTTCCTTCCTCCCTTTCTTCTCCTTCCTCTCTTCTACCACGTTAATCTATCACACCTCCTATTTGTAATCTTAATTTTATTTTATTTTTGTTTTATTTTTTTAAAGTAATGATTGCATCTAAAAATATCTTTAATGATGCTTATCTTTTTTTAGATAAGCCTTCCACACAGCACACGTTAATTCACTTCTTCTTCTTTTATTTTATTTTATTATTTTTTTTTATTATAATTTAATTAAATATTTTTCTTTCCATTTTTTTTAAATACAAAATACTATTAAAATGAAAATCTAACAACATGAATTTAAAATTAATGTTTTCTAACTCTTTTTATTTATTTATTATTAATTTTTTCTCTTTTTTTTTCATTAGAAATTTAATTATCATTTAATTATATGTATATATATATATATACTTTAAAGTTTATCTAAAATATAAAATACTTTTAAAATAAGAATTTTGTAACATCAGTTAAAATTTGAGGTTTTTGAATTTTTATTTTAATATAAAATAATTAATATATTTACTTGAAAGCAAGGATATTACACTTTGCACCATTTGACCATCACTAATCTTCCTGGTAGTCCAAATTAAAAACTTGAGGATAGTGGTATTATTAATTAGAAAGCAGTTAGGAATTTCTTCTCTACCCATCTTGCTTGTGATTGGGGTAAAATCATTTAGTCTAATTTTATTCCTTTATTAAGACTTTGGTATTTTGGTAGCTTTTGTATAGGCGTTTCACTATTGATCTGAATGCTCAGAAAAGATGTGTTTCTCTTTGTTCTATATGCTATATATGCATGTTGCAAGTTGAGGATATTGATAATTTCTTTTCTAATTGTTTTGTTGTTTCCTTTATACGGATTTGACTTAGAAATATTTTTCCTCATCTTATAGACTTACCGTTTATAGGCTTTATTAATTTCATTAAAGCTTCTGATAGTTCTCTTATTCATCTGATTAAGCTTTCGACTATTACGTTTTCCTTATGAATGATTTGGAGAATGAGGAATTTTATTAGATTTCAGTAGGCTATTAGCACACATATTGCTTTACATGTCATTAAGGATTGTATCTGGATCTCAAGTAACACTTCCAAAAAGCATATGTCTAACTAGATTTCAAATTTTTCTATCATGAAACAGTTTGGTATTAGCACTATAACTGGAAAGAACTGATCTTCTATACAAGTTTTTTGGTATTTTCCCGAAATTGGTTGGATTAAAATCAATACCGATGGAGCTGCTAATAGATATATTTCAAAGGCAATGTGGTGAATATGTGGATATTTTTCTGCTTTCTCGAGTATTGAACATGCTCTTTTTGTTGAGGTCATGGATGTTCTTCTAGTTATTGAATATGTTTAATTGAGGAATTTTGAAAAGCTTCAGTTTGAGAATGACTTGTGACATCCAAATCAAATTAAATTATTAATTTATTTTATATACATATATATATATATATATATTTATTATAGAGTAAAATAAAGAATTTTAATCTAAATTAAGGTTGAGTTTGCTTGATATTTTACTTTATTTGACTATGTTAGGCTGGACTTTTTTTTATGATAGGTTTCAACTCCCTTTATTTCGTTTGTAGGGAGTTTGTTCCCTTTTCATAGGTTTGATATGACCCATGCTTTTTATTATTATCACTATTTTTTATTTTTTATTTTTCTTTTATAATAATATTTTATGTAATGACACATGATTGGTGAATTTTTGAGTGTGTTTAATTGGGATGTGAAAATCTATCATAATACATAACATATGTCTTGTTCACTATTTATTTGACTGGTAGGGTAAACTAGCGGTCGCGACCTAAAATCACGACGGGTAAGGCGGTCTAAATAAAAACTAATGAAAAGAAAGAAATGAAGTCGCCACCATAATTTATTATGGAAAAACCAAGAAAAGAATAAGGAAAAGTCTACGCACTAGAAATGAGTTCGGGAGTTGGTTACGCGTAGGGAAGGTATTAGCACCCCACAACGCCTGTCTTAAGACAGTACCTTTAATTAAATGATCAAAATCAAACGTGGTTTATAAAATATTTATTTTTCCAAAAAATATAATTAAAATGCAATAAAAAAAAAGAAAATAATAATTTTTAAATTAAAGGACCCAACAAGGATTGACCTTGCTCCTACGTATCAACATCCTAAATGGGTGAAGAATTAGGGAATACGTAGTTCTACAAAAAATTGAGTTATTTTGAGAAATTTGACATTTTATTTTTTTAATTATTATATATTTTATTAATCTGAAAATTTAATTTTATTTCAGAATATCATAAACGCGTTCGGTCTTTTGATAATCCCAAATGAAAGTTGAAACTTCTTAAACTAAATTCCGCATGACGCGTGTGGTCATTTAGAACTTAAATCAAGAATCGGTATTTATTATTTTTTTTATAAAAAATTCCACATGACGTGAATGGTCATTTAGGATTTATTAAAAGGAAAAAAAAATATGAAAGATAGACTTTCAAAAGAAATAATCCAATGTTAAATCTCTAGAGTATTTTATTCTAAGTATTTTATAATTAGTGGAGGTGTAGGAAGTAAACATACAAATCAGGACCCAACTATGCTCCAGGGTATTTTTGGAATTCAGATTTTCTATGGGTGTATACTTTAATGGATAGAGGTGCCATAAGCAAACCCCAACCAACTGATGGAAGGGCATTTTGAGGATTATAAGGGCTGCAGGTGCAGGTTGGAATGCAGGGGGGTGCAGAGAGCACCCCCACTAACCCAATAGGGTTAATGACAGTGAGTTGTGTCTTGAAGCGTGAGATGGCATGGTAGGCAAGGGCAATGGCAGCGGCGGCTAGAGACAACGACGGCGCCGTCGACGGAGGCAGCAAGAGACGACGGCGGCACCGATGACGGTGTGTGGGGTTGAAACCAAGCAAAATGTAAGCTGTTCGTGCGTTTTCGGTTGCCTGGTGAAGTGGGGTTCATGGATTCGGTGCTGTGGCTCAATATTTGATCCTTGATGGTGCTAGTGGGTTCATGGTGGTTTCGACGAAGAAAAGAATGACTTTGCGATACGTGTATGGCATGGGGGGTCTCCCTAACCATGATGTGGTGTTTGTAAGTTGGTGTGAAGCATGGCAACCTTGGTGGGGATGGAGGAAGACGTTGGGGTGATAGCGGTGACGACCACGTGGGTTTGGAGATGTGTGGGAGGGTGATGCATGACTATTTTTAAGGTTAGGATATATGTGGGTTGCGAGAGGTGACAAGAGGGCACGGGAAACGTCATAGGAACTGTCTTGTGAGTGCAAATGCATGTGGTGAGGGTAGGTTAATTTACTACTTGAGTTTTAGAGGTGCAGTGGAGAATATGGTGAAGACAGAAGGCAGCGATGGGAAGTTAGGAGGTTTTAAAGGTGGGTGAAGAAATGAGATGGCTGCTGTTATGGTGGCTCAGAGGAGACGTGGCAGTGGAGAGGCATTATTTGGTGGTGAGCGAGAGATGCAGAGGTTGTTAAGCGAGAGAGAGGAAGGTGATAATGGCAGGGAGGTATATAGAGGAGGCAAGGCTTTGGGGGTGTAAGGGCTGGTAAGCGAGAGAGAGGAAGGTGTTATGGGTTTCTTGAGGGTGATGGCTGCGTATATTTGGAGGTGCATGGGATGTATGTCGAGGAAGAGAGAAAACATGGAGGCAGATTAGGAGGTTTCAGAGGTCACGAATAAGTTGGTGATAGCTACTGTGGGTTCATGGGTAGTGACTTGAAGGTGAAGGTGGCAAAGTTTGGCTAAGTGGGAGTTCATGAGGTAGATTGGCCGTGGTGAGTATAGGTACTGCTTCTTGGTAATTGACGGTGGTGAAGTGGGCGCATGCATGGCAACATAATTCAATAGTTTCGTGGTTATTGGGTGGATGAATTTTAGGTGGTTACAGAGGCGCCATTGATGGCGTTGGCAAGGATGTGGCAACGAGATGTGGTTTCAAGCGTTGAGTCTTGCAGATGTTTGTATGGCTGTTGAGAATGATGAAGATGGTGAGGCTATGTTGGAGCGTAACAACCTCGGTGAGGATGGAGGAAGGCGTTTGGGGTAACAATGGTGATGACTACATGGGTTTGGCCTTGTGTGGATTTGGTTTGGTGTAATTTAGAGAGGTTTGCGGATGAAGGCAAAGCGTGAGGATGGCAAAATGAAGGTAATAACAGAACGCTATTCTCAGCAGCAATGGAAGTGAGGAAACCTGCTGGGCAAAGGAGGAGGGGGTTTGTGGTTGATGTAGTAGGAAAGCTTCACGACGATGCTGTCAGCGGCTTAGGAAGGGGGTGATATAAGGGAGAAGGTGGTACAAAGGTGATATAAGAGAAAACGGTGAGAATGGAGGAGTGGTGGTTTAGATCTGTAATGGTAATGAAGACATGACGAGGATATGATTGTGGCGAGCGTAAATTTTACATGGCGGTGCAGCGTGGAGGATTGCAGTGGCTGCCATGAGAGTTGGTGATAGGACTTCAATCCTCAGGCAATGGCAACGATTGCCTCAATGGGTAGTGCAACGACGATAACATTTGCTGGACTCGCAACTATGGAAAGTGCTAACGCCAACGGAGGGTAGTAAGTGATGAAAGTTGAGGCTGAGGATGAAGTGGAGGAGATCTCTAGCATGTGCTATAGAGAGACGCTCCAGAGCAAGATAGGAGGGCACAGTAGTATTATGGTTGCTGTTTTTGGTTTTGATTACTGGGAGAGGAATAACAGTAAGAAGTTGCAGTTCGTAATGCTAGCATGGGTTTGGGTACATGTTGAAAGTTAAAAAATGGCAGTGAAATTACCAGAGAGTTCAAAAATGGCAGTGACATTACCAGAGAGAGTGTGGCATATTTCACAAACATCAGATTCAACAAATCATTTACACACCATAATAACCCAAACACAAAACTCATGATTCAATACCATTCAAAATCAAATTAAACTTCAGCAGCACTGACCAATATAAAACAGATTAAAAATAAGATGTAGAAGGCAAAAGTGGATTTTCTTCACCCGTCTTTCGCTCTCCTATATCAGAAAATGCTCTCCTTCTCTTCAATTTTCCGAAAACTCCTCTTACTCTTTTCCCTTTGCTCCCGTTTTTCTCCCCTGCAGCGAATGCCCCCCTCCTCCTTTTATCAATTCTCTCTCCCCTCCAACTGATTTTAGTTTTCTTTTTCTCTTTCTGTGGCATGTACCAACCCATTCCATTCACAAATCCGCTTCGTTCCGGACATGTGACGTGTCTGAGTAAAACTCTCCACTCCTAACTTATAACTCATCACGTGTCAAGCATTTTTATTCTATTTTTAATTCTTTAATAAGTTTTAAATATTCACTTAACCTTTAATTATTTTAAATACTCTTTAATTATATTTTAACAATAAATTTCAATCAAAAATAATTTTATTTATTTATTTTATTTTGATTAAAGCACCCACAAAATTAAATAAATTATTTTTAATAATAAAAAAAGGGTATATTTTTATCCGGACAAAATCGAGTATTGACACTAGCTTATTTTGAACTTAGTATAAGATTAGCTTGTGTTGATAGCAGTGGTAAAAGTAAGATTTTCTGATCCTAGGTATTTGATTTGATAAAAATTGAAAGTTGAACTTGCATTGTGAAGCATTGAAGATGAAGTTGTTGTGAATTGAATGAAATTTGGAAAGTGGTTAGACATGGGAAAAGTGTTATTTTATATAATTGGATATGTTGAGAAATTTGAGTGTAACAGATCATTTCATATGTAGATGTGTTGTTTTGTAAAATATAAGTTATTTGAAAACTATTGGTAATGTTTGAAGTAGTGAAATAGGTTCGAAAAACCAGAAATGAAGTTGGTTGTTCTGCATATTTCGCACAAGAAAGCTTAGCGTAAATTTAGACATGCTCTTGGATTTGTTTTTGCCTGAGCGAGAAGATTTTTGGTCAAATGAGAGTAGATTTTCGCTCAAACAAAAATAACACTCAAATTGAAGTGCTCTCGGGACCATTTTCGCTCAAGCGATCGGGATTCTTGCTTAAGCTAGTTTTTTTTTTGTGGTTTTCTTTTCTTTTGTATTGATTGTTTATTCCTTTTGTAATGCAAGTTGTGAATTTGATATAAATGATTAATTAATAATTGAGATTGAATAATATTGATTATTATGTAATTTTTGAGATATTTGAAAATGAGAATTAAAAGTGAATGAATGAGTGAGCAGAGATACATACATATGATATGATATTGTTAAAGTGTTGATTAAGATGGTCAAGATGAAGACATAGTATTTTCAGGAAAGAAAATACTCGTGTCTAGATTAATTAGGATGTGTATTATCTAAGGATCTGATCAATAACGATTGATATCCCAACTCTACTAGTAACAGGAATCAAATAGATGATCATTACTGGGTGGTGAGAGTCGAATGAGGTATGAATTGGATAACTGCAACTTGAAACATAGCTGGTCAGAAAAGTCTCAAGGAGGACTAACCTTATCATATAAGATTGATGATTTGTTGGTTTGGGGTTCTGTGGATCCACAGACATCTCGGGTCTATTCAATGCACAAGTCTTTCAAAAATAGAGTCAAGTTTGTTAATATATGTTAGAGTCATATAGTTGAAATTCTGAATGAAATTGAGTGAAATAAATGATTTTGAAATGTTTTTGTATTGTTGAACTATGTGATTAATTTGGATTATTCTAAATTGTTTTAAAATCTGTTAGCTTACATTTTCTTGTATGTATTGTGTTGTTGATTTCCATCTATGATGAATGTGTGTTACAGAGAACCAAATGATCTTATTGAGGAACATGTTGAAAATGTTTTGGGTTAAACAAATTTTGTTAGATTTAGTTATATTTTTAATTAAGTTTTAAATTTTAAATATTTTATTATATATGTTTTTTTTAAATACAATAAATATATCTCATAATTTTATCACGTAATTATAAGTTAACCAATATTTATAGAATGTTTATTTTGTAAGATGTTACAATTTACAAATTTCATTGAGACAAATGAATTTGTTATATTATACAAAATTAGAAAAGTTAGTTTTATTTAATTTAAGAATGTTTATAAATATGTATTATAACTGAAAACTTGTACCGTGTGCCTTGCAACAACGTCCATCTTTTGTAATAAACCAAGGGGAAAAATATAAGAAGAAAATAAAAATATTTGACTTAAAATTGTAGTCTGCTTTAATGTATCTCCAAATACAATGATAAATCCTGAAGTCAAGTTATTTTTCAAAAATATTGAATTAAATAAATAAATAATTATATATAAATATAAATATATATAATTACCTAAGTTATAAACAAAAGTAAATAGCGCAGATAGTCAAAACTTAAAAACTAGAAAGAAGGCAAAAGATATATATATATATATATATATATCATCTCTACTTTTTTATGACAGCACTGAGAAAATGAGGTGTTAAAGGTTTTCCTTTTCATATACGAGACTTTTCAATTAAGTATATATATTTTCTCACTTTCAACATGAGACCACGAGTTTTAAAATATATAATTATCTTTTTAAATAATATTTTTATTTTTTATTTTAAATAAATATTAAACTTTTTAATTAAAATAAAACTTTAAGTACTTCAATAAAAAATATAATAATTAAAATTTTAAATTATAAAAGTTGCTACATATTTTGTAACAAAAAATTAAATGATTTAATTATAAAAAAATTGCATTATTTTTTAAGAACTTTTTAAATAATATTTATAGATTGAATAAATGATGTATATGATAAGAAACTCATTTGATTCTCACTTTATGAAAAAAAAAATTGTTGAATCAACTATACTAATAATATTACAAATAAAATTAGTCTTTTAACTTAATGGGATATGAAAAACTCATCATACGAGTAAATAAATTACATGCAGTAATATAGTTTTAAAATATATATATTTACCTTCTATTAAAAATTAACCTTATACTCGTTATTTTCGTAATAAAAAAATTGTTATTAGTGATTGATAAAATTATATTAGGAAAATATCATTACTAACATTTTTAACGATAAATTTTTTTGGATAATTACCGATGAGTTTATCAACTGAAAAAAATTATCGTAAAAGTATTCGTTACTAAACACGTCTGTAAAGTAACTGCCAACATAATAATAAGTTAATAAATTTAATTATATATTTTAGAACTATTTATTTATTTCTATAATAAAAAAATATTTTTCTTAAAAGTATATAACTTTTTGTATTTTTATAACTTTATAAAAATACAAATTTTAGAAATCTTAATATATAAAAATTCAACCATTAATTTTTTATACAAATTATTTAATTTTTATACTTTAAAACATAACTTTTAATTTATATATATTATTAATATGATATTTTTAAATAAAATGCGAATATCATTTATTAAAAACATAAAGAGATTAATTTTTTTCAAAATCTAAAAAAAAAATATATGTAATAATATATTTAATTAAAAATATAATAAAAGTGGGTTTCATTCATTTTATTGTTAAGAAAAATAATTAAATTACAAAGAGTCTCTTCATAATAGAGTTAAGATGATGAGAGAGATTCATAACCTGCAATAATTGAAGAGGATTCCTTTAAATGGTGTACATATTTTTTTTTTAAGATAACTCTCAATTATCAGCTTACTTTTTCCCGACATAAAAAACCTTATTCTTATTCACATAAAAAAAATTATTAATTATATAACTAAAATTCCTAATTGTCATTTCCTTGAACTTTTATTCAACCAAATTATTCTTTGTTTTTTTTCTAAAATGAAGAGTTAAATGTGAAAAAATAACGGAACAAGAAAAAGAAAGAAATATTCTCAAAAATAAATTATTATTCAAAATAAAAATTAACATTAAATTATAATTATTTAAATAATTCTTCTTTATTTTTATTATTTTTTATAAGATCTAGTCAAAACTGAATGCTCATTTTTAAGTTGCAATTTCACTATCAATCTCAGTTGAATTGAAATAAACTGAAGTGAACTTTGACCATTCTGCCCACCGATCAAAGCTTGAAGCCTCCTTGAATTGGAAAAGCTATAGCATATGATATGGCAGCCACTTATGCAGCCACTTTGAAAGTAGTTAATGAGACAATTTCATTTATTTTTTTAAGAGAAGAATCTGATTACCTCATCACATGTGGATAAATAAATAAATAAATGTTAGAATATAGTAGACAAATATATAACTAATTAAACAATGGTTCCTCCTTTTGAATATGATACTTCCTTTTGACTGGTTTGTTTTATTTTGTTTATATTTGGACAAAACAGTACACTTTTAATATTTTTTATTTTGTAATTCAAATTCTTCTTTCAGTTTTCTAAAACATAGTTTAATCTCTTTTATTTTTAAATTTAGTTTAATTTAATTCTTTAGTCGATTTAAAATTAATATTGTCTATAATTTTTAAAATAAATGCTTAAAAATCGTGAAAAAAAATGCTCGAAAACATGGACGTGTTTTCACACATGTAACTAAAAAAGCCGTGATTTTTATTTGTACATTAATATTTAAAAAATTATATATATAAAAGACTCTTTTACACAAAAGTTAAAGTTATCATGTCCCACTTGGTTCTATGAATAATCTTAAAATATAGATTGGGAGATTTTGTTATCCTATGTGTTTCTATCAACATATGCAGAAATTACATGATGCTATTCAAACATATGTCACAATCTAATATTTTCATGATACAAATTTTATGAAATTTAGTTTGTTTTTATTTTCTTTGATTTAGGGAATATTTGTCTCAAAATATAAAGATATTTTGAAATGTATTAATTTTACTAATTTTGTATTCATATACACATTAAGCTAATCTCAATTTTCTATTTGAAATTTATTATAAATAAATAATAATTATGTGCATGGTTGTCTCTTTGGACACTTTAGAAAATTATTTTCTTATAATTTGTTAATGCATAGAGATTTAGTTTAATCTTAACTTTGATGAAATTTTAGATCAAAGTATTTTTTGTTATTCTTGAAATATATATTTGATTATGGTGCTTATCACTTAGTAACTTTGAAAATCAATGTGAAATATGGTTAAAATTTTGTCAAATTTAAGAAAATAAAATTTATTATAATATTAATGAATTATGAAAAATGTTTTCTTGAATATGTATGACTTATCTTCAATTATTAAAGAATAGATCATATTGTATAACAAATAGAGTTTCTAATGTTCATAGTTATAGATCAAAGTTGGATGAATATATTTTATACCAGTCAAGAGTATGAAAAGGAAGTCGTTGAATTCTTGTGATTTATTCAACCAAACGGAAAACCTATTAATTAGAAAATATATTATTGCTCATGTGTTAGTCTTAATCAAATGTATCGCAAACTTGAAGAGATACATGACCATCTTTTTATTTATGAAATCGTTAAAAGTTATACAATATGGAAATGACATAAAGAAATATTGGATATGCCAATTGTGTCTCAATCACAAAAATGTTGATAAAGTGATGAATAGTCATTTAGAGAAAATTATACATGATATTGAAGAAGAACATTTTGAAAGAATACATAAATATGATTATTTGAAGTTTGATTTTGAGCAACCATTGTATCAATGATGCACTAATTTTGAAAGATTATCAACTTTTTTAAGATTATTTAGTTTAAAAGTGAGAAATGAATGGACAAAAAAGTGTTTCATAAAATTTTGGACTTGTTGATGAAGATGCTTCGAGAAGGTAACACATTATCTAATTATCACTATGAGGTCAAAGAGATATTGTCTCCGATTTGAAATATGAGATACAAGAAGATACACACATGACCAAATGATTGTGTATTATACAAAAAAACGAGTTTGCATACATTCAAGGTGTTTTCACCATGTAGAAGATGAAGATAAAGATAATATTTTATTATCCTCTTGTTCAAAGGTGAATTCATGTGGATGGTAACAAATTTTGAAAAAATAGTAAAAACTAAGAAGAAGAAAAGTGGTGAAGGAATAGTCAAATCAAAGAGGGAGATTAAACGTGATGACAACAATACAATAATAGTTAGTGATTAATTTTTGTTGTATGAGAATGTGTCAGGAGACCAACTTTGTAGTTCTCCATGCTTATTTTTATTTTATTTTATCTGAGAAATTAAGGGTTTGCTTAGCTAAGAAATTGAACCCTCGCCAGCATTGTTTTTTTTTTTTTTTAATTTAAACAAATTTGTAATCCAAGTGACAAAGTTAGAATCAAATCGGGAGGTGAATAAAACTGAATCCCTTTGTAACCTTTACAAAATCAAGAATTGATTTTGATACTTGAGAGATTCCTAAGGTATTATTATTTATAACTATATACTACATTTGCCATACCTAGTAACTTTTTTCTTCTTCAATAGATACAATAATTAATATAATTTAGTTCTGATATAAAAGAATCAACATTTAACATTAAATATTAATAGCACACATAATGAATCATGAATATCTTTGTCTCGTGTAAACCAGTTCCAGTCAAGCTATCAGTTGTGCATCAGGAACCATTGACCTGAGAAAATTGTATCATGAGAGAGCTGGAACACTTTGGCAAAGATAGTATCTGTTCCTTAACTTTCTCCATATCAAGATCTGAATACTGCAACCAAAAAGCAGTACAAATAGTCATTTGCTCCAAGACTGCTGCATTTGCCATCACAAATTTTGCCAGAAGAAGCTCATGCTCACGCGCATTAAACCCTTTGAAATGAAAATATTTGAGGCTAGACAGAAAGCATTGTGGCACTGATGTAGAAGTCAAAGCATCTTTATTGAAGTCAAATACCCCCTGAAACATTTTTCATGTTAACATGAGTCATCCATCTTTTGTAAACTAGAACATTTGAATTTCAGTGAACCAAAAGCAAGAATTCAAAACTTACATTTTGTAAAACTAGAGTATCAAGCCTAGGAGAATTGTGGAGTATGTTCAACAGAGCTTCACCAGTAACTTCATTCAGTTGCAGATATGTCAACCTTCCAAAAGCTGGTAGACGGGTGAAAATATCAGCAGCATCTACTGGAACCTGTATATGACAAGGAAAAAATTGTTCATGATCAAATTCTCAGACAAAGCATCCACTTTTATTCTTTCCTCTATTTTCTAATTACTGTAACATTGCCAAGGTTAAGAATATGCATGATCCAATGCTGGTTGAATTTGAGAATAAATTAAGATATCATATCACACATTTCCACAAAGCAAAAACATGTTTAAATATATAGTTTTGCTGGCAAACTAACTTGTATATTATAATAAAATGTAGACATATATATGGAAAAAGTTAGGAACTTGCAGTGGTCTAACGTGAGGTGTTGTCTTGTCCGCACACCTTTAAACGTATATTTTTAAATTATCATGTTGTGTTATATTTGACTATATTGACGGTTGACAAAATTAGTTCATAACATTATATCAAATTTTGAAAACAAAATAACTGTGTCAATCATATCTTCGAAAATTTCCAATAACATGCGAGAAAAAACAAAGCATACCTTGTACAGCAGTAATTTTAACCGTTCCACTTCACGGATCTGTGTAAGAAGCTTTTGCAATTGAAACCCAAGTTTTCCCATGTATTGTTTTCTATCTTCATCTATGACAATCACTACAGAAGCAGTTCGAACTGATGATGGATTTGATAGATTGATTTCCTGCTCAAGATCACCTTCGTAGGAGAAATCTGTTAGATGGGGAGAGAAAATCTTGATGGAAGATTTGCATGGTTGATTAGATAGGGAGGTCCATACTGATATGGAACACTTTTCAAGTAGAGGTGCTTGAATACAAAGATTCTGCTTAGTGGAACACACACACCCTTTTGCTTCAAACACTTTGAGAAGTGGGAAGCTAAGAATCAGATCTTTTGAATAGGTGGGGGATTCACTCACCAACTTGATCCCAGAAAGGCTAAGACTTTGAAGGTTTGGGAGACATGCAAAGGTTGGAACACTGAGAGTGCATGTCATTTGAAGAGCCAATTGTACAAGAGAGTTGCAACTAAAGAGAGAATGGGAAGGGAAGTGGAGTTTATCAGCATACTGAATGTGAAGCTTCTGAACTCCTTTTTCCAATATAGAGGAGATCCATGCACTGACCAGGGATGGTTCATAATGATAAGAAGTTAAGCAGAGAGAGAAACTTTGAGTGCTTAAATTGGCAAGGTGAAGAAGTATTTTGTTCACAAAGTACTCATATTGTTCCTTCTGCATCTTCTTCCCAGAACAAAGCACACTGTCATTGAACTCGAGATTGGTGATGGATGTCCAAACATCAATCCACCCTTTTGATAACACACTAGTACGCACAGCCTCCATTGTTGGAAGGAAAGACAAGATGTGGCCAAGAATGCTTTCGTGTATTTGGCTTATTATGTCTCTTTCTTCAACCTTTGCTTGCCATCTACTGAGCTCTTTTGCTAAACCCTCCATAATTACGGCTCTTGAATCCATCCTGGTACAATTTGTGACAATGTTCAGCAATTCACCATGGAATAACACAAAACCCCCATTGCATCATATAAGCATATACAAGTGCAGCATTTCATTGGTAGACTAAAAGGTTCGATGCATAGTAAATGAGTATGAAAAATATTATCAAAGAGACTGAATAAATTTTACCTTGGAAAAAAAAATTGTTGGGTTAGAAAGAATGAACAATTCGATTGTTGATGGTACTGAGTGGATACATTTGCGTTGTATTTATAATGCGTTGTATAGAACAGAGTGGATAGGAATGAGAATGGCAGAGTCATTAACGTACGCATATTCGATTAAAAAGGTAGGAAGAAAAAGTGCGCATGGTCTTATGTCGTCTAATATTAGTAATATTTTTATATAGTTGCCATAATACCATAAATATAATTTTTTAGTCACATCTATTAATTGCTATTCTTTTTATTTAAATGTTTAATTGGACATCTCATGAGTAAAAGAATAAGTGGTCATATTTATTTACGATTAATCACATTATTTTTAAGTATTATTTTTAACTAAATAATTTCCATAAATACAAAAATTTATTAATTTTTTTAGAGTCCTCGTTTCTTAGAACTCAAAATTCGGGTTAGTAAGGTTCTATCTTTAGATATAAGGATTTCGAGTCAAACTGTATAAAGATATATAACGAATTAACATGTTACGAATATTTTTTATATCACCATGTTGAAGTCAGTATATAACGACACAATTAACTGATGTGATTAAAACTCCAAGGATTTATTTAAAAACCTGGCAATCTTTAGTTATTATGCTAAAAGCAAATTTTAATAGTATATGCCGTAAATGTCCATCGATCGAATTCTTTTTCCCAATAAACCTAATGGACAAATAGTTTTTACTGTGGGCACCCAGAAAACTGACCCCAAAAGACCTAATTTTTCAACTACACGTGCAAGAAATCTGCTTTCAGAGAGCCAGATTCCAGTTTTTTTTCCAAAATAAACCAAATTAAAAAAATACTCCAAAGAGACCCACACACCTTATTTTTCAAATTAAATTTGTTTACTATGTAAACTTAAATTTAAAGTTCTCTTCCCAACAAATTAACTAAGTTAAAATTTAACTCTATTGAATTCTGACATGTTTTTCCCTTCTTTATAATTTTCTTAAAAAGGAAAAGAAAAAAAATTAATAAAAAATAAAAATTATAATAAAGAAAAACAATTTAAAATAACTAATTAAAATGAGATTAATTTTAACTTCACTTAAGAAAAGAAACAAAAATAAAAATAATTTCAATATAAATAAATTTTGTATCCCCCTCCATACTCATACACACTTTCATATTTCTTTCTCTAGATTTTTTTTCTAACCTCTCTCTATGTTTTCAGTACATCCTCTAATCATCTATAAAAGTGTTCATGGTATATGGTTTGATAAGATTGGTTGATTACATAGCAAAATTTAGATTTAATATCGTATTTGTGATTTGAATGATATGTTTTATATGCGATTGAAATATTCAAATTATTTAACAATAATTAGTGAAAGTTGCAATATACAATAGACCTTACAAGCATATATAAATTTGTTCATGTTAGACTATTTGATGAAATGTAACAAGTTTGTTTAAAACAATTATTTGTGAAAAAAAAATCTTCTAAATACATATATATGCTAAAAGTATATTCAATCAAAGAGAGATTATATATGAAATAAAAAGATTTTATCTGTAAGTTTTTTAGAATAAAAAAATATTAACAACGTGTTCTTAAGAAACACATATCTTGATTATCTCTTTTAGAATTAACCTGCTTAAACTAATTTTATATAATATAAAGATGTTTCATCATACAAACAATGACACATCGAATGTATGAAGAACGACTCAAAAGACAACGAGTCTTGCAAAAGAATCAACATTGTCTGAAAAGTAATTGTTTTGTTCTTGGGTTAATGTAACGCTACAAGTCTTACATGCTTGTTGTAGATTGTCCATGAATACAAGTGCCCTTCCATCTCTAGAAGGGTAAAGAATTCGTTCAAGATGAAGTCGTCTGAGCAAGGAGCCTCCAAGCCGACCAACACGATGGCATCCCTCGTGTAGAAAGACCCAAAACTATGACATGCAATGTATTGCTTTTGTTTGACAGAATCAAGTTCATTGTGGACAATACAAGTGCTCTTGAACTAGAAGAGAAGTCTCTCCAACATATCAACAAGTTGTCTTTCATACCCTATGTTAACATCAAGTTTTCTCCTTCCAGTGTCAGGCTGAGCACGATGCAATCATAATACTATTATCCTCTTCTCATAATTGTATGGTGTTACCCACATGTTGTATTCTGTTTTACCTTTTAAACACCACCTTTATATTGGTTATGCTTAAAAGGGGTGAGAGAATAGACGAAAATTTTCTTAATGAAAGAAGATAAATGGAGAAAAAGAAATGCAAAATCACGCTCTAAAGAAGATGAATGCACCATGAGATGATGTTCATCTAAGAGGGAGCCTCAAAATTCATGTCCAACAGACAATACAAATAATGTTTGACTATAAAAGTGGAGAGTGAAAAAAAAAAAAAAGATTCATTATCCGAGAGAGAGTCTCCAAGAAGAGAAAAGAAAAAGAAGATGCTTAGGAGGAACTTTCAACTATGAAGAAGACACACAAGTTAAAGAAGAGCACATAACGTTTAACTATGATCTGCTGTTTTAAAATGGCAAATATACCATCTCAATTCTTATTGTTTTAAGAACCATAAAAAAGGGAGTGATTAATTGAGCAAAAGTCCAATACCTTACAATTTTAATTAAATGCTTAAACAAGAAATTATGAAGTTACATATGACAAGACAAAGATCATATCATACAAGTACAAGTACATCATTTGGCAGACGATAACAACACTAGATAGACTACCTATTCCGTATGATAGAAGATACTTGATGATAAGACGATAAGTACACATGAAGACTATAAGATTACTTAAACTAAGAATCTTCTTAAAGTTTAAAGTCTGTCACCAAAGATATTCAAGCCAAACAAAAGCTCTACCAAAATATCTCTTGGCTTTCAGGCTAAAGTCTCAATGAACACAAACTCTTCTAACATAAGCTATATTCAACTATGGTTCAAACTATTTGTATTGTATAGCGTGCACTTTTACCATTATTTAGTGTAAAAGGTTCTACTATAGAGAAATATAAGTACTATTAACTATAAAAAAGATTAAATGAAAAAAATAACAAAAATTAATGTTGCATGAAATGCATTAAATGCTCCTCAACGTTAAAGATCTCAAGATGATAGAGAAGCAAGAAGAAGAAAATCAAGTGAATTCAAAGTTACTCAATAACCAGAAAAGGGAATGCAACAACTACTTTCTTGAAGCCTATATAAATAAACAATTCAAAGAAAAAAAAAAGAAGAATAGGAAATATTTTGCAAATGTTGAAACTCTATCATTTTTAACTGCCTAAAATCTTTGTAAGAACATTGTATGTGTTCATTGTTGCAAACTAGTAGAGAGAGCTTAAATAATTATATATGTCAAAAGATATTACTCTAGTGAGCGAAAACTATGATCTTTTGATCACAAAGGCATTGCTTTTGTCTTAAGTCAGGAGTAACTTTAGTGAAAACCCTTTGCAGGCAGTGAAATACTTTAATTAAATTTCAAACTTTTCCTCAAGTTTCTAGAGAGAAACTTAAGAAGGATTCTCACTTCCAAGGAAGGTTCCTTGGTGGTTAACCTATGAGAAGATTACTCCCAAATTAAGTGCCTTTAAAAGAACAAGAAGACAATCAAAATGTATAGTCAAATTCAAGTTCAATTTCAAAGTGAGTACAAGAGTAGGATTAGGCTTTTATTTATAGGCTTAGGAGCTCCTAACACTCATTAGTCTAAGAGATGTGTGACTAAAATGTTCAAAGTGCAATTGCACTTGTAATTTTTGCACATACACATGTCCCAAACCTCACATTGCTCAAATTTTGCATTTTTCAAGTATTTATAAGCTTCACAACTCTCTTGATGTTGGGCATAGTCACATAGGTTGTGACTCCATTTTGGCCCAAAACTGAGCGCATCTAAGCTTCAATCTTTTATACAAAGGAAAAGCTACTCGTATATAAAGATTCTACTCCAAGACTTGATAAAAGCCAAGGAGGACTCTAATAATGTACCATTAATAAAAGAAGAGCTTTTTTGTCGCCTCTCTTTCTCCTCTATTCTTCTAGTAATGTCCCTTGTAAGTGGTCTTATATTTAGTCTTCCAAATGGTCCTCCATCAAACTTGTTATTCAAAGAATAATCGAGTTATGTCAGAAAAATGCTTGTTAAAAGAATACTTGACTTAAGACAAAAACAACTTGTGAAAGAATATTTAAATAGAATTAGCATAACTTCTGAAAGAATACTTAAATAGGGTTACCAGTCACTTCTAACTTAATCTAAGTATTATTTTTTAGTTAAAAAAATATAAGCTTCGACCTAATGTTTTTTTTCTTTTTAACAAAATTTAACTTTGACTTAGATATATATGGACTATGTTTGTCTCTCATCTTATTTATAAGTAACATTATGTGTACTTTAAGATAATATATTATTATAACTTTTTAAGGTAATATATACTTATAATTTGTTAATAAATTACAACTAAAAATCAAGATAATATCTAAAAATAATAAAATTATTTTAAAAGAATTACCAAACAATATTTGCAAACTTGTGTCATAATCTCCTTCGTTTGTGAAAGCTTAAACAGGTATAATGCTTTTTTTTATATATAGAACTGACTTGAAAATAAAAATGTTAGTTAAGAGAATCACCTTATATCTTAATTGAATTTATAATTAATGTAAAATTTATTATTATATCTTGACTGTTTATGATCAATCCAAATAGATACGATATGAATAAAATGGGAAGCTCTTGTATGTAAAATTTTTTATTAATATATTCGTGATTAAGACATATTTTCAAGTAAAGTATACCACTCATTTAAGAAAAGTTTGAAAATTTTATATTTAATAGGAAAATAAATATAATTAACAATATTTTGGGTTGAAAGTGATATAAATCATGTTTTTTTTTTATTTCTAGAAATGATTTAATAAAATTTATATTTTTTCCTTTTCGTACATTTTAATTTTTTTCACTCTTTTCTTTAAAATATTATTAATTTTTGATAACTTTTATAGTTGGAAAAAATTTCTATCCTTTTCGTATTTTTTCAAACATTATGTTTAAATATTTATTTAATTTTTATTTCATTTTAATGAGACGGTTATTTATCTGTGCTTTCTCTCAATATATATATATATATATATATATTCTTTTACTTATTACCAATAACATATTTATAATTATTACAATTCTTTATTTCTATATTATTAATTAATTTAACCCGAGTAGTGGAGTAGTTAGACATATCCACATGCATGCCGTGGTAAACATTCATAGGTCACCTTAAAACGATTTCCTCTATCTACAAAATCTTGACGGATCAACTATAACTATAATATTGGGAACAAAAGTCTTTACCTTAATCGGTTAGAAGAAATCTATGATAGAGAAAAAAAATAATTTAAGTTATTCAAAGGTTATAAACATATTTAATTTGTAAAGTTGTGGTCATGATGAGATCACAGAGAAGGTGATTATTTCATTATTATAGCCAATTTTATGTCAATATTACACTTTTATTTTTTGTGTTTTTAATGAAAAAAAGCCTTTATGTAATAACACTTTTTATACGTAGCTATTTTATAAAAATAATTTTATTTTGTTAAATGGAACCATTTATTACATTTTTTAATCTGTTTTTCAATGAATTTTACATATATGAATTGAGCTTACATTTTTTTTAACTTTTTTTATGCACATTTTTCTATTCTTTTGTTTTTTCCTTGCAATTTTGTCTACAAAAGTTTTCTACACTGGAATATTTTTTTTTAAAATATGATTATTTTGTTAAATTTGTTAGATAGAAATCACATTAATATATTCTTATTTTAATAAAAAAAAAAAAGGTATGCTGCTTGTATTTTTCTTAACAAAAGTTGAAAATTCCAACCTTCTCATTTAATAGCAAATAGAAGTATGAGAATCCTAAAAAAAGAAAAATAAGAATCTGAGTACTATTATTAATTCTTTTAAAAGACAATTAGCTAAGAAAATAATATCTTAAATATTTAAACTCGTTAAAAACAATATTATCAAATCACATTTAATTCATATATCATAATTTTATTTAGTTACCCCCTCCAATGTCAATACACACTAGAAAAGAATTATTTCTACCTTGTTTTGTCATATTATATCTCTAACTATATATCATACATATAACAATTTATCACACATTCTTTTGATATATTTATTTTATTCATTCATCAATTATGATATTTAAAAATGTTTTTACAACATTTTATTGATTAAAAAGTACAAAATGAGGAATATAATTGTTAGATAAGAATTGTAGATTAAAGCTTACAGATCAAAATTATAAAATTTACTTTAATTAAAATTTAAAAAATTATTGTGTTGAAATACATAAATCCATGTACTAAATTCTAAAGACCATTACAAAATCAATAATTATATTTAATTAATTATAAAAGGCCACACGCTTTATTACTTTTTATACATAGTTCTCACTGGTTTTAACTTCAGAAAAGTAAATTTTAATTTATTTATTGTGATTGAAATATATAAAATTAACTTTGAAAAATATTGCTCCTAACAATTTCGCGGATCATAATCCGAAGAGTTTACTCAAGAATATCTCTTAAAAAATACTCTCCTTTAAGAACAATTTATAGAAACAATTGATAAACTACCCTGGCGAAATATGTATCACTGTTTTCCTCCTCGGACTCATTTGTTCTTAGAGTTTCTCTCTAGTGTCATTTTGAATGCTCATGAAATCAGCTGATAAAGAAGAACTTTGTTTAACTTCTTTTATTTTACAATAATTAGTCAAACCCGCTCAAATATAAGTACGAAAAAGACTCAAAATTAGAAATTCTAAAAAAGTTGTACAAAAAAGACCAGGAATGCATGGCTGCCCCATGAAACTGTAAGAAAACGATGAATTTGGACAATATAGAAAAAATAGGCTTCAACAGATACATAAATTATTAATGAAATCAAAGAACCAAAAGCCACCACAAGCCTATAAAAAAACTGAGAAATCTGAATTATATATGAAATTCCTATATGTTGACCAATAAAAGAATCAGTTTCATGAACAGTGAGCAGCAGCCACCTCATGACATGAAGACCGCAGCCGTTTCCTGCAACGTGTGCAGGATGATTGGTGCCCATTCCATGACGCCATAATGAAGTCTAAGTTTAGTTTCAATGAAGACAAAACATAGGGTAAGAAAATAAAGATGAAAATATAACTTTGAACTCATAGGTCTTAGACAAAGGAAAATATTATATATTATTTTGTCAAACTGTTTTATTCTACTTGTCTTATTTGCTTGGCCAAATAATAATTATACAAATGGTTGAAGGATTGATTTAATGTTGTTTTGTAAGTTGTGTGACCATTATTCTTGAAAATTGTAAAACTTTATACTCAATTATAGTATTATGGGCAAGACTACTTTTGCTAAAGTGAGACACGGAAAATTGATTAGCTGACGGTTACACATTAATGGAAACAAAAACTACTATGTTTTAGGTGTTGAATTTTTAAATAAATTTTATATTTAGTCTTTCAAATGGTATTTAGTTATTTAACTAAATTATTTTAATCTTGTAAATTTGTAAGATATTATTTTTAATATTGGGAGTTAGATAATATTAATGACGTTTATAGTGTGTAAGGATTTCCTACTTAAAAAGAAACAAAAAAAAAAAAACGTTATTATCTCTTTTTGTTTTAAAATTTTTTTCTCAATTTTTCTTCTATGTCTAAAAACTCTAAGTATGTGTTTGTTTCTTATAACAAAAACTTTTGAAGTGATGAAAAACAAAGAAAATGAGAAAAACAGATATTTAATTACACGAAAAACAAAATAAAATTTACGTTCAAAACTTTTCTCGCTCTAAACAGAAATTTATAAAAATGTTTACTTTTTTTAAATAAAACAGTAATTTAACTACAAATAAAATATAAAAAATAATTTTTTAAAATAACAAATAATAAAAAAATACATAATACTTAAATTTATTATAAAATAAAAAATTTAAAATATTAATAAAATAATTTTTATAAATAATAATAATAATAATAATATATTAATATATAACGTAATTAATTATACATATTTTGAAATATATACATAATCGATTACATTATAATATAATCAATTATACGTATATTATAAAATATATGCATAATCGATTACGTTATATAACGTAATCTATTATACGTATACATAATTAATTATATATATTAATATATATATATATATATATATATATATATATATATAATACATTATTTAAGTTTAAATATGTTTTAATTTTATATAGATATGGTTTTTTTAAATTAAATTTTTGGAAAAGAAATTTTACTTCTTCATTCATGAAATTGTTTAGTACTTATTCTTATGTCTTAACTTTATATAGCTTACAAAGATTAATAAATAAGTTACTAAGATAACAAACAATATTTTGAATTAATGTAATTATATTAGTTAGATTCATAATTAAAAAAGGTAATATATTTATTATTTTAAATAAATAAGACAATTGCATACTTTATTTTTAATCTTTAAGACATTATAATTATTATTATTATTATTATTATTATTATTATTATTATTATTTATAATTGATCTTACTTCTCATCTACACTAATACACTAAGAAGATATTCTATTTTAGATATATACATTTATATTTTTATTTTACTTTTAATAACTTAAACACCGTTACATATTACAAACTACTCATTGTCATTATAATAGACAAATCACCCATTATTCTTTATTTAGTAATTATTAATTTTATTTCTTTAAAAAATATAGAAATAACAAGTGTGTCTCTAAATAGTGTCAAATTTTTGAAACGACGAAAGGCAATAACAAAACCAAAACTTAATTACACAAAAAATGAAACAAGATATGTGTTCAAAACTTTTCTCGCTCAAAGCAGAAATTTACGAGAAAAATTTACTCTTTTAAATAAAAAATAATTTAATTATAAATAAAATATAAAAAAATAATTATTTTAAAATAAAAATAATAAAAATACATAATAATTAAATTTATAATAAAATAAAAATTTAAAATATTAATAAAATAATTTTTATAAATAATAATAATAATAATAATATATTAATATACATAATCGA
>Ga0209700_101672_pt1 | contig 45935 bp, 18 predicted proteins | sample SiratroredBW_FD_187528 | JGI IMG/M metagenome (GOLD analysis project Ga0209700, IMG submission 187528) | Root nodule microbial communities of legume samples collected from California, USA - Siratro red BW (SPAdes) (version 2) | ecosystem: Host-associated > Plants > Roots > Nodule | place: USA...
ACTAACTGCAACTCAGCCTAAAGTCAGGGGTATTCTAGTAATTGGGAGAATAAAGGGTGCAGGCACAACCACAGGGGGTGTGTGCAGCACCCCCACTAACTAGAAACCCATCTAGGGTTTGGAAGGCACATGTTATGGAGATAATGGAGGCGGTGGCAGCCATGGTTGGCGAGGGTCGAGGTGGCTTGCGTTGGCGGTGGCCGCCACGGGAGCGGCGGCGACGGTGGAGGCCACCGACGGCGGCGGCGGCGTTCGGAGTAGAAAAGTGACGTTTTCATGACCGTTTTGCGGCTGTCCGTGGTGGGACTCACGACATTGTTGTCCATGGTGGTTTTTGGTGCTTTGGTGGTGGCTTTTGAAGCTTGGGTTAGTTGCTTGGTGCAATTTGTGATAATATGTGTTGTATAGAAAACATAATACAAAGATGGTGCAAGGGATAAACATAAACACATAAATGTAGTGGAACATGCGTTCATGGAGATGGAGATGTATGTTGATCAAATAGGAATAATTGAGGATGCTTTTTATTTTATGCAGTAAAACTTAAAACAAGTAAAAAGAAAAATATACCTTATGCTTTCCCTTAGTCTCTTCCTCTCTCTGTCAGGAGTAATTATTCTTTCCTTCTCTTGTGTCTTTCCTGCTCTTCTCAAAATGTCATTCTCTCTCTTCTTTTTTTCTCCTTTTCTTCCCTTTTTTAATATATCTCTTTTTTATTTTTTTATATTATTTTAATTGATATATTTTTTTTAGAAACCAGTATCTCAGTTCAGATAGGTTACCACTATTTGACTCATTCATATTTATTATTTTTAAATTTTTTTTTTAAATTAATATTAAAAATGAATCTATCAAAGAATAAGACTTAAAACACTTTTCAACGGTAAAAAACCATTATTTATTATTAATTTTATTTTTAATTAAGTGGAAAACATGGGTTGTTATCTGAGTGGTTTAAAAATTATTATTTACAAATATTTTTTTTTTAAAACAATACGTGGAGTTAAGGAGTGAGAACATGGGAGTCTACTGCCATTGACTCATTCTTTTTATTATTATTTTTTTATTATTTTTATTTATTTATTTTTTAAAACTTGCAAACCAAGTTTGGAAGCAATTATTTTTATTGTTATATTTGTTTTTATTATTATTTATTTTATTATTTTTTTTTAAATTTTCAGATTCTGTTGTTTTAATTTAGATATTTTTGTTATTTTCTTATTATTTTCGTTTTATTATTATTAATTATTTATTTTATTTTTTAAAATCACCACCTTTTTTTTTAGTCTTTTTTTTGTTTTGTAATGAAAAAATTCAAATTTTATTTAATTTTTATTATTATTATTTCAAGAAAACTTAAACTAATAAATATATATTTTTATATTATTATTATTCATTTTTTCTTTATTCATTTTTATCATTATACTTTAATTTAAAAGATTACCAGACAAAATCGGGTGTTGACAACATCCATAAACAAAAACATCACAATTATATTTGTTTTTCGTTAAGATATTTATTCGTATAATTTTCACGAAAACACATACATAAAAAAAACATTAATATTTGATTTATGATTTATATTTGATATATTTACTTTGTTGGAGTTAATAGTGTAAAATTAAGTGTATAGTATTTTCACTAAACGATTTAAAAGAAAAAGAAACACTAATGACTAAAATAAAAGAAAGTTATGATACTAGACCAATTCATTGAAATTTTGACGGACGTAAAAAAGTTGTTTCTTCCTCTACCTCTATAATTTTGTCCTACACTTTTATAAACATGTAAATTTTTATTTTGTTTTTCTCAATTGTAAGTTAAAATATATCTTTTACATTACTTAATTTGAAAGAAATTTCAAGTTACACAATTTTGAAGAGGTTCTGAATTATATAATTCAAAAATTATTTTTGACTTCGAATTACATAATTCATAAATCATTTTGAAAAAAAAACTTTCGAGTTGCATAATTCATAACTTTTTTTTATTTCTAAAATAAAAATTTTGAAATAGGATTTTTGGAATAAGCTTCCATAACACATAAAATACATTTTGGAAGGAGTTTTCTAAAACATAATTTTCAGAAGATATATGATACTTTTCAAAACTATTTTTCTTAAACAAGTTGTGATCTGAAACGAATTTTCAGAACAAGTTTTTCATATTGTAAATGATGGTTTCTAGAACTAGCTTTCGAGCAACTCTCTCTTTTCTTCTTCTTCCTCTCCACGGGTGCAGTGCGACGAGGAAGAGAAGTATTTTAATTTTTTTTTTTTTGTCTCAATATGGGGTGCAGCTAGTAATTACGTGGGTGCACGCAAAAGTCTCCTGAATTAAAGAAAGAAATGCTGGGCTTAAAATGGATACACCACACGTTTATCTCATGTTAATGGGCACTCCCAAGCACCTAGTATGATTATAGGGTCTCTTAGTGTTGTAATTTAATTAAAATACACTCATTTCAATATATTATTTTTTTAATATGTTTTGAAATATTAAAGTTAGTAACTTAGTAGATATATTAATTAATCTTGATTTATATTTGTCCAAAATATTAGCCCATTTTAGTGTCTAGATAATTTGTATATTTATTCACTCATAATTCACAATATACCAAAATGAAAAAAAAATATATAGTTTTTTAGTTTTTAAGTATATTATGAATAATTAATAAATAAATATACTATTTTTCTGAAAATAACTTATTTCATATTAGTTTAGATGGAATGAGGGAAAAAATGAAAACATTAATAATTATTTTTAATATTACATATAATTTTAATATATTATAATTAATAATTCTTAAAATATAAAATATTTTCTTATTTCTATTTTTATAGGTAAAGTCCCCATTTACAATATATTATAAAATAAAGTATTTTTAGTCATTAAAAATTACAATATCAGAATTAATATATAGAAAATAAATTTGAAAGTTTCTAATTGCATTGTAATTATTTTTAATAAAACAAAATAAAACATTAAAAATAAGTCTGTGATTGAAAGTTAAAATAGTGTATATAATTATATTATTTATATCATATAAGAAATACATTACTTGACTAAATTATGTATAAAAAATATAATTATCTTAATTTGAAATATTTTTTTGTTATTTTTATGGTATTACGTAATATATTTTTTTATCATTAAATTAACCATAATTAAAAGTGAGAACTGAAAAGAAGTTTTTAAAAAATGGCAGAAATTTAAAACTAACTAATGTTTTTACAATTTTCAGGGATTAAAATAATACCTAATCATATTTTGAAAAGGCATATTTGAACCAAAAATTAATATGCAGTTTTGATTCCTTGTTTTCTTCAAATGTGTGATTAATTTGCATTGTTGCGTAAATAGTGCTGAAGTATCAGATCTACATTTGAGCAAAATTGCCTTTTCCTAAAATTTCAAAAAATAGTACAAGAAATATAAAGTGATTTCAAAAAATACTTTTGATATCCTAAAAATACGTTGTGTTTTTTTTTTCTTTTAAAAGTTGTCATTTAATAAGATTGAAACTTAACACTTGTACAAAATATAAATATAAAATAAAACATATTTATATATTATTTCAATTAGTTCATCAAGTTTTATCAAAGGATATACTAAATTGAGATTATTGTCAAGAAAATAATCACAAATTGTTAAAAATAAATAATAAAGCAAATGTTTTTTAGAAATAAACTGAAGCTACCGTGTGCATAACGCTTGAGACACCGTGATTAGCGATTATAATATTAGAGTCAAAGTTTGTGTCATTTTAATTTCTTTAAATAGTTGACCTAAACCTTCACTATACATATGCTTCAGTTGCACCTGCACCAAATTACAACCGTAAGATTACCACAGATTAGTTGGACAAAGCTCAACCAAAATATAGATTCAATTTCCATTTGCGATTACTTCTAAATAAATAAAAAAACAATAGGCAATAATTTCAGGATATTAAACCCAACTCCAAAATTAAAACAAAATAACTACTCATTTAATCATAACATTAAAAAGATACGTTTTTTCAACTGTAAAAGCTAAAATAAAAGATTTAATATAGAGATCAAATCACTAAATTAATAAAATTTATTTTAAAAAGCATAATTTCTCTCAATGAAAAAGGACATAATTGTTTTGAAATTTAAAAAGAAAAAAAAAAGTGTTCACCTGGTGGAATATGGTTTTGTGGAAGAAGGTATAGCTTGTCCACAAAGGCAAGACAAGACAAGTCAGAGACGGCTTGCAACATCAGCAAATTGCAAATGGATATTTTTACACCCACCTCATCCATTTTTCCTTTATAAACATATTGTTTTTTTCATAATCATATTACCCTAAAAATAGATTGTTAAGTAGTTTATGAAGTGTCAAAAAAAAAAAAATCACCTTTTTGGTGCAAAGGAAAATTTATTGAAATGGATGTGAAAATTCATTGAATGGAAAAGAAAATATCATGATCCCTTGTAACAAAGACAATTGTACTTTGTTTTTTTGTTCCTAGTCCAATGAAGCAAGAGGGAAAGAATTGACCCTTGCTTTGCTTGCACCCGTTATCTGACTTGGTTTCCTTTCCTAAAACGATGCATACCTTCAACCACTCTACCACAAAGACACCTAAGTTTGGAGGGAACAATGACCTCATGAGAAAACCCCTTCAGCTAAAATATAATATTAATGTATCAAACAGCAGTGCATGTGAGTTGTGCCACCACCCTTCTCAGACAGCCCTCTTCTATCCAACCAACCACTACTAAACTAACATTACTTCACGACAATCTTCTCCCTCTTCATGGCTGCTTCCTTACCTTAAACCTTTCCTTTCTTCTGGGGCAGTACGAGGCAAGGAAAGTGCTCCTTCTTTGGCAGTTACGTGAAACATTATTGTCATCAGTATTGTTGTTGTCTTTCTGACACCTCTTGCCTCACACTTGAGCCTCACTTTCGTTTCAAAGGCTGTGCTGGATCAAAAAGTCAGTACAAGGTTCAGGTTGGTGTTGTGTTTATGTTTTATATAGTTTTTCACCGTTTCTCTATCTGGGTGTTCTTCAAGTTTGATTCTTTTCTTCTGGGTTCGTCCTGCCGTGTGGGAATACCAGTTTTCCTTGTTGGTTTTGGTGTGGTGCTGTATTGAGATCTACAGGCTAATGCTTACGAGGTTTTAGATCTGTCATTGTGAATAACGATTTCCTTGTTGTAAAAATACGCATATTGAATAGAATATGTATATATAGAGAGTTCATTGTGATTGGCGTTCGTTGAACGTCAGGTACCTTGTTTAAAAAATTGGTAATGGAGAAATGGTCAAAGTAAATGAATTATTGGCTCTTGACTAGAGTTTGAATTAACAGTACTGGTTTTATTTTCCTGGAAGATTGGACTGTAAAATATTCGTTCTCCTTTTATGTATTTGTTTGTTTATTTTTGTGGTATTAAGTTTTTCACCACAGGCTAATCATTAAAATCTTATCTAGAAACAGCTATTCGACACAGAAAATATCAATTATGCAGCTTCAAAAGATCTGTCTCTAAATTATGGAGTGTTTGATTTGGTTTTTACTTTCCTTTTCTGCTTATATATTTATAATTATAAAAAAAATGTCGCTTTTTTTCACCATTCCCTCCACAAAATCATGAAATGGAAACAAGGTGGTGCTTGTATAATTGTTTCTGGAAATAAATTATTTGGAATGGAACCTTACTTTTTTTCTTTTTCCTTTTTTACTGCAGTTAATTTGGATTCTGTCGTAATTGATCTACTAATGGGAATGCACCTCGTCTTGCTTCTCTTTCTGGCTTCTCTGCGATTGGCTTTATCTCAAGATGTTGAACATGGTTTGATTCTAGTAGAGGGAATTCAAGCAATTGCTGAGACTGATGATAACTTCATCTGTGCAACTATTGATTGGTGGCCTCACGACAAGTGTGATTACAACTATTGCCCCTGGGGTGATTCATCTGCTGTAAATTTGGTGAGTATTTTGGACTTATTTGTATACAACATGGCTTAAGCAGAGAATGTATGTAGTCTTCCTATTTCCTACCACTCATTTAGAACTCTAGAAAGCTTTGAAGAAGTTTTAGTGATTGGTCAATGTGGATTGGTTTTTTCAGGACTTGTCTCATCCTTTCCTTGCGAAGGCAATCCAAGGTATTTATATTGTAGAAAATCAGTCGCTCTGATGGAATTCTACTGTTCTGTGGCTTCCTAATGCTAAATATATTTTATTGATGGTATCATGTTTGGAATATTTACTTCAAGTGTGATATCATTCTTTCCATAATGGTTGCTTGATAGCTCTCAAGCCTCTGAGGATAAGAGTTGGAGGTTCTTTGCAAGATCGGGTGCTGTATGAGGTAGGAAGTTTGAAGTCCCCTTGTCATCCATTTCAAAAGATGAAAGGTGGATTGTTTGGATATTCAAAGGGGTGTTTGCAAATGAAAAGGTGGGATGAGCTGAATCACTTTTTCGATGATACAGGGTGAGAATTTAGCACTGAGATTGTTGTTTTATGCACCATCTCCCTCCCCTTTTCCTTCCGGCTAAAGCAAAAATGTGAAAACTCTTATGTAGGGTGCTGTAAGACTGTAAGTCATAAGATTTATTTGCTAAAGAGTAGTTTGCTATTGATTTTTTGAAACACAACTTAAGTGCAGTAATACGAGTGTTTTTGGTGTTCTGCGATTGAAATTAGAGTTACACCTCAGTAATTGGAACAATAAAAGTCCTCAAACTTTTTGTATCCGAGAATCTGAGTTTTGTTCTCATGCATTTTGAATGATTAGTTTAGCCTAAGCACATTTATACTGGAAGGAAAGAAGAAAAGGGAAGGGAAGAGGTGATTATCTGTGGTGTAACATAGCTTGAGTTTGACACTTGCAGGGCCATTGTGACATTTGGTTTGAATGCACTCTATGGGAGGCACCAGAGTAGCCATAGTGTTTGGGGAGGAGACTGGGACTCTTCCAATGCTTATGATTTAATCAATTACACTGTTTCAAAGGGGTACAAGATTGACTCATGGGAATTTGGTAGGACAGAACACAAAGCTATTTATTATGTTCAATTATGTTTCACTGAAACTGATTCTTCCCTGTGCTGCCATAGGTAATGAGTTGAGTGGAAAGGGCATTGGGGCAAGTGTGAGTGCTGCACAGTACGGGAAAGACTTGATAAAGCTTAAAGAAATTTTACACTCATTATACAATAACTCCAATTTCAAACCTTTACTTGTAGCACCTGGAGGGTTCTATAATAAGGACTGGTATGATAAGCTTCTTCAGGTTACAGGTCCAGGCATAGTCAATGTGCTGACTCATCACGTCTATAATTTGGGTGCAGGTTTGCTTCTCACTTACCTAATCATTTCTACTATAGTCATCCTTAGAGAATATTTTACACTGTGACATAACTAGATGATGGATGTGAAAGAAAAGCAGTTATATGGAGATGTTTCTTTCTAGTTTGTTTTAAGTACTGTTGAAATGGCATCAGGAATTGATCCTTTCTGGTTAGTGTGTTAAATAAATTTCTCTTTTGTCAGGTAGTGACGAGCATCTTGACAGGAAGATTCTAGATCCCCAACAGTTGAGCAAGGTAGAATCAACTTTTAGCAATCTTTCAGAAACTATTAAAAAGTATGGCCATTGGTCTTCTGCATGGGTAGGAGAAGCTGGTGGGGCATTCAACAGTGGTGGTCGTCAAATTTCTAACACATTTGTAAATAGCTTTTGGTAATCTTGGTTCTTCCTTGCATCATTTTCTATTCCTCTTCAATTATAATATTTTGTTTGACAAAAAATATCATTAAAATTAATCAAGAAGTTCTAAGATTTAGGTAACTTACAGGTACTTGGATCAACTTGGACTAGCATCCAGATACAACACTAAGGTTTACTGCAGACAAACTTTAATTGGAGGAAACTATGGTCTTCTCGATACCACTACTTTCGTTCCTAATCCTGACTACTACAGGCAAGTGTAAAAGGAAGAATATATATATATATATATATAATAATGTAAATATCCAGTGCTTAACATATCTAATCTATGTCCTGATGATGTTTTGAGCAGTGCACTTTTGTGGCATCAGCTAATGGGGAAGACTGTTCTTGCAGCGAGTAGTGATGTTTTTTCCCCTTCTTTACGCACTTATGCACATTGTTCAAAAGGCAGAGTAAGTGCCTATCATCTTATAGAAGGATTGTTCTTCTATATCTGATGTTTGCTTACCAGCTTCTAAAGTTTTAAGTTCACGTAACATTCAACAATCATACATCACTATATGCTAGATTGAATTCTAGCTCGATTCATAGAAGAACCAACATCCATGAATTGAATGTTATGCTACCATACTTGTTGGGCCATATATTGGTAGTTTAATAAGCGATCCATTAATATAATTTTTTATTAGCTTCCTATAATTTTCTTTGAATTTCATCATACAGGAAGGTATAACATTACTTCTGATCAATTTGAGCAATCAGACTCGTTTCACACTGATGGTTCATGATCGTGCGCCTGTGAGTAATGGAGGAAATGAAAATGCTACGATGATCCATGCAGAAAATTCATTCTTTAGTCATCTGAAGAGGGCATTTTCTTGGATTGGAAGAAAAGGATCAGAAGTGACATTCAGGGAGGAGTACCACTTAAATGCAAAAGATGATTACCTTAGAAGCCAAACCATGTTGCTCAATGGTGTTCCCCTAGAGTTGACAAATGATGGAGAAATTTCAACGTTGGATCCACTACTCAATAGTGTAGACTCTCCAATAGTCCTAGCTCCTCTATCCATTGCATTTGTTGTATTCCCCAACTTTGATGCTCCAGCTTGTGCTGGACATAAAAAACTTTAACCCAAAGCCTCCTTCAATGAATCTTGTAGAGTAGGAAATATTAGGACTGAGGAATGTAAGCTGTCATTAGAATTGTATTTAATAGGCTATATACTTTGTCAAAGTTGTAATCCCCTTTACAGTAATTTAATACGAACCACACTTACTAAAATCATAATTAATTTGCATATATGTTGTTGATTCAATTTATTTAAAATTCAACTCTAGTAATTATCTTCTTTTTATAAAAAAAGAGTTTGAGGTATTGGTCTTTTACTAATTTTTTTGATAAAATAAGCAACGATTGTCTAAATGAAATAATTTTGTTCGGATAATGATGTTGCAGTTAAATTTTAACTAATTTTATTTTTTAACACTTTTTAATCATTAATAAAAACAATATATTCATTATTGAGCGAAGTCTATGAAATTACTAAAATTATAAGTTTGACATAAATAGAGTTCATTAATATCAACTAATAATTAAAGGATGCGATTGAGAAAATATGCTATAAAAATGTTTCCTTGCTTTGATAGGCTTGTTAATTACAAACCATGCTTCAATTCACCATTTCAATCATATAAGAAAATTATATACACAATTCAACTGCCAAAAGTTTACATAGTTCACTTCGAGTTAATTAATATGGATTACATGTTTGGAAACAGAAAAACCATTCGAAACATGTTTAAGGCACTGGAATAGTTGTTATTTTTGTCCCAACATGATTAGTAATTTTGTGCGAGGTCAATTCTGCATTGCAAAGCAAGGTTTTGAGAAATATTATTCAGTTGCTTTTGTTGGGGAAAATTTGACAAAAAATTATTGGAATTGTACATTTCAGTAATTACACGTCTAAAAGTGTTTTTCTTCAATATACACAGATAATAACTTCGAAATACTACTACTAAATTTGTCGTTAGAGAGCACTGTAGGGGATCCACCCATAAAAGCAGGGTGAGAAATGAACAAATTGAATGTGGTATTGCAAAAAGAAGAGTTAAGTCCGTTACAAATTGAATATAATGCAACACAGGTGTGTGTAAGCAAAATGAAAAGTTTGTTTTATTGTAACAAGTGATGGATCCAAAGAGAAAACAATGATGAGGGCGTAGGGCAGGTTATAAAATTTAGCAACAGAGGAAATCATTCTTATTTTCCGAGTAAGCGACGGCCACGTTGATTAGCACCTTTCATTCGGTAATTCAACTCATCCACATCATCGTACAGATGATTCAATGCTTTGTTATGCCTGCAAGAGCCATGGCATTCATGAAAATGTTAGGTAAACTATAACCTTGTTTTATAAGTATATTAAAGCCTAGTGTTCATGAATCACTTGAGGATGCGATACAAGACAATGTGATTCACTAACCTCTCAATTTCGGATCCCATGTCAACAGCCATGTCTTTAAGCTCCCCCAACAGATCACTTAAATCTGATAGTGCATCATCTTGCTTCTTTTTTTCAACCTGTTTCAGGACATTTTCTTTAGTACCTTAATTCAATATTAAACATAAATGATGAAGATAAGGTCAGCAAAATTGGTAAGGATTGTAAATAAAACTGGTTTGTTTATAAAACTTGTGCTCTGATCATGAGCTGAAACTATTGTAAGTAATCACTAACACTAATTAACCACAGAGAGAATAACTGGTATCATAACAGTACCTAACACATTTAAAGCTTTAAACAACAACTTAATCTTCATGAAGTAGTTGATACAAACCTCAACTTTTTCAAGTGCAGTGGTTGGTTCCTGAGGTAGGGTCTGCAGCTTGGACTGCCCTTTGGCGGCAGAAGTCAGCCCCAACTTCTCTCTCTGCTCCAGATGATTGCCCTTGCTTCTCACTGGGTCATCTGCATATCATGAACCACATTATGCCAATGATACAACAATAATAACAACAACAACAACAAAGCCACATTATTCCATTAGTAGGTCCGTTACATGGATCACACACATAAGCCATTTGATTTCGTTAAAAACCAAAAGGTTCCAAAGATGTTAATTATCATGAGATTATGGAATTGAAACTACAAAAGAAAACTATGCAGAGAAGACATTAACCTCTAACAATAACTGGGCCTGTTATTGCTCGCGTCTTCTTTGGTTTCCATGTTCTGGAGAAGAGGCCACCGAGGCTTCCCAAGAGCTTTTCCCCCTGGAAGCAGAATTAGTCAAAATTTAGTCAGATTTAGAGCAGAATACTATTTGATTTGAATTCAAAGGGGTTTCACAACATCACAGTATTCTCAGCAAGGTAAAACAGCATGAAGAAACTACTCATATAGGAAGACAGAAAAAGTAACGAGATCGATACCCGGCTTAAATCGTGGTCGATGTCAGCAGCAACATGGTGACTCCTGGTAATTTGCTCACCCTGTTGATGAAGGGTGACTAGTGTGTTGGTGGCATCCTCTCTTATGTTCTCTGCTATCTTCAAACAACTGTTGACTGAATTTGTAGTCTCTTCAGCCTTGTAAACAGCATAACTCTCCAGTTCTTGAACCGATTGATTCTCTAATCCGCCTGAATCACGAAAAACATTTTTGTACTTGTTCCGGTTGGTCGATTGAAAGGCATACGAAACCGATGAAGATTTCTTAGTCGCATCAACGTCATCATTAAAGGGGTTGGTGTTAACTTCCAGGGTAACAAGTGCTCGATCCGAAGAAGTCTTTTTCGAGGAACTATGCCTTTTGGTATTCTTTTCCTCATCATCAGAATCAAACGGATTAGTCCAAGATTCAACAGAACTAGGTTTAGCAACCTTCAAAGGAGATTTCTTGACACCCGACATTGTCTCTCTTCTTGCAAAAATGATTCAGAGGCCGATTAAGAAGTAAAATTCTCAAAACCCTGTTCGACCTAAAAGGATAAGCTAATTTTTTCCCTGCAAAGACAAGCAAGTGCTATTCAATCACTGTAAATATTCCACAACAAGCAAAAGAAACCCAAATACCAAATCCTTAATCCACTTATCACAAAAGCATTAATTTATCAAGAAACCTTATTCATAACTTGACTAAAACTACATGTTAATAAAAGGGCCAAAAAACCGGACCAAAGCGATTAAGTGTAAAGCAACATATAAAAAATGGAATCAACAACCATTGACAATCACATGGAAAGGGATTGAAAAGAATAAAAAAAAAGTACACAAATTCCCAACAGAAAATGAAATAGCATTTTCTTTTCTTTTTCAGAAGCCTATGTAGAAAGATCAAGAAACACGAGATTTCCGAGAATAGTGCAAGACAGAAGAAAGCAAGAATACCCAAATGGATTAAAAGGCTTCTCCAAGCAACAGACTCATCAAAATCAAAAACTTGTACAAGAGAAAGCAAGATGGTACCAGGGAGAGGACAAAAAATGTTCAGAAAGACTCAATTTTGAGAGCTCTGAACAACGGAAGAAGAAAAAGGGTTTGGATAAGAAGTTGGTAAAAGCCAAAATCGCGTCAAGAAAGGTCAGAGTTGGAGGGTGGGTGGAAAGCCCAACGAAACCGCAGTTCGCAAGGCAAGATCGAGAGTGAAAGTTCTCTCAGAGGGGTTTGGTAATACGCTCTTGCTCTGTGTTCGTCCGTTTGTTTAATTAAAATATTATATTTATTTTTTAGTTTATTCTAAGGCGTCGTTTGAATTGAGACGTTGAATGGATCTAGTGGGGACCTTTGGAGATGTGCTATGTAGGGGCCATTCCAAACAGGAAAAAAATTGAAAAAGGACTTTTGACAACTTCTTTAAACGTGGGAAATCAATTTCTTCTTTTAGCGTTTTAGGGTACCAATTATTCCAATGAAAGGGAAAGGAAGAGGATTCTACCTTCCTATGTGAAGGAAGGAAGGGAGGATACCAGAAGAAGAATATTTGGGATTCTATAAAACTAAAAGATATTCTTTTATATTGAATATTATCAAACAAATTATTAAGAGATAATAATTTAGTTACTCTTTTATAACTTATTAAACTTTATAACGATAAATGAATAAATATTTAAAATATAAAAATGTTTTATTTATACTAATATTTTAAATTGTAATATAAAATTATTTTTAAGGTGGACAAAAAAAACTATTCACATAATTTAATAAGACAGAGTATAAGTATGATAATGTCCAACTCATCTCATACATGCATTTATTATATATAAAATAATTAAATTCAAATATTTTTTACATTTCTACAAATGGTTGATTTGACAATAATTAAATTTTACATTATTAGGTCTTCTCCTTACATGAATTTGAATCTTAGATAGTTACGTTGTTGGTCTATTTATTTTATTTATGATGCTTTCTTTTTCTAATTGATGTGAATTATTATTGGGGTTTTATTTCCATTTTTTACTGAACAAGTAATAAATTCTTGCCGGCCATTGACTTAGTATTGTGTTGGGTAGTCCAAAGATGTCACTGTAACTCAACAACCGTGTTATTTATTATAATTAAAGAAACAACGGTTGTAATTTTATTATCCACACTTATAAGTTTTATCTTTTTTTTTTTCATTTCATGAGTTTATATACTCAGTTAATGTAATTTGGAATTAGTATCTATTTAAAAGGAATTTTAATTTATTTACTCATTTTATTTTATACCAATGAAATGTTTTAAAATTATATCATACTAATATTAAATTATTTTTTTAACATATGTGTGTTCGTCTATATTATACTTGCCTATTAGGGTTTACGTTGGATTAGTTCGTGACAGAAAGATTCGTCAACGAACCCAATACGTGTTTTAGATTTGAATATCATATTTATTAAATATAACACAATTAACTTAAAGCAATTTTATTAAATATCATATGTATTATTTTGTTAAATGGATGGCATCTGACTTAAATAATTCTTTTAAAGAAAAGTATTACTATGCAAGAAAACTATTATTAAAATATTTAATGTTTACAAAAATTATTTTTCATCTTAATTCTTAACTTATTTTTGCAGAATACAGTCAAACAATGAAATCCAAATTCAAGTTTATACTTTAAATATCACGTGATAAAATGTAAAATAAATTATTTAATGTTTTTAAAACTATTATATTCGTATCATTTATAATAATGTATTTAATAAATATTTTGTTTTCTATTTTACTCTTCAATGTCAATCTATTAATAAATAATAGTACAAATAAAACAATATATTTTTGTTATAAAATAAAAATAAAAATATTTTTTTATTTCAATTTTTCTTTTCAGTATATGACATTTTCTTTCTGGTTATTCAATTTCAACTTTTTCATACTTTAATCTATTAAAATATTTTTTATTGTTTTTTTTCATTTAATTATTAACAATTTGTTTATGTTTTGTTCATAAAAGATTAATTTGGGTAAGAAAGTTATAAGTCTTACTTTCTTCTCCATTAAAAGAAGAATATTACTACATTAATATTTCTTGAACCTACAGTTTTTCTTATGTATACTAAAGGAGACATTGATGTAATTTTTAAACTACATTATTTTTTGTTGACTTACCATAACCCTCGTTAACAAGTGCGCATATTTAAAAAACTTTGGTTAAGTGGTGATGGTTTCTAGAGAAATTGTAGTTAATTTTGATTTTCATCCTGTTCTCATATTCTTTTATTTCATATTTTTACTATTCCATAAATATTTAAATGTTTTCTTTCCTCACACTAAATATTTTTGTCAATTTTTATTACTTTTTTATAAAATTTTGTAAACTTTAATTATGTATTTTTTGACATTTTTCTTTTACATATTTTGGATAAATACTTAATAATTTATTGCATGAAAAAATTTATAGTCATTCTCGTTCAAAATCAAGATGAATAAAAAAAATTCCATGAATAAAATATGCTAATGAAATCTTTACCTATACTTTTAGTAAAGTTCTTCATGTCAAGAAATCACACCATCATTGGCATTTTAAAATGATATTTTTTAATCAAATTTTACATAAACTTGATGGTTAAAGTAGTAGTAAAGACGACGAAGTTGCTAAAGCATTATAGGAGTTAATACTATTTAACTCATGATTGTTTATAAACAAATAATTGAGAACATAACAAGAATCATGTGTGCAATTTTCGAGTTACATCGTGAGCATAGGGACTTATAAGGTTAGATAACTGTTATGAAAATAAGAGAATTTCTTATAAATATAAAAATATAGTATATATAAGAGTATGCCTTGACAATAATATCAAATCAAGACATACAAAAAAATACCTTAGTTGATATATGATTCCCTCAGTGATGACAAGTAGGGGTTTAGACAACAACAATGAAAAATAAAAAGTTGTGAATAATTTATGAAAAAGGAAAAAAATGTGAGTTATTAAGGGAATAGGATGAGGGATTTAATGATGACAAAAAAGGATAAAAAAAATCTATAAAAAACTTATTATTATTAAAGAAAAAAATATTATGTGAGAACTATTCATATATAAATTTAAATTTGTTTGTCAATGATTTAAATATCAGGTGATCATAATAACTTAGTATTGGTCCATTAATATATTATACAAAATTAAATTTAAGAGTAAATTTATAACAAGTATACGAATAAATTAATTATGGATAAAATTATAAATAAATATTTAAAATACTTAAAAAATATCTTAAAAATTCATATAATTAACTAACAATGCAATATATAACTGTATGATATGCAATCAAAAACATGTACCTTACATAAACTACAACTTAATTTAATCTTAACCCAATATCATAATAAACTAATAATTGAATAATTTGAAGGTTTGGATTATTTGTCCAAAAAAATCACTTACCTCCTTTCAGATACTAAGAAACTAGGTGATTTTTTTAATAATTTAATTTATTAACTATTAATAATTACTGAGAACAAATAAATTAAGAAATGATTGGATATATCTTTTGTCTCACAACAAGCAATTATCGTATATATAGAAAACAATAATAGTTATGATAAATAACAAGTATGGAGGTAGTAAATATACTTATAACCAAAATATATTTATTTGATACGGAATAAACAATAATAAAATTTTAACAAGCACAGACAATTTGATTTGAACAAAACACTTAAACTATCCTGTTTAACTTAATTTTATGATTAATTTCGTTAAATCATTTTATTTCTTAAAAACTCTTAAAAGAATTTCCAAGGTATTCTTATAAAAATAATATTTAAAAAAATTATGACCATATAAATGAAAAGCAACATAACACATATTTATGAATAATAATTTTTAAATTTTATATAAATATTGGTAATTATCTTCACATATATTTTAAAATAAACTATATATCATATATATCTCTATACAATTGTTTTTGTTGAAAAATAGACTAAAAATTACAAATAAAAGTGAATTATTTGTTTCTTATATTTCAATAAAAATATTTACTTTATTATATTTTTAATATTTAACTTTTGTTTTTTAAATCTCAAAGTTTTAGTCGATAAATTAGTTTTAAAGAAAGTAAGGAAAATGAATATCAATTTATTAAAAAACAAATAAAATAAATATTGTTTAATAAAAAATAAAAGGAAAATCAATATTTATATAAAATTAAAGAGAATTATTATTATTTTTATTAAAAATATAAAGATATATATTTTTTTAAAAACTATACAAATATAATTGCACTTTCTTGGAAGAGAGGAGGTATTATGATTTTTTTTTTCTGTTTTTATATTTTTCACTTAGATCAAATAAAGAAATTAATAATTTGTTATTTTATTTTAAAAATATCCCAAGCGTAGGGTTTCCTTCTCCTTCTGGCAGTATCACCACTAACCCCAAAATTGCAAATTGTGCAGCTAAAGGCAGAGAGCAGCACTGTGAGAAACACAACAAACACTGCTGCAAGCAACTGTTACCAAACACTCACACACTTTCGTCAAACAGTTGGAAGGCGCAATGGGAGGGAGGAAGAAGAAGTTCATCGACAAGAAGAACTCTGCCACTTTCCAACTCATCGCTCGCGACTCCTCCGACCCCTCTTTCTCCCAATCCGACCTCGTCTTCGTCCGCGTCGACAACAACCCCGTTTCCTTCCCCGTCGCAGAAGACTCCGTTTACGACGATGCTGCCGATGACTACGACGATTACGACGGGGTTAGCGGCGGCCCATTGCCCGAGGACGTCAGGAAGGAGATTCTGGAGCTAGGGTTTCCGGATGATGGCTATAACTACTTGAATCACTTGAGGGAAATCAAGAATACTGGCGCTGGTGCTGCTTTCTTTCACAACCCCAAGTTCAAGCTTCAGCACCTCCCTCGTGATGTTAAGGTGCTCCCGTCTTTTTCTCTCGTTTTTTTTTTTAATCCGAATTTTGGGTGTCTTTTAGATTGATCAGTGTCTTTGATTTTCTTTCCGGGTTCATAAGATAGGTGGCAAATAAGTAAGGGAGCATTTGTTTTATGGTATGATTTTGTGCTCCATAGGGATATTACACACAAGTTAGGTTTGTATATTGAATAATTTTAGAAAAAAAGATTAAAATTGGTTTAATTTAAAATGTGGCAAATAAAAAGAAGAAAGTAACCTTGTACAGTCCGGTTATAATACACGATACTCACCCCTCTTCATGATAGAAACGGTTCTAATTGTGAAAGTGTACTTTTTTTCTAACTAATGTAGGACTATTATTCTCACCTTCACATTCCCTGGAATAATGAAAGATGACGTGAACTGAACATTCCCACCCAAAGTTATAATTCTATTGTTGTAGTTGTGCGCATGAAGTTTTGCAGACTCAAACACGGCCTTAGTGACTTTTGTTTAGTTTAGCATTTAAATTGTGAGGTCTATGATATTAATATGAGCTTGAACTGAAGGGATGGATTGCTAGGTTGCTTGTTGAAGTGGAAATTGATTGTTTGTGTTTTTTTTTTGCTGGTGAGTTTAGGCTTATGATGCTTCGAGATTGCAAATTTCTGAGGCCCATGCAGAGCCCGAGGAGAATTCTCTATACAGTGTTGCATCCAAGACTACCAGCGTAAGGGTGCAGAAGGCGGTTGATCCTGAAGTGGCTGCATTGCTTGATGACAGCGATGTGTCACGGTTGGGATCTGATGTTGAGGATTTGGAAGAAGACTTTGTTGTTCAGGCAAATCTCCTTGAAGATGAAGATGGTGAAGAGAAGAGTCCTTTTTGTAATAAAACGAGTTTTTGTGAGGAATCTCTGGTAAAAAAAAGCCCAGACATTGCACATGTACTGCAAGTTTCTACCCATTCCAGAGATACAGATGATTCTGGACCTTTTCATGGGGTAGCAAATGGTGTACCAGGAGTGGAGTGTGTTGCTGAGAAGCCACGAGCTCGTCGTTTGCTGGATGAGCAATTTGATTTGGTGAGTTTCTTATCCATAGCATTTTGTTCTGTGTCAATATTTTGGTTCTCTGTTGCTTTCTCTTTAGGAATTGTAGTATTTAATGAGGCATGTCGAGCCTCTTTGTTTCTGGTATCTGAGGAGGATGCCTTTGCCAAATTTTGTCTGTTGCTATAATTGCAGGTATCATGTCTTTACTGACTGTCTGATCCTTTTTACCTAAGTTTCTCATTCTCTGTATATTTGTCTCATAGCTTGAACGCCAGGAGTATGGGACTGATGACGATGAAGATGACGGTGATTATTATGAAAATTATCAAGCCGATGAAGATGAGTCCCTTGCTGAGAAGCTCAAACTCTCTCTTAACAACCGTGGGATGGATGATATAGAACTTGATGATGACAAATATAAGGTTCCTGCAGATTTATTGAACAATAAAGAGGCCCCACATGAGGAACAAGACTATTCTGCTGCTGATCTGATTCGTCGTTGCAAGGAATATGCCGAGGGGTATGAGGCTGAAGATGAGAACAAGGATGTTGTACTTGTAGAAGAAAGTAGTGATGAATCAGAAGTTTGGGATTGTGAGACCATTGTTTCGACGTACTCAAATTTAGATAATCACCCAGGAAAGATAGAAGCACCCGGAGTGTCTAGGAAAAAGAAACTTGCTCAAACCGTGTCTGCAGCCTTGAGTTCCTCTAATCAAATAATATCCCTTAGAGGGAAAGAGAAACTGCCTGTAGACTTCCTTCCTGGTGGTAGGAAAGCTTCCACTGAAAAGGTTAAAGGCATTCCAAAAACTGAACAGATCAAGAGAAAACAACATGGGCTTGAGACAAAGGAGGAGAAGAAAGAACGGAAGGTATCTATATTGTCAACTTGATTCTATGATACCTATGTTTTATGTTTTCCTTTTATACAAGTCTATTGCTATTATTACTACCTTACATTGACAATAATGGTTGGTTGTGTTGTTTTGTAGGCTGCTGTGAAGGAGGAACGACGTGAGGCACGTCGCATTAAAAAAGAAACAAAAGAGCTTTATAGATGTGAAGCACATCGGGCACAGAGAGTTGCTGCTGTGGCTGGTCCTTCTTCCATTCATCTTCTGTAAGTCTTGAAATTGTAAGTTGGCTTATGACTTTCTATAAAAATTGGATACATTGGTTCCTACATGTATGCGTACAATATATGAAACCTTCAGTTAAAGGTGAAAGTAGATCAATATCATCAGACAAGGTCAAAGGTGCTTGGATGATATGCCCCAATACTGCACAGCAGATATCACAGTACAGGATATGACATATAGAGTTAAAGAAAAAAGACATTATGCTTGTATAGTGGGATTTATTAAATGATGTATTTATTAAATATAAACAAATTATATATATATATATATATATATATATATATATATATATATTAATATTTGAAGTTATCAAAGTCTAACAAATTTCACTTTTATGGAGGGATTGGCTTTTTAGTTAGTTTAGAGACATTTTTCAGTGTCTTGAATCGTTTCAACTTGTGTCAAATTCTTTCACTTTATTTTGAAATGTGTTTCAGGCATTTGGAAATTATCCATCATGATTTAAATTTATATTCTGGATTGCATTAGCCTGAATCCTATGCTTGTGATGATTTCACGAATGTTTTTTTTCTAAGATGTATTTTGTTTGAGTACTGTATCCTTCCTGGTAAGAAAAATAGGTTTCTATCTGATGAAGAAAACTTAAGTTTTTGTATGCAGGTCATGGCTCGCAAACCTCGTTAAACATGTATTGGTTCAGCAAAAATATATTCTCATTTTTGTGCTTATAGATTGACTTGTAGTGTGGCCGGTGCTATATTGTTTACTAGGATAGGGATGATTACTAACTTTGAATTTCATTGAATGTTACGGCATCATTTTATGTTAATTCTCACTTTAAAAGCGAGTGTCCAGATATTGTGGCTTATGTGTTTTTCTTTGTGCTGACTTTGGTTTTCTTTCTATCTCTGTAGGTAAGTTAACAATTAGAAGTACTGCATGCCACTCGTTCGTGTGTCTGCTGTGTTCCGCTCTTTTAAAGCTTTCGAGGTTCTATGACGATGCTTTCGCACATCTTTATCAAGTTTTGCCACTACACATGGCTGTGATGAGTCTTTTTATACGAGCAAGAATGTGCTCAGAAAGTTTATTTGTTATTCTTATGCATAAGGTTTACCAAAAATCTTTATTTTGTTATTGCTGAAGGAAGTGTTTTTAGTGGCCTTTGTTTCCTTTGTTTTTTAGAACAAAGTACGGCAGCCATATGTACGTTTTGTTTTGGCCTTAATTATACAGGATGATACGCAAATAGTTTTAATTATTCTTCTGAGTTGAGTTATATGGTTTACTGATCAAAGGCTAAGAATATATTGTGCCTTTGGCCGATATTCTGTGATATATGTAACACCTACTTTAGCTATTTAGAAAATTTGGAGTTTGAGTTCGGCTTCAAATTTTGAATTTCAAGCAGAGGTCTGGTGGAGTTTTGAACTGATGCAATTCTATTTGGCCGAATCCGTAGTTCTTGCAGAGAATTCGGACTATGAACTATTGAGCCTATTGCTATAATGTTGGATAGGCACCCCAAAATCCTACGTAGCTTTTCCTTCAGCAAGTGAGCCATTTTAAAACTAGCAAAACTTATGTTATTTAATGACTAAACCGGAATTATCACATTTTCAATGTACATGTTCCTTAAGATATTACATTGCCCATTCACAAGGAATAACGAGCTTTAGGGGGATGTCTGTACAAGTGTCCAATAAGAAATGCCAATTATTTAGTTTTTTGAACTAGTTTCAACTTTAGGCTGTAATATTTACCATTTCTATCCGCATCTCACTTCGTTCACACTAATAGAGTAACACCCTAATATTTACCAAAAAGGTCTGCGTTTTACAAGAACAAAGCTCCTACTCATTGTAAATCAAGGATGAAAGGTTTGGAAGAGAGTATTTTGGTTATAGGAATGTTAAAATGTAAGATGAAAGGGAGGAATGTGATAATAAAAGCATGAGGCGTGAGGCAGGCACATGGCGTTGGCTTATCCAACCCAAAGGAGATAACAGGTGAGAGAGTGGCACTGAGCCACAACCAATAAGGAGAATCCAACTCAGCTTATAGACTGCCCTCACCTTATCCACAATCCCCAACTTCCTCTCCTTAGTTAACAGCCACCAATCTCCCTTATCAGAATCTAAAAACCTTCCCTTCTTACTTCTTCCTTCTCTTCCAACCCTTCACTCCACTCCATTCTCACACAACCAACCATGTCGCTCACAATTCCCACCAATCTATCCAAGCCCGCCGCCCTCCGCCCCAAACTAGGCGCCAAACTCCGCCCCACCATCGTCTGCAATGCCAACCCCAACAACTCCGACAACAACACCACCACATCCTCCGATCTGAAGGCCTTCTCCGCCGCCCTCGCCCTCTCCTCCATCCTGCTCTCGGCGCCGCTACCCGCCGTCGCCGACATCTCCGGCCTGACTCCCTGCAAGGAGTCGAAGCAGTTCGCGAAGCGCCAGAAGCAGTCCATTAAGAAGCTGGAGTCGTCGCTGAAGCTGTACGCGCCGGACAGCGCCCCCGCCCTGGCCATAAAGGCGTCGGTGGAGAAGACGAAGCGGCGGTTTGACAACTACGGGAAGCAGGGGCTTCTGTGCGGCGCCGACGGGCTGCCGCACCTGATCGTGAGCGGGGACCAGAGGCACTGGGGCGAATTCATCACTCCTGGGATCCTGTTCCTGTACATCGCGGGTTGGATCGGGTGGGTGGGTCGGAGCTACCTTATTGCCATCAGGGATGAGAAAAAACCCACCATGAAGGAGATCATCATCGACGTTCCTCTCGCCTCTCGCTTGCTCTTCCGGGGCTTCAGCTGGCCCGTTGCTGCCTACAGAGAGCTCATCAACGGTGACCTCATTGCCAAGGATGTTTAGCCCAACTCATTCCCTTCCCAAGGTCCCTTCTTCACTCCCTCTTCCACTTTCTATTTCTGTGCCTTTTTTCCCCATTATTATTCACTTCGCTTTTTTCTTTCTTCTCTTCTCAGATACCATAGAGGAAGCCAGGCTGGGATGTTTATGCGCTCACTTTGTATAATTTTTTACATGTAATGCAATGTAATCTAATGCATCTCAACCTTTTCGCTTCTTTTCTTCTCTCTCTCTCTCTCCCATTCCTAAATTTAAATACAACGTCTTTTTCTATCCAAAACTTCGGTTACGCTCTTCTTTTCCTACAACTCTGGGATTTACAATTGCGGGGAAGATTGATTTTACAGAAATAATTGCATTTTTTCTTTTTAAAATATATTATAGATCCTTTGTCGAACCAATCGTGCACCAAAAAATTATATCCAAGATACTAAAGTAGGCAAATGTCCATGTTTCGTTGATGAATTGTTGGTTTTTGGTTTATAAAAATATATTATTGTATAGGTTATGATGATCCCAGCCCGTACTATTATTACTAAAATTAAGGCAATAAAATCATTTTAAACTAAATTATATTATCTCAATTAATAATCTATAATTGTTATGAATATTTAAACTACATAACTAAAGCAATCAATGCCAAGAAACACAAGATTGTATTTTAAGAATGCAAGAAAAAACATGCAATTTGAGATCGAAATTTGGTATGCTAATAGTTTGAAAATATAAATATTTATACACTTCCAGTTTTTAGATGTCTCGATAATTCTATATATAAAGACACTGTCCCGTCTGTTTTAGATTTACTTTCCAAGGCTAAGAATATCAATCCAACATTATATTAGAACTTGTTGTGACATCATGGATTCGTAGAGTCACCATTTCTTTTCTATTTTATCCTTCCTTTTCTGGAGATGTGCATAGTCAGGTAGAGGGAGAAAATAATCCCCTCTGATCGAAGTGGCAAGAGTAGGCAGAACATGCTGAAAGTCATCTTTTTGACGTGCATTTGCTTTCTAAAAAAAATCATCGTTTATTTTTATCATTTTAAATGAATTATGCCAAGAATCATTCATTAAGAAAATTGTATGCCAACTAAATTCACACGTCGATCACGCACAATTCCTACAATCCTATCTTCTCCCATTCCTGCCCCCTAAACACAAAAAAGGAAAAAAAGAAAAATCTCCAGGCATCCTCAGTCACTTCTGCCAGGTCGTTCCCTGTTCTTCTATACTATCACCCACTTTGATTCTTTCAGATTCAATTGAAACCATAAGACGACGTTTTTACAGAAATCTCACTTTTAACAAGGAGAGGGGAGACGGACTGTTCTGTTGTCCAGAATAAAGCAATTTTCTTGCCAGGACGGCTTCCCCAACCATAAACCCTGAAACAATGGCAAATCAAATTAGTGGACTTGATTTTGTAAGACACTGAAAAGAATAAAAAATGGAAGAGGAAGATTGATACTACATGAATGTTGTAGAAACTGCCAAGAAGCAATCTTCAATACTTCAGGATTTAAAAAATGAAGAAAACATGAATTTTTAACGACTCAAACAACGGTAAGGGAGCATCATTACATTTTCATTCTATTCTGTTCTTCTACCATTAACATTTTCCATTATTTAATTTCCTCCGTAAATTAGATATTAAAGGTATTCCTCCATTGTCACAGTATGTGAACTATGCACCTATAATGCCTGAAAACTACTAAACTGTCTTCAGTACGTACACAAGCGAGTCTGGTCAAAGGTTAGAGATGCAAGAGACAAGGATTATGTGCTGGACTTTCCATCCAACCAGCATTTTGAATTCGATAGTTCCACTGTAATGACGTAAGTACTCGGTAAGCTACTTTTATGTACAGAGAGAAACAGTTGAGACACATTGATACAAACCTTTGAGGTCATTCTCAACTGCTGAACCTCGACGAATTAGAAGAGTGCCAGCCTACATTTGAGGGAGGAGCTAGGTAGCAGTTATGGGGTTTTAGTTTTTATGCTTTTCTTCGAAGCTGAAATAAAAGCAAAAGAGTAAATGTAAGCAAGTTACAATTTCAATGAACTCCAATGAATTAGCAAGAGAGAGAAAAAAGATAAAAAATAACTTTCAACTTGCAAATTCATACCTGAGCCTCTAACTCGGCAATTCTTTGCAAGGATGCATGTTCAAAGCAAGCGCGGCGCTTACATTCTTCCTCCAGCAAATTAGTAAATTGGTATCTCAGCTCTGCCATTTCCTGAACTAAGTCCTCTGCTTCTTCTTTAGCCCTCAACTTTTCCTCTCTTAATTCTTCCTAGCAGAGGAGGTCAAAATACAATATAAATCTCAGCTAAAAAAATCATTTGCGTGGAGTTATGAAATAAAGTGTCATTAACAAAATTCATGCAGACCACTTCAATTTTTAGGATGGACATACCTTAAGTTTCTTGACAAGACATTCATATTCTTGGATCTGTTGTGACATCTCCATCTCCAATTTCAAATCTGCAGCTGGATCTAAGATGATTACAGATCTTCCAACATGAGGACCATGTAATACAGAAGTGCTGTGGAAATATTAAGAAAAGCATTACATGAAAGTTTAGTGGAAGTTGATGAATCACTTTTAAAAATCCAATCCATTTAGAGATAGGAACTTGGGTATATGTGATACCTAAGTTCCACATTGAATAGCATAGAATGCTCAGTGAAATACTTAAGTGGCTTGGTTCTCCCACTTGATATCCTAAATCTTAGACCCTAAAATGTTAAATTGATAAGTCCCCACTATGAAACTATCAATTGAAGGTCAAGCCCGAAAGATAACAACAGATCCCAATGAAAACATCTTCATCCTTCAGCAACTATACACAACTAACATAACATACTTAACTGGTCTCATGTCAAAGATAATTATTCAAGCATCTAAATATAACTTCAAAATATGTACCTTGTGTTCTCCACTACGGTAGAGTTGTTGCCGTGTTCACTCAAGGAAGATTGAGTATCGAGTAGTGGTCTGTCCTTATTTTCTAGCCAGTATCCATCCTTTAGAGAAGAAATTTTAGAGGTTTTGCTGGCAGCATCAAGCTTCTCTTTAAGTTCCCTATTCTCTTCATTTAGAGAGAGAATTGTTTTTTGGGTATCCTGCAATGCAACCTGGAGCTCCTCAATTGAACTACTCATTTTATTATTTTCATCTAGAGTTTCTTCCTGGATTTTCTTGGCCTCAAAAAGACTCTGTTCCAAGGCCATCATGTCAAGCCTCATGCTCTCTAATTCAAACTGCGACTCTAATGCTATGGATGAAAATGAGTCCTCTAGTTTCTCCATGGACAAAGTGGACTTCTCTAGTTCTATTTCTTTATGATCTAGTTCCTGGATCAAGGAAAATTGCTTTGAACTGTATCGTTTCAGCTCTTCCCTCAAGCTGAAAACCTCCTCTTGTAAAACTTCCATCCCCTCCAATTTCAATTCAAGGCTGCGAACATGCTCTTCCAGATAGTTCACCTCTGCATTCCTAGCACTGAGTAGATCCTGAAGATAATCTGTATAAATACAAACAGATTAGGCCGGTGAAAGAGTACTAAATCCTCAAAAAAATTACTGCAGCATTCAATAGGAATTAAACAACTATTACAGAGTAATTTTGAGGTAAAAAAGACATGTAAGAAGGGGGGAAAGAAGGACTAGTCCTTCGATGACAAGCCTCTTTGTTGCCAGAGTTGTTTACCCATGGAAGTTCAAATGTATGCCACGAAAAAAAAAAGAATAAAAAAAAAACTACCTATTTCTTGAGAACAGTTCAGCAGCTCTTTTTCCAACCTCTGAATGCGTTTCTTATCTCCTGCTTGAGCTTCTGATAGTAACTTCTCACGTGGTTCTAGTATCTGCATCTACATCATAAATCAGAATTTGTATCAGCATCAGGTGTTGCCTTGATAGAACTCAACTTCAAAACCATTTTAGTCATTTACTCATTCCTGTATCACATTACAAGTAATGGCAAGATTTTACGAACTAAGTCCAAACGGATCTATGCAAGGTTAGGCTTCACTCCGTATTGTTCCTTTACCAAGTGTTTTCTGTCCCTCTCTCTTTAACCAATGTCTATTTGAGTGATGTAAGCATTTAAGCATGCTTTATTTAGACTTTGAAGTTCAGCGAGAAGAACGTGTGCAGTAAAATTTGACACTGGAGCTCTATATATAGAATCAACAGCATTACAACCTCATATCACCGCCGTCGAACTAGCCACAACAACCTACCAACGACGTAACATAACTGGACTACTTGAATTCATTGGGACTAAGAACGTTGTAAAACGCGCTTCTCTTTCCTATGCCGCAAATCATAGACAAAATATGTATTGGTTAAAAAAAACAAGATGATGCATAGCTTCAATCGCAAACGGCGTGGAAAAACCAATCAATATTTGCAAGTTACAACATTGAAATACAAAAAAAAAAAAAAAAAAAAAAAAAAAAAAAAAAAAAAAAAAAAAAATACTCCAATCTACTCGGACCTCGTAATATTATACATTCATAAAATTAGGAATTCAACAAGAAGTAGTTAGGTTTAAAAGGAAGGGATGAGTACCTGGTTTCTAAGTTCCTCCGCATTCACGGGAAAATGATTAACACTTCTGAAACTATTTGACATTTATGTAAACAAATTCGACACAAACACATAGGAATAACGGTACCTGTTTAAAGTTCATTACAGATAAAACATGTCAAAGTTCCATAACAATAGAGAAACCCTAACCAATTCGCAAAAGCATGCCAAAATTTCCTAAACACTGAATAAGAAAACCTAGAATAAAATAAACAAAACTGAGAGCGCTTAGACTTTTTAACGAAAGTTAGACCTCAGAGGAAATAATGGGAAGAAAGCAATGAAACGGAAATAATTCGAAATCGAAGACGGTAATTGAAATGGAAATTCGAAATTGGAGTGATTATAAGAAAGTTACGTAGAAGTGACCGGAACAGCAACGACGGTGGTACAGGCTAGGGGCCCACGGCCGCGCCTCCGAGTTGAATAATTTCCGTGGCAACCCCTAAGGTCGTTCTCCTACTTTCAATGCACACCCTTCATGATGGATTATAAATAAATAAATATTTTAATATGTGTAGAAGAGCTCAAATATTAATTCTCGTATTTTTAAAATTATACTCACTGCATAATACACTTGTACGATGCATAGAATAATATATGTAATAATATCTGAATTAAAAGGTAGATATAAAATTAAAATAATAATAGTAATTATTAATAAATATATGAACTAACATCACGTTTATAATAAATTATGTCTTCAATATTTCATATTTTAATTATATTTTTTATAAACACTAACGAAAAGACATACTTTTGGAATGGGTATTTACATTATATATATAATTTTATTATTTTATGAATAGTTAATTAAAATTAATATAATTAAAATTATATATAATATTATAAATCAGTATTAAAAAATATATAATAAAAAATCATTATTTAATTTTTTTTATTAAATAACTAAATTATTTTTTATTTATGAAAGTGTAAAATTATTCAATTAAAAATGACATTAGTATATTCAAATTTATATAAAATAACTCGTAAAACATTGTCTTTTGTAATTGTTCTTGGAAGAGTTACTAAAAAGATATAATCAAAATTATTGTAGTTTGTTTTGAATCGAAATTCTCTATTTTAATTTTTGTCTTTTGACATTGAAATTCAAAAAATTGTGAAACAATTAAAAGAATGAAATAAGCTAATTTTAAAAATTTATAAGATATTATAAGAATAAAGCAAAGATTAAATGCTATTTAGAGTCTCACTACTAAACTTATATATTCTTATTTGAGATATTACAACATCTAAACTAAAGGAATGGATAAGATACTATTAAGTTTTAATTGAATTTAAAATTTATTTTAATTAAAACCTAGTTCATTAAAGATTAAACAGGTACTGTAAGATTGAAAATACAAAATATGTAATAATTTTAATTGAGCGTATTAGGACTAAATTTAAGATTACATTTTTTTGAAATGATTTATCTAAGAAGACGAACAATTACGATAACTGACAATATAAAAAAAAATAATGATCCATCCATTTTTAAAATTTTACTCTGATAGAATTTGAATCGCATTATAAAATGTTTACTGACAATATAAAAGAAAATAATAATCCATCCATTTTTAGAATTTTATTCAGGTAGAATTTGAATCGCATTATAAAATATTTACAATCTTTTATGTTAAAATCTTGATTTAACCATCCTTAGTTGAATTGAATGATATGTTAAACACATATTTTTATTTAATTTATTATTTATTTAATTTATTAACTAATAGTGAAGAACCTATACATACATGCTATTATTAAAGAAAGTAAATGTTAATTTTTTTACTCAAATTATTATAATTCAAAAAGTGTAGTAACTTGAGGTAAATTATTATAGTTGGTATTCACCACAAGACTTTAAGCTTGAGGAGTCCATTAACTTAGAGACAAAAATAATTACTTTTTCTATAACTCATCCAATGACACGCGCTCACTGCATCTCTCTATCTTATTTAGGACCTGTATTATTTATCAATTTTTCTACACTTCTGCCAAAATATTTAGATTAACTTAGTCATGAAGGAGAATATCTATTATTGTATTACAAAGCATTGTCATTATAAATTTTGTCAATAAATAAATTATTATTTGATGCATTGTTATATTTTGATAACACTTTTTATTAATATTTTACTAAAGTATTTAGTGAAAAAAAAGTTTAATACAATTTAAAATATTAAATTATTTTTATTTGAATAACATAAATAGAAGGAAAATATAAAAAAATACTACCCCATTTTCACTGATTTAGCTGTTTAAGGTTAATGCACATAAATTAATAAGCATTTAATGAAAGTAAATATGATTATATTTAGTAAAAAAATATATTTATTTATTTTCTTGATTATTCATACATAACTAATAATGAGTAGTAAATATTAAATATCAAATATTAAATAAAATATATTTGAGAAAAAATAATAATTACATTTTTAAATTTTTTAAAAAACGAATTATTTTGAAAAAAAGAGGTTAAAACGACTAAGGAGATGTGAAGGAAAAAATGGGAATGAAGTAGTATTTTTGTTTAAATTATACCTTTCCTAACATTCAAGGAATGTTTAGGCAAAAATTTGTACTCCTACTTTCGACGTCCAACCACCCAATTAATATTCACACCCCGGTTCCAATTTCTTTACCCACCCCAACCTAGATAGACCCTAAAGCATTGGGCTTAAATTAGAAAAATCCAGAGAAAGTGGTCCATAATTAAATGTGGTTTAAGCTAAGCTAAGCATGTTGTAGGTCTAAGTTGGTTTAATTCCCCTTTTAGCATTTTGCTTTTATTTTTAACAGAAAGTTTATCCCAATTGGAATTAGTCCAATGTGATGGAGCTCTACAATAAAATTCAATTATTAGGGGGAAAATATAATAAATTACTGAAAATGGGAGCCACTTGATAATAAAAATTATTGCTAAAAAATGAAGTAAATTTTATTAATTCAATGGATAATTAATCATATACCTCCCAACCATTTTATTAGGCATAATAGCCTACTGTCACACTACTTTGAATTTCAGAAAATAGATATTGAGATATAAGTTGGAAATGGAACATAAGCAATTAGTTTATGCAGTGAACAAATTCCTCATAGCTAAATCATCTGTAATATCCACTTAATGAAAATGGAGGAAACGTTGTTCCCTCATCAAGAACTGAAAAGTGAGTCCATTAATGAGGTAAGAATGGCTTAAATAGAAGGACTTTTGTGCATGCTTTCCACTACCATGTCCATGGACTTAATTAGACATAAATCATACTTTACAAAACTTCATCAGAGTGGGAAATCACAACGTGAAGTTGTGTTGTTGTCTCAGTTAGGTACGATGTCATGCAAATTAACATTGACCAGAATGTAGCAAAGGCTCATCAGCTCCATTTTCAATAAGCCATTGTCAAACATGAGTTGGGAATGGCATTACAAGTTTATAACAACCAATGAAATAAGCTGCTTTAATGATTTAACAAGGTGCACCAAAAGAACTGATCAATAAATTCTTCTACACAGCATAAATAAGTGCCATACATGAATAACAGTTTTTCTTCTGTACAAGTTTTTTGGGTGAATATAAGTTATGGATATATAATAAACTACTCAGGGTACACAATAATTTCATTGCCAATGATGACATTGTTTTAACATAATAAAACAACATTGTTCAGACACAAATACAATCTCAAGGAAGCTGCACAAAGTATTTTTAATGAACATGGCATTTTCTAGAGTTTTAGCTCAGACTTTTCTCTCTCAAATTTTCTGACCCTCAATAAACTAATAGAAATGGAAAACTCAAGATCCAATAAAAGCTGAACTAATCATTTGTTGTTTATTTTCACGACACCTACCACAAGCTAATAGCCACATGTTCGATTTACACCTCACGGGGCACACTATGATCAAGAGTGCATCTGATCTTAACCTTCATTTTCATTATTAGTTAAACCTTAATGATATCATTAAATATTACCACTAATGATATTCTCAGGAATCAAACTTCCAAACGAATCCCATTGACTCCATAAACTAAGTTGACAAGCTGCCAAGTATTTCAGCCATTCTCGATCCAAAACTGACTTTTATCTTCTTTATTTTCAAATTACTTTAAGTTTTCTCTTAGGCCACTTTGGGTATGACGTAAGGCTGCTACTTGGTACAACAATTTAATACTATAACAGTATTAAGTTTCTTGTCAAACTTTCTTTCAGACATGATTTTTCTTAAGTTAAAAGTTCAATCGTAGCTATGCCAATTGCACATACCATAAACCATATGTTATGCTAAACTATTATAACTTGGAAAGGTGAGCTAGCAATTTAAACATATATATTAATATGTGAAAGTGTACTTTCCCACTATATATTATTCCCTCGTTTTCAGAATAATTCATTTTGATTTTTCACTAATTAATTATTATTTTAAAAACCAAAATTATTAGTTCATTTTGTTCAATTTTATTGTTGTGAATAGTATTTCCATTTTAGTGGAAATGAGATATTATTGATAAAATGGGGAGAATATTTACCAACTTTCTTAACCTACGTGTAAAACAGCATCTTCAATTCGCTTACAAGAGCACCCAGTAATCCACTCACATTTTACTCCAATAATATAATTCTTAAACAGTCCCTGTTTTTATATTTTTTATACGTATTCATTAAAATATTATTTTTTTATTCATAAGCAATTTTTATTCCTTGTATAAAGAAATGTGCTGCAATGTTTTTTCTTCTAGTTTAAACAAAAGAACACCATTGAGTTGGTCTACCTAAGAACCAAATTTGCACTGTTGAGATTGCAGAGCTTTCCTTTCAGTCTGTTAGCAATTGACAAAACAGTAAACAGAATCATCTGGCAGATACTGAAACCGAGTAAACAAAAGATTTCCACTATACAATGCAAGTGACCAAACGCTATGTTGTTGCCAACAAAGACCGTTTACAAAATAGTTAGTTGCGCGTGACACATACAGATCATGCTAGCAATCCATATTAATTGGTGCCAGCATAGGATCTAAAATTTATTATGGTTAAATTCCCATTGTATTAATACATTCTATGACCAAAATGTAAGAAATTTGAGTTCATTGTATAAGAAAAGAGAGAGTGTTCTTTAACTTTAACCACTTGGTTGAATTTTATAGTAAGCTAGGTAGAGCTGCACTTTGCGTCAAGTTTGTGGCGTTGTAATTTGAGTTTGTTGCATAGTAGTGGTCCAGCCATCCCCCTCACACCCTTGATGAATTATTATGATTTTTGCTACTGAGAGTACATAGTGATTAGTGAGAAGGATTTATTAGCACACCACTTGTGTGCCAAGAAAGAGAAGGAAACAACAGATAGATGGGTGGTCAGGTTTTATGGTAGGTGACTAAACAACCACCTTGTGCTCACATGTCTTCTTTATGTGTATTATAAAATCTACCTTTCTATCCCTTCATGTGTAATCACTTGGGGTACCTATCCCAATTTTTCAACACCTCATTCATTTCTCTTTGATGCAAAGAAAAATAATTACCCCACAAACATCTCACCTTCCCAGTTTATCATTATATAATTAACCACATACATCTCTCAAATGCAAGTGTGTGAAAAAAAAAAGTACCATTCTGTAGCACAGTGACAGATATCAGTTAGAATTGTTGAACTTTCGAAAAGAACCAAAACAGTGAGCTTAAACTTTTCTGAAATGAAAATTATTCTACCATCCAAGTAATAACATACGGCACCCGGAAAAGACAATTAAGAAACCATAAAAGGAAGAGAACAGTATGTTATGAACTACTTGAAAAATCTGAACAAAAACACAAATACCCTGAAGAAGAAGAAGAAGAAGACACATATCCTGTAAAGAATTAATGGAATGAATGCAGAAACATTTCTATACAGTTTGAATCTTCACTCTGAAGTAGCAGCACTGACGGAATAAACTATGTCACCTTTGGCTATAAGATCAGGCCTACCAGTGCCTCCTGCTTGTAGTTGTCTTCTACTCCCCACCAGGGTCTGTTAGAGTCAGCATGACTATTGCTTTCTTCCTCAGGAGCAGCAGGAAGATTAAGATCAAGGAAGTCCCTAATTTCTGCCACTGGTTCCTGAACTACAACTGTTTGAAAGTTTCTACTCTCAGACCCACCAGTCATGTGAGATCTCTTATGCCCACCCAAGGCTTGCCCTGATGGAAAAACTTTGAGGCAAATTGGGCACTCGTGCCCCTTGCTCTTCTTCGACTCAGTAACTGTTTCCACCTCATCATGTTGATTTTCCCCCAGATACTCACGGTCAGTGTTCTTCATGAGCTCGTTTTCGGTTCTTACTGGGTCAGGAGGGAGATCAGTTTCAATGCTGTTTTCGCTGCTCTCATTTCTCGAAGCAAAACACCCCTTGATCTTCTTGTGGCTAGCTCTATGGCCTCCAAGAGCTTGGTATGAGTGGAAGGTTTTATTGCAAGTGGTACACTCAAACTTGCCTCTCTTGTGAGAGCTCTTGCTAGATTCAGCTTCTGAAGCCTTGTCCACCCAGTTCTTGTTTGACTTCAACTCAGAACCGAGAAACTTTGTCTTGATCGAATTGTACTTGTTGCCAGTAGTAGCGGACTTTGATAAAATTGATTCTGGTCCATTGACTCTGCTCCTCCCATGTTCCCCTTCTGAGTCCCCCAATGCAGACACATACTGAAGCTCAGACTTGTTGACCTTCTCATATCCTTTACTGGAAACTCCACTTTTCTTCACTCCAAATCCATTTTCAGCAATCTCCACAGTAGCAGCAGCAGTAGTCAAACGTTGTGAACTCTTTCCTCGGATTGAGTTGGGATTTTCCGAATTGCCAACCTCCAACTTATTATCACTTTGCTTGATCATTCTTGCTGTGTTAGGCGTGAAGTTACTGTTGCCATCGAATTTGGCGACCAGATTAGTTCGAACTGAAGATCGAGCTTCGAAATAAGCAGAGTTGTTGTCAGAGGACTCGGCAACAGAATGAGGACCACTCCAAGGACTCACATCCCTACTAAGCATCATCAAGCTCATAGCAACCTCCTCTTGCTCTTGCTCAACCTCAGAGAGAGAAGAGGAAGGATTGGCAAAAGACACAACCGAAGAAGTTGCTGCAGCAGAAGCAACCGTGTACCTTGTTCTTCTCTTGGACCTTCTTCGCTTATGTGGAGCAGTTGCTTCGTTATCAGACTGACTATCCATCACCACCTTGGCATTAGTCCACGAATCTTGATCTTCCAAGCTGTTGGAAACTCTCTCTTTCTCGGAGTGGCATTTCATGTGGCCAAACAAGGCCTTCCAAGAGTGGAACGCTTTGCCACACTCTTTGCAGAACTTGTCAAACACCAAAGCGTCTTCGCTCGAATGATCCGAGATTCTCCAAGTCTTCTTGGGGTTCTCTCTGAGGCCATAGCCAGCGTTCGCCGCAGCAGCTTCAGAATCTTTGTCTCCATCATTGTTGAGAGACGACGAAAAAAGCTTCCGCGACGGAAGCTTTTCTTTTTCCTCCGACGACAAGTTGGTGATATGAGACCTCATGTGACCCCCCAAGGATCTGCCGCAAGGGAAGCACTTGCCGCAGAACTTGCACGAGTGTTTCAATTCCTGAATTTGATCTCCTTCCATTGAATTTGGTCACGGATCAGTGAAGCAAAGGGGTTGGCTGTTAATCGGAGGCCGAATCAGAGAGTGTCCACGAATGCTGAATTCATCGATCTCGTGACGGCAATCAGAGAAGAAGAAAAGTCCAACTAATGAGACCCAGATGAGATCATTGAGGTGAAACTGCGGAAAAGCTGCATCAAGCTACCCTTTTGCACTGAGGTTCTTGGAGTTTGAACAAAATTGCAAATCTAAGGCAGAAAAAGTGGAAAAAGAAGAGATGTAGAATGAGAAGTGAAGCAAAGGAAAGCAAAGTTGTGTGTGGTTTTTTGGTTAGTTGAGTTTGGAAGAAAAAAATGAAAACTTGAAGAGAAGGGGTGTAGTGGTATGGTGTGTTACCTTTGTTGGTAATGATGGCGATGAAGAAGGGAAGAGAGGAGAAAAATGGCTCGAGAGCGTTGGTTTCTCTCTCTTCTCTCCACTTGACTATATTTGGAGGAGAAATCCATGCATGGAAGCAAAGATAAAAAAGAGGGAGTGGTGAAGAGAGAGGATAGCAGCACGTGTACTCAACTCAGGATACTACTCCACTCCTGATCCAACGGTGTATGATGTGTCCACGTCAGCATCCTACAGCTGAGGAACCTACTAAAACTAACTCCAACTCCAACTATTCCTTCCTTTGTCTTGCTATTAAGGAAGGAAATGGTGCTGTTGTTACTCTTATTGCTATTTCTATTTCCACCACTCACTTTCTCACACTCTTCAAGTGAAAGGTTCCACCCTCCGGCCGTTATTCTTTGGACTTTCTATTAGTGAATGGTTTTTATTCCAAGGATTAGAAAAGATTTTCAGGTGGGCCCCACTCTTACCGTCTATACTATCCAGTTGCCCACTGTTTCCTGATTCTCTCCTTGGGTGATTGAGGAGGCACGTTTTGAGGGTAGTTTGGTAAACCAAAGCTCATTGGGTGGGGTTTGCTTTGCTTCTGTTAGCTTCTTCTATGTTTTCAACTTCTTATTCTTCTTACTCATGCACCTTCTCTTAAATATTTCAATGCTACTACCTCAGCATAGGATAAGAAATTACTGTGATCTCCCTTTCTTCTGTTTTAATATATGCTTTTGGAAGGGTTGATGATATAGTATTGTAAAAATGTCATCTTTTCTTTTAAGGGCACCACCCATACAGCTAAATTCTCTTGGCATGACAGGAATTGTTTAAATTGGTTAGGTGGACTCTGAAATGCACATTGGATGTAGAGTAAGAAGTTGGAGTTGAAGTCCAACCATTAGACCTAAAGACCAATAACTATAATTTGTTTTTCATATGTTATTTTTTCTTTTCAAATATTAATTTTGACATTGTTTATGTAAAATGTCTGTGTAAAAAGAATTAAAAAAAGTATTTTTTGTTCTTAAACTTTGGAGACTAAAAATATCCAAATCTTTATCTTTTTTACCTTGTTGGGAACTAGGTTAATGTGATACACCTGTATTCCTATACCTTGTAATGGATAGTTGATCCATATTGACAAGAATTGTAAACCATTTAATGGTTTGGAGTTTATATTAGTAAAGCAATGCTAATTCGGCCTAGTAATTAAGTTGAAGGCAAACATGTTGGGTCTGGCTGTTTCCCTCTTTTTGAATTTTCTTTTATATCACACGTACAAACTCTTAAATAAAAGGATGAGAAAAAAAATAATAATAATTTGGTAAAGGATCAATTTCCAATATTGACGTTACACATAAATGATTAAAATCGTATAATTTTGGGTCGTTGTCATTTGAAGTATTTTCAATGGATAAAATTTGTGGTGTGTCCCCACCCCCACCCCCTGAAAACCAGTGATGCATGGTTTTTCTATTATGTCGCAAGTAAGTAATAAATTGCTGCTAGCAGTGAAATTTACCAAATGCAATATTCAGATTCTTCTTTCTGTTAGTTAGAAGCTTATATTCATACACGTCATAGTACAACAGAGAACCCACAATGCAGGTGAAAATAGTGAAAGCTAGATCAAATATATTTACTGCCATTAAAACATGGCATAAATTTATATGTTATATGCTGAGACTTTTAAAGAGTTAGTCTGAAGAAATAGTATAGTTTAGTTAATCCAGTAGTGTGTATAAACTGTAGTGAATTCTTTAATCATATTCTGTGTTCGATTCTTATTAATAAAAATAACAGTTAACACTGAAGTTCTCCGTACATATTACTTTCTGCAGACATGTCCAGTGGAAAAATAGTATTAAATCAACAAATTTATCATATACAATAATTTATATTTGCACAACGTTATACATAATCTTTTTATGGTTACACGTTTTAAAGGAAATAAAATCTTAGATCATGTTTGTCTAATTGATTTTCTCACTTAAAATATACTTTTAAATTAAATTAAAAATATTTTTAAAAACAAAATAGTCATGATTTCATAATTTTTATTCAATTTAGTTTTAAAATTCTTTTTAAGTTAAATTTTGTTTGGTAAAGAGGAAACTAATTTATTTAAAATTAGTTGTCTCATTCGATAGAAGAGAATGTTAAGAAAATTATTATGTAAAATTAATTTAGTCCACATATATTTATTTTAGTGATAAAAGGACATAAAATCATTAATTTTATAATTCAAAAATTTCATTTTTTATATAAAATATTTTCATTATTAAAATATTAATTTTAAGATTTCTTTTCTAAAATAAAAATATATAAATTAAATTTAAGGGATAAAAAAATATTTTAAATTTCAAAATATAAATTTTCATTTAACTATATTATTTATTCATTTTAATAATATGCTTTTATTTTAAGTGATGCACGTTTACAAAATAAAACAAATAATATTTAAATTTTCTGTGATAAACTAAGACTTCACGATAAATAAACCATTTTAAATAAAATAAATATGTAAGACTTATTTAAATAAAATACGGTGAAGTATTCAAATTAATGCTCATACAAAAAAAATTAAGCAATCAATGAAAAGTAAAAAAAAAAAATGGTATTTTTGATCGTGTTGGGATTCAAATAAGCTCTGTATGACGATAGAAAAAATATTTTTTGCTAGCTTTATTAAACGTAACTTATTTTAAAATTTTGTATCCTACATATAAACATAAAAGTTTAAATGTTCTCATTTTTTATAAGGAAGTCACATATATATATGTTTTTTTTTTATAGCTGATACAAAAATTTCATTAGTATTTGTAAACTAACAATAATGACTTTTGATTGATTAAGATTGTAAATTTTTTTACATATAATAATTAAATTCTATAATTTAACAATTTACATGAGAAGGAAAAAACATAACTTTTAAAAAATTGTCTTTAAACTATGTTCATAATTAATACAAACAAATGTAGTGGAATACATTTTTTACTGAAAATATATAGTGTTGATTTCAGTGTAAAAAGGAAGAATCTCTGTGGTTAAAATAGGCATCCATAGAAGCTGGACCTATATTATATAGATGGATTTGTGTCAGTGAGTGTGTACTGTCCTACATTATGCATGTTTCATCTAAATTTCATGCACACCGTATCTGACCTAATCATTCCAATAGAGAGAGAGAAGGGAGATCAAATATTGAAATTGAAATATTTTATATAGAAAAAGTAGATGTAGATGTGATTAGCAAGAGTTGAATTAATTAGCAAGACTAGGCATGGTTAATTCATTGACAGAGGCTGAATAAACAAGTAGTACAAGCTGTCTAGCATCGTGACTTGTGAGTGCCTTGTTATTTTAAGACAAGGGTGCATTGGATCTTAGTTCGTGCTCATTTTCTGACTATAATATGCTCAAACCTTGGCCAGCATGGCTAGCTTTAAAGGGTCAAGACCCTAGTAAGTGCCGGCATTTTTTCATTTTTCAAGCCGGCCACGTTCATTAACATGAATGTCTTATTAGCAGTTATGCCATGCTATGTTATTTCACTGCAATTACTTCATTTTGTGCCTCTTTTTGCCGGCAACTTAGTATTCTGGTTCGCTGTATTTGTCCATATTTATCACTTTTGTTGTTATAATGGTTCATCCACAAAGAGAAGAACCTTCATATGCAAAAGGGTAGCATTAGAATATGATGTTTCAAATAATATATATACTATATGATTGGACTTTCTATCACCCCGTATTAATTTTCTATTTAGGTAACATGTGCATGCACATAATGTATGTGGCGTGCCTAGCATCAGCTACCACCACACCTTCACTCGATGTACACCCCCCACATTTTTTAGCCTCTATCAACAAAAATGCTATTTATGTGTATACCCCTTTATATATACTAATCTGAAAGAAGAAATTGTCTATAGACTTCTGAGAAAATCGAGTAATGTGATGAGAAAAGGCCAACAAATTGGAGCTTCCCTTGTCATATCATCACTTTTTTCCTTTAAGAAAATGGAAGTAGATGGATAATGGATTTACATCATGATGGTGGCGCACGTGAAAACTTAAATTTGGAGAGCACGAGTCGTTAAAAGTAACGCTGCATTGAACGGTACTAAATATTGAGGTACATGAGCTGGTGTACTAGATGCAATTTCAAGCATAAAAATCTAACAAACTCAGAGGCAGATGGAAAACTTTTGGGTCCACTGAAGAAAAATAGATGGACCAAAATAAATATTTAACGAGAATACAGCTGAGCATATAGTTTGCTTCGAAGTGGTTGAACTTCTGTGTACTAACTGGTATAAAATAGAGTACAAGGCAGAGAATTCACAGAGCAGACTTGTCTCTTTTGGCCCGCATTTAAGCATCTGGGATCTGTCAACCTCTCTATGCCCCCCCAAAAAAACTTCACTTGTGGGGGAAGATTTTTCCTTTGCAAAAGTCATAACAGAATTAACAAATATAACCACCAGACATGTGGATAGTGGACATGTTCAGCCTTAACAAGCACTACCCAGTTCAACTTCTGAATATGTAACTGTGTTAAATATCTTGAAAGACTGTTTTATCACTTGTGTTAGTCCTCTCTTATTCAAATACAATTGTTTCTCAAAAAAGATACTAAAAGTCTTCAAACTAAAAAAAACTGAACACTCGCTGGTCCCTAGTCACAACTTGTGCTCCACTCTAGAGAATGTAGCATATGAGGTGTGAGATGCTTTACTTAAGGTTTATGCTAGTTTAACCTTTCAAAATGGTAGCTATATATCCGTGATCAAGTCCTGCAAACACTGTCGGTGGCAGTTGATTGAGGTGAGGTATACACGTGCTTTAGTGTTTAGAAAGAGCTTAGTTTTGCTTAGCTCTTCCACAAGCTCTACCTTTTTTTTAAAAAAAAATTATAGATCTGCTTTCACTTTTGTAGTTACTCTTAGTTCCTAACCACCCTAAAGTTGCTTTTTTGGAGAAATTACCTTCATTCATGTGGCATACTGCTCTTGATGAAGTTTGATAATGTACAAAATAAAAGTTCAAATGATTCTCAATGGCCTACATATGTAGGTGAATTCAATGCACATAATTGCTAACAAGCACTTGATTTCAAAGCTTTCTTTGCAATTAATTTTTTTTTTCATTATTAAGATTTAAGATTCTTTTTGCAGACACCCTCTTCGTGTAATTATCAGAAGGGGAAGTGTAAAAAATTAGACAAAGGTTAGTTGAAGATGTAATAGATGTCTTAGCCACTTTGTTAAGGTTTCACTTTTCTATTGGTCAGTTTAGATGTGGCTGAAACATTAGTGATTGATGTTATAAAATGATCAGAAAGTAGAACTTTCTTTTCCTTTGGTGGGTGATTAGATAGTAGCAGATACTGATTTGTTGTAAGCAGGGTAGGCTTTAATAGCTTGTATTTTCTGCCAGTTGGATCCTTATAGTTCAACTTCTTTTCAGAAAAGTTCAGTTAAAAAAATGAGTATTACTCTCACAAATAAAAAAAAATGGATAATGGGCGATGAATAGATTGTAAGAGGCTTCATTTTTCTACATTTTTTTGCTATTCCACACCCTTTTCCTAGAGCGCATATAGAACGTGTAAGTAAAAGGTGCATGTGTTGCTTCATTCAAGCAATAATGGTGCATGTGTTAGGGAGGAAGTCATCACCAGAAATGCTTTGGCGATACTCAAAAAGAATTATTAAATTTTCATGTAAGAAAAGGGAGTTTTGTCTGAGTAATAAAATAAGTTTTGTGATAATGTGGGACCACCATACCTGTGCTTTATATGAAAAGTGAGGTTTGGTGTAGAAAACCACCCATTCTCACGTTTCTACCTTTGTATTTTGGTGCAATTGGTTTAACTACTAAGTTCAAGTGCACACAAAGCAAAATGTCATGCTCCAACTTAATTAGAAGTAGACAATATATGAAAGTATTAACCTATTAGGGGCAAACTGTTCCACTAGGAATTTTTATCTTAAAAACAAGGATTTGGAAGTGCAAAATTCTACATAGAGGAATGTATGAATCACACTCTGATTTTGTTCCACACTCTGCAACAATATGTATGGCTTTCATATTTGAAATTTGCATGTGGAATATAATGGGTGTATGTTAATTATTTAATGACTCAACTCATTACCTTATCATCATCAATTTATCATAAGTATCAAATTTTGATGAAATCCTTCACTTTTTTTCTTAACTCATCCTTTTGTTTTTTTCTCTTCTCTTGTGTCTTCATTCCAGGGGCTACACATCATTTAATTATAAATTTATTTTTCCCTTTATAGCTTCCTTCTTTCATCAGTTGTTTTCTTTATTCAATTATGATAAAACATGTCTAAATAAAAAAAAAATGGAAAAAATAAAATGTTAGAAATTTATGAATTTTAGGTAAAAAAAACTTTGTTAGTTTTGTATCATTTTATTTCTTATTTTTGTTTATAGTCTTTGATTTCTTTATCCATCATATTGCTGACCCTGTCCATGTCGCGGCATTGTTAACTCGATTTATGATTTATATTTAATGTTATTTTCCAATTGTTGTTAGCGTTGTTTTTTTAATATTTATAGTGATAATTATTTCTCGACTATAATTAGGATTTTCTCGATTAATAAAATATTATTCTTCAATCAATTCCAACCAAAGTTTTTATACTATGTCAATTAAACTATTTTTTCATCAATGTAAATCATGGTTTTTTAATTAATATGTATTATTTTTTTTATCGTCATTGGATTATTTATCTATTTATGTAGGTTGAACAATTTCTTAATTCACCAACCTTGGTGAAATTATTTTTTCGTTTAAAGACTGTAATGATTATTTTCTGTTAATATATAGTATCTGTTTTTTTTATTGATGTCACTAATGTTATTTAATGAAAAAATTTATATTTTGTTAGAAATTTGGAAATGTGAGCCTTACATGAAGTTAGAATGAAGAAGACAAACAATATATAAAAAATAAAATAAAAAATTACAAACTCATTAATTTAACATTTTAAATTAGAATTATTGTTTTGATATTTTATATAATGAGTTCATGAGTCATTACGACCTTTTTCCTCTTAACACCCTAACATGTTTTCTCGTAATTAAAATACCTGGTTTAAAGAAAAAATTTTAAAATTATCAATCCAGAGACAAGGATTAGTGTTTCATTGGGAGAAAGACGCGTCCTTCTAATTCTTAACATTCAATTTGTTTGTCATACTTTACACTAGTAAAATTACCTTCAAATTTCACTCTAATTTTAATTTTATGTTAATAATGTCTTTTTAATTACTTGATTGACCATTACCTTGTTGATATTAATATTCTTCATAATTTTTCGCAAGTGGAGAGAAATTTTATAGCACATTTATTTCAAAGCAATTGCAATTGTTATATATATGACTACTGACGAACACGATCAACCTTAGTTAAGGTATTTTCTATTTGAACTTAATTAAAGTAACTTTAGTTTAATTTCAATCAAAACATCTCCAATTTGTCTTCAATCAAAATATTTCACCTCAACTTTAGATATATTATCTTCAACTAAATCTTACTCAATGCGTATTTATCTTATGTTTTAGCATAATATCTTTAGTTTAACCCCAAAGTCGACATCTTCATCTCTGTTTTAAATCCTAACATTTTAAAGTTAGTTAATATCAAGACATATTTTTAGATTGATATTGATTAAAATACTTTTAATTCAATATTAACTAAAATACTTTTAAATCAATAGACATTTTTAGCTCAATCATTGAAATATCTTTAGTTGGATTTTACTCCAGGCATATTCAACAACACTTGTCCTATTCTAAAAATCAATTTTTTATATTTAAGGCTTATATGACCAACCCTAGTACACATGACTCTAGGAACTTTTTTTGTGTGTGGATCTTTAATTTTAACCCACCAAGGCTAAAGTCAAATAACATGAACTTGACAGGTTTATTTAAGCTTTACTTTTATTCAACGATCTAATTTAAATAATTTGGTTTAAACCAAATACCAACAAGTTAGTAATCTAAATCAAACCAAAACAGCTACTATCTAAACACACACATTTTCTTTCAGTAGACGTTAACTTATATGTAGATGGAGAATTTCTAGAAAATTATTTATATTTTAAGAGATTTTCAAATGTTTCATGAAAAATTATATTTGAAAAAATGTTTTTAAAAGAAATACACTTTAAAATTTTTAGGTAATTTTATTATTTAAAATTAGATAATTTTAAATTCACAAATAAAAGTATGAATTTGAGATTATTAATACTCTTTTCTTCTCTCAAATTTTTATTTATTTTCTGAAATTCTTCTTTTAGTATGTCATTATTGACTTGAATTCAATTAGTATGTCGTTAACTCAAATGAGATTAAGGTATAGTTGGTTTACATCATTTTTCTATTAATGTTAGTTGAGATTTCTTTCTAGTTAATGTTAATCATAATTATTATTTTAGCGTCATCATTAAAGTTATTTTTTATATATAAATTAATATTATTTTTAAATTTAGTTATATTTTTTTTTTCAACATAAAAAATGTCTTTTTAACTCATATTAAACACGACTTTTCCAATTAATATTAATAGATATTATTTCCCGTTTGTGTTATTTGTATTTGTTTTCTACCAATGTAGATTATAATATAAATCGAAATTATTCCTTGACTTGTCAACCAAGTATAAGTATTTTTGGGCGATCTCATCTGGATGCTACGTTTCAGTGGAAGATATAAGCACTGATTACATACCCTAGATAATAATTAGAAATTGACAGATAAGTTATACACATGAATCTCATCGAAGAAGACAGAAATTAGATTTTTTACGGAGACATATCTTTCTTAAATGTTCACAGTATGAGGCTCGCTTAGAATAAAATAAATATTTATGTAGGTCTATATATAAGTTTTAGATATAAAAATAAAAGGAGAACTACAAATTTGGATGTACTTTATTAAGTGAAAAACGGAAAAGAAAAAAAAATATATCTACGTCTGTGTTTGCTAATATTACTGATGAACGTTCTTATTTACTATTGTTTTCTCTTATGTTTCTTATTCAACTTCCATTTCTCTAGTTATATTGTAAACTTGTTTCACATTTTACATTTCAATCTCCTTCTTCTATTTCGAACTATTTTGGTTTTTCTTTTACTATTTTCTTTTTAATACTTATTTATCAAACTGACTGTATTTCTATCTTTAAAATTGTTAAATTTCAAATGGACGAGTTTTATATTTACGTTTATTCTATTAGGGAAACATCTTTGGTAAAAAAAAAATTAAAAATAGTTTTCTCTAAAATTATTCAATTAACATCTTCGGTTTTCACTTATACTATACTATAGTACATTTTTTTGTATTAATTAACGTTATCTCTAATCCATTTAAATTGAAAACGTATCTATAACTTATTAGCCAAAATAAAAAGAATTCCCAATTTTGTTTACCTTCTACTAAATTTCTTAAAAATTGTAAAATCCAGAGAGTGGTAAAATAGAGTTGAGTGTGGTGCATTGGCTGAAAGTTGAATCGGTTACTGAGTTGAGAAGCATTCTCTTTTTTGATTTTGAAACCATATTTGATTCTCAACTTTTGTTTTGTTTTTTGTTTTTTGGGGCTTCTGTTCCCACATGGCATTGTAGGTGTATATGGCTAGCAATAGCATGGTGAGCAAAATCAGATTCTGCAGATGAAAAAAAGTCATGTGATTATTGGATCCCACTTGTTTTTTTGGGTGTTTGAAGGACGCTTCTTCTGCACCATAATTACCCCCCAAAACAATAAGCTTGCCTCACACTTCAAGCATCACAGTAATTATTTACTACTATTAATGCACCAAAACAACCACTAAGATTCTTAAAACCCAATTAAAGACCCAAAGTATTTGCAGGTTACACGTTACAAAATTTGTCTGCAAAAAATACTTCATGTAAAAGGAATAAAAGAGAGTCAAACTAATACTCCTAACTCAAAGGAATTCAATGTAAATACTGAATAGTGTTATCGCATAGAGAAAATTAATGCTTTAATCAATAAAAATCTCAAAACCAATGCAAGATTCTCAATTGTTTCTCTAAACAAAAACTCCAAATAATTCAACTTTAAGAATTGAAAAACTTTATTTTGTTCGTTAAAACAATAAATACTATTACATACAATGATTAAAAATTGTGAGTTGTTTTAAATTTTTCATAATTCCTTTCATTTAAACATAATCAAGTATAAGTTGTTTAACAACAATAATGTGATAATATAAGGAACATGAATTATATTTTTCAATGTATTTAACAACTAGTGTAAATTGCTTTAATTGGAGATGTTTACCTGAGAGGCTTAATTTAAGTTTGAAGAGCTAGAATAAAATTAAAAGCTTGAAAGTTAGTTGATAACTTCATTAAATGAGTTAAAAATATTTAGAGACACTAATTGATGAATTCACCCAATAGGTATATAATTATATGAATTATATATAATATTTTAATTATTACAAAGTTCTTACTTTTAAATTTAGGATTTGACTTTTTAATCATATTTTAATCTTTAAATATTTTTATTAAATAAAATCAATAGTATAAATGTTATATTACAATTTGATCTTTATAAGGAAATTATATTTGATGAGTACTTGAGAAGTAAGAGCGTGTTTGGATAAGAAATTTTTAGAGGGTAATTTATTTTTATAAAAAAATTAAAATGTTTTGTAATAAAAATATATTATTTTGATAGAGAATTTTAAAATAAATTAAAATTATGGAAATTAAATACAACAATTTGATTAATTAATAAATTTTATTTTTTAATTAAAATAATAATAATAATAATTTTAAATTCTTTATTGTTTAATTTTTCTCATATATGCCTTTTATTTTTATACTTTTTTAAACATATATGATTCATCATATATGATGTTTAATTTTTTAAACATTATATATAATTTGATTAATCATATATGATGTTTAATTTTTCTCATCTGCTTAATCTTATTTGGGATGTTGTTAAGTTCAATCTCTATATAGTTTTTTTTTTTTTCAATGTTAGTGATTTTTTTCAATGTCATCCGAGAAACTTTTTTTTTTTTTTTCAACATACATCACTTGAAAAGTTGACAAAAAAACAACTAAGACCATTGAGCTAGAAAAATCGTGACTGGTTTCAATTGAAATAATTATTCATAATTGATGACGATGAAATAATTATGACACACA
>Ga0209700_101674_pt1 | contig 45893 bp, 32 predicted proteins | sample SiratroredBW_FD_187528 | JGI IMG/M metagenome (GOLD analysis project Ga0209700, IMG submission 187528) | Root nodule microbial communities of legume samples collected from California, USA - Siratro red BW (SPAdes) (version 2) | ecosystem: Host-associated > Plants > Roots > Nodule | place: USA...
AAAAGAGATATATATATAATATATATATATATATATATATATATATGTGTGTGTGTGTGTGTGTGTGTGTGTGTGTGTGTATACATGGATTTTTTATAGACTATATTAATACGACAAAATGTATACAAAAAGGATTTTTTACAAAATGATGCTAAAAGGAATGAATAAGAGAGAAAAACTTGAATTATAATGGAGAAAAACAGGAAAAGATTGAAGCTGATACTTTAATGTCTTTTTTTTATGTGTTTCTGTATACTTTAATGTGTATTATTGGCAATGTGTATGTTGTATATGAACTTGTAAATTACTTTTTAACTAATTTTTGGTTTTATTTGTACAAAATGTTTACAGTTGCAGGTTCAATTGGAGGTTCAATTGGTTACTTTATTGTGGTTCTTTTCTTGTCTTAGGAACGAGGTTAGTTTTCAATGACTATTAAGAATTTGGCTTTAACGTATACTATATATGTACAACTGTATATGTTTGTATATGTTATATATGTTTGTATATGCTATATATGTGGTTCTTGTCTTGTCTGTATATATATGTTTCTGTATGGTATATATGTTTCTGTATACTATATATGTATATGTAAATATGCTCTTATATACTATATATGTATATGTAAATATGCTCTGGGATTTGGAAAAGTTTTATATTAACTATTCTGGGATTAGTTTTATTAGATTTGATTGAGTCAATGCAATTCAATTTGGTATTAACTTGTTATGCCAGATTGGCCATTATAGTACTGCACGATGTTAAAGATTTGCTTGGTAATGATTTATATATGTTTAATTTCAGGGGCAATCTGAAGAGCAGTTTGAAGATGGAGAAGATGAAGAAACACATGAATGAATGCTGGTTGTTGTAACTTGTTTTAAACTTAAATCAAATGACATGGTAGGGTAGGATGAACCGTTGAAATGGAGACTATGATGAACTCACTAGTAGGATGCTATAGGAGGATGAATGTAATGTTATTTTGAAGTCTAGCAATATGTATCAACTGCCTAAGAACAATATGTTATTTTGAAGTCTAGAAATATGTATCAACTGCCTAAGAACAATATGGATGAATGTAATATTTAGAATTCTAGTTATTGTGTAATGTTGCTTATATAATTCTAGTTAGTTTATAAACAAGAATTAAAATTTAAAAAATATTGAAAATACATTTAAATTTGACTACTGGACTAAACATTAGGTACCACTAAAAAGCAATCAAATAAAAGGTACCAACGTAATAGGCATTGTCTACAATAATAGGCAACAACAAAATGAACGTAGCTAATAATTATTTCAACCTAAATAATGTGGTCTAAACTATAGGTAATAGCTAAATAAGTGTGGTATGAAAAAGGCAACAGGTAAATAAATGTGGCCTAATCAACTACAAATAGATAAAATAGCGTGGCCTAAGAAATAAGCAACATTTAATAAAGCATTGTCTTAATAAAAGCGTGGCTTAAAAGTTTGTCAAAATTCGTTGTCTAATGTAGCACTAGAAATCACGATTTTTCGAAAAGTGTGGCTTTAGACAAAAAGCCGTTGTTTTTACTCTACAGCAATAGACGCATACTCTACGGCCGAAAAACTGTTGCCTAAGGTTTAAGCTACGGTTTTTCGGCTTTAGGGAACACATTTCGGTCGTTGTCAAAAGCCAAAAATGCTGTAGTGTATGGCCCAAGCAAATAGAATTTGCGTGAATTTACTTCTTCTTCATTATGTTGCCTATATATGATTCTTCAATCCCATTTGATGAATTCAAGGGGAGAGAACAAATGTGTTGGTTGGTTTGTGTTGGTTTGTTTTGTCTACCACTATATTTATATTTTCTTTATTATTGTTGAAGTTGTATTTCTATTATGCTGCTTAATCAATTTAGTCTAGGTTGATTTTGGCTAATTTTGCTTGTATTTGGTTCAATGGTTAATCATGTAATGTTCTGTGTTCGATATTTAATGGAATATGGTATGTTTTTTTGTGTTTCATGATGACTCAAACTTTGGAGGAGTATCCTAGTATGGGGGAGCATATCTCTTAATATGGTTTTTGAACTGTAGAAAAATCAATTAGATGATTTTTTGGTTTAATTGATCGAAATTACATTACCTGCTATCACTACAAATTTCTAACAAGCTATCTTCTGATTCAATTTGAGAAGATATCACTGGTTCAGTTTTTGTAGGTTTATTTGAAGCAACTCAACACACACTGGATTGCCTCCATTAAATTGGGTGAGATTGTTAGCACTAGTGTTGCTATTGTATTTGATGAAGTCATCTTGGACCAAGAACGAAGATCATTAGGAGTTGGTCTAGACTTAGTATGTATGTGTGTGAGTGTGGTCCAAACCATGAGCATGCACCTAAAACCATTAAAATGAACTTTAAAGGTTTAATAAGGGCTAATCATATTAAACTGAATTAAGTGGGAGTTAATCATTTCGAAAATCATGTTATCAAAGTCCTTTTTAATTAATTATTTTTGAAATTTAGTTTGTTGAAAAACATTATTGACAAAAAATCAATTGATTAATTTATGTTTTCAATTTTTGATTTTTGACAGTTAAATTGTTTTTAAAACTATTTTCGCTATATAAACTAGATCTGGTTTTCTTGATTTACATATATGACAGAGATAGAAAAATACTAGGCGAATCCTTGAGTCATACAGAGAATACTTTTGAGAAACTATTGGCTTTGAAGTGCTTTGAATCAATAAGGATCAAGATTGTGAATCTTTAAGCTCATTACTGGTGAAAGCTTGTTTCTATGATTTTGCATCACTAGGGAAGTTTTTGTATTCAATTTCATTCATTAGTTTGATTTGAAATTGCAGTATCAATTTCATTTTTGATAAAAAACAATATTTTTGTGAGTTATTTACTACAAGTGTATAGGATTTATGTTTGCAGAAGTACAGTAGGGTTCTGCACTGTGTGTAAGTGTACTTGCAAGGTGCAAGAGGTTGTATTTGTTGTTTTGATTGAACTTGTTGGTTCTTTAGTGAATTTCTTTGCTAGTTGGCAAAGAAACTGGATGTAGCTCTTGAGGAAGAGTGAACCAGCATAATCATTGGTGTTCTTGATTGCTCTTTACCCTTTCTTGAATTGCGATCTGATTCTGCATCAATTTCTTTACTGCTGCAAATTTTTTGATTGATTGTTTTCATGTTTCAATTAGTTAATTTGTCCTATACTGCAACTCTGTCATCTCTATTTTGTGTTGTTCTATGATTTGTTCAAGCTTTTCGAAATTCAAAATAATCCATCTCTATTTCATACAATTTATTTTGGAAACATATTGATAAGATTTTTCTAACAAGTTAATTCTTGGAAAATCAATTAACTGTTTCTCAAAATTAATCAACTATGAGTACTGCTATGATATTCCATGCAAATTTGTGATTGATTGTTTAAGCAAGTCAATTGGTTGAGATTTCTCTTTTCCAATCTGAGCCAATTTTTAACTAATTGTTTCTTCTACTTAATTGATTTTAGTTTGGATTTTGGTTTCTCAATCTAAATCTTTCAAACGATTATTTCTATTATTCAATTGATTGATTTTCTTGGTAAAGAATTATAAGATTTCACATTCACTATTTTTCGTATTTAATCAATTGCAGTGACTTGTAGCGTTTCTGACATATATCAGTTAATTGATTGTTCTTCGGATTCAATTCATTGATTCTGTGTATACTGAAATACAAGTTATTTCATTTAATTGTTCCAGTATTTCAATTGATTCATTATGTGATTGAAATGTATTGCAAGATTATTCAATTCACTACATTAAAACTTGAATTGACTGAATCTGAATCTGTTTTGTGCAGTACTGTGAGATATTTTTAGTTGATTGTTTTGAATTGATTGAATTTGTTCTGTGCAATACTTTGAGATATTTTTAATTTATTGTTTTGGGATTTCAATTAATTGATTTTGTTTTGTGCATTCAAATTTCCTACTTTCAATTGTTCTAATAAATGACTCTTATTCTTTCTATCATTCCTTTCAATTGTTTTGAGAAAATATTTGAAGGTTCAATTTCACCCTCACTTGAACTCAACCTAAAATACTTTTCACAAAGCACTAACTCTAAATAATAAAATCTTCTAGATTTTCTTCTCTTGACGTCATGAAATAACAATCTGCATCATTGCCAACACTATTAATTATGCAATTCTGTTAATTAGGATTTCGTGTGGGTTAGAAGTTATTTTAATCTTTTAGAGTCTAGGTATCTTAGAGTTTTACCTTTTTCTTACATCTATTAGCATGTTAAGTAATATATGTACAATTCTCGATTAGTCCTAAATACTCAAAAACATTAATAAGATTCCTCATCTCATAGAAATTCTTATTATTCATGCTGATTTAAATTCTTCCATACTCTATAAGGTAATATGATTTTATAAAAGATAGAAACTAGAAGATAAAAGATACAAGATAGAAGATAAACTCAAGCTGTATAGTTCTATTGTAATGATCATCTAGTCTTAAGTATGTTTTCTTTCTAGTAATTTAGTTCGGCATATCGGTTAAACTCAGTAGATTCTTATAAGATGAATAATGGACGATACTCCAAACAAATCATAAACTTTCTAGATTCCTTAATGCATAGATATATGGCTATGTATGTGTGCTATTCAAACCTATTCATTAAACGATATTTCAAAATATAGTCTAAATACCCTTGAGTAATCTAAATTTCTCATTTCGTAATTATAGCAGATGTTTATTCATTAGAACATCATATTATTAGTAATGAATAGTTCCTGTTGAAAGTTTTGGCTAATCCCTCATTTCTATAACAAAACGTGGATAATAAATTCTTTCTCATTTTAACCAGTAAATAAGTATGTGAGTAACTACTTACAATCCTCCAAAAAGTGATTAGATTAGTAAAAGATTTTCTTTCCTACATATTTCTACTTTTTACATATATTTACAATCAACTTTTGTTATTGAAATCACCAAATAGGAGGAGACATCAACCTAGAAAAAGGATTGTGATAGATGATTAGTGGCATGGTAAACGTTACCACCACTGGTCCTTCTAGAACCAAAGGTAGAACTGCACCGTGAAGGAAATGCATAGTGCAGTGACCAGTTCCTCGAAACGTAACTGTATTTTCTACTATGTTTGTACTCCACCCATTTTCATAAAAATAAGTTGAGATATTTGTCGTGAAGGAATTACATTTGTTTGGATTATTCATATCTTGGTTCAGTTAAAGATGTATTTGTAACAAAAGAAAGTAGAAAAATGAGATATACATACGTTAAAATATAATATTTAGTAAAATAAAGAGGGTTAAGTTAATTATTTTAATTAAGTTCATTATAATTTTTCGGGAGAATATATTGAAATTGATTCAGCAGAGTAGTATTGTAAATATCAATGTTGCTAACAAAATTAAGAACATCAGTAGCATGAATAATATTTGTCATAACTAACTTCCACAAATGAATTAAATGTAATTATGATCCATGAATGGTAACTTAAAAGACGTCTTAGTTTAAATATAGCCATAAAAGTAATAGTTTTGTAGAGAAACATTGAAAATATTGTAATTGTTCATAACAATAATAATATAATCAATATGAATGGCAATAATAATAACTATTCAGGATAAATGAGTACTTACAACACCTCCTTCCGACCACCAAATTAATATCTTCAACTGGTCTAATCCCCAAGGAATTAAATCCTCCGTTAACAGACATTCAAATGGTACACCATGATCATGGGACCTATCTACATAGTGGAATCATAGCAAGAATCAATTCAATATAATCAATGTTATTATGTAGTGATTCATTAAATGTTTAAAGTAATAGTATTTCAGAATTCATTTAAAAGTGGAAAATTACATTTTACAATAAGCAGTGAAAGTATCAAACATGTGAAATTAATGAAATCAAAAGCAATGAGGCTTATGAATACCTCACCAAATTGGAAAATAGTTGTTATGTATATACATCTCCTTTTGTTAGCACCAAGAGTGGCTAAAGGATTTGATGAAACCAACAAGAAGATGGAGTCTAAAGGATCAAGGGGAGCAATGTGTATTGCAAGACTCATGAAGTTTGATGGAGTTTTTGGTCCTAGACTTAGGCGTTGTGTGTGTGTGAGTCTTATTTTTGGTTTAAAATCATATGTTGCATGTTTCATAATTCAAAGTAAGTTCCAAAATTAATTGTACTTAATCAAATGAATAAAAGGTTTTAAATAAGGTTAAATCAGATTTTGGAAAAATCTTTCAGAAAGGAATTTAGTAAACTGTTTTCATAATTTGAACTTGATGAAGTTTCTCTAAATCGCAGAAAATTCAATCGATTCAACGATTGATACAATCTATTGAGATTTTAACATATTTAAAATCAGATTTTCTATATAAAGTGATAACACATGTTTTCAAGTAACTAAGTCGTTTTGTGTAAATACTTGTGAAATTTTCAAAGAGAGAAAACGTGCAAACATTTTGAGATCTTTTGGCAATCACTTTTCATCAAGAAAACTAATATTAGAGCATTGCTTTGGATGTGAATTTGTGAAACTGTGATCATAATCCAAAGCTAAGTGTTTCTATTTTGTTCTTAATACATTTGTAATCTGTTGAGTGGATTCACTACTATAATTGTTTCATTTATTGATTCTTATTGTACTGTGAGTGTTGTGTTACAAATTACATAGGGGTTGTAATTGTAACAAGCTTAGTGCAGTGGGTTCTGCATTGGTTAGACAACTGCTGTAGGATTCAGTTAGTTGTTTGCTACTGCGAGTAGTGTTTGCTTGCGGGTTGCAAGTGTTGTGTATAGTGTAAAACTGATCTTGGTGATCTTTTTTAGTGGAACTCTTTGCTAGTTGGCAAAGTACTGGACGTAGCCCTTAAGGAAGGGTGAACCAATATAAATCTTTGTGTTCTTGATCTTTCTTTCTCTCTTCTTGAACACTTCTTGTTTCTGTTCTTGCTTGCGCAATTAACTGTTCTTCGTGTAATTGATTGTTCATTCTTTTGGTATTATTTTGTGTTTTTTTGAAATTGTTATTTCATCTGTATAATTGACTGAACTTGTTCTTGATCTTGTTTGAGTGTTTTTAGTTGTCTGTGATCACTGTTTAATTGGTTAAATTTCTTAAAATAAGTTTTCCTTGAAACAATTACTGGTTCTTGTTCTGTTAATTCATCTGAACTTTATTAGTGCATGATTGATATAAGATTACTGCTTATACTATTCATATTATTACTTCTTAATTGTTCTGAAAATATTTTTAACTCAGTAAATTGCTTCCACTTCTATATGAGATTGTATTGATTAATCTTGTTTACTTCTTGTGAGCAGTAAATTGGTATTACTGTTTGTTTGAGTAAACTATGCTTTGTCTATTACTTCTTTGATTCTAGTAAACTTATTGGTACTGTTTCCACTTACATTGATTGAATCTGTTCTAAAATTTACTACTGATCCTTTGCTGTGATCTTCTTGATATCATTGTTCTGTAGTTTATAATAAAGAACTTTCATCCTGTCTTTAACAATTTTAATAGTTTGCAAAAATTTTTAAAAGTTCAATTCACCCTCCTCTTCAACTCGGCCTAAACTTATTTTACATTTGGCATTAGAGCTAGAACTTGAATCCTAGTCAAGTTTTTCGATCCATGGTCGAGAACAAGCTACCTTTTGCTGAGGGAGCCTCTATACACAGGCCACCTATGTTTTCTGGGGTGAAATACCAGTTTTAGAAAGTGAGGATGAAAATCTTTATTGAACCTATTGATCGTGGTATTTGGAATGCCATAGTAAATGGTCCCTATATTCCAATTCAGGAGAATGAGTTGTTCAGGATACAACAAGGGGAAACGATTGCAGATGTTCAGAAACGGTTTACTCATATTGTCAATCATCTGATTAGATTGGGAAAAAAATTTGACAAGGAAGAGCTGAATATCAAAATTCTCAAGTGCTTGGATAGGAGCTGGCAGCCCAAGGTGACTGCAATATCTGAGACCAGAGACTTGACCACCCTCACCACAACAACATTGTTTGGCAAATTGAGGGAACATGAGCTTGAGATGACAAGACTAAAAGAGATGGAGATTGTTGAGAAGAAATCCAGAAGTCTTGCACTCAAAACAAAGGTTGCAGAAGTCGAGTCTAGTGAGGAGAGTTCAGATGAGTGCAGTGATGCTGAAATCTCAATTTGTTGACAAAGAGATTTCAGAAATTTATCAAGATAAAGGATAGGATGAAGAATCGGCAGAGTAAAAGGTACAACAAGAAATCTGATTCTACTTCGGCTAAATTTACCTGTTTTGGTTATGGTAAATAGGGTCATATGAAAGTAGATTGCCTAAGCCTTGCTAACAAGGAAAAGGAAAATGAGAAGAAGAGTCACAAATCTGGAAAAGGCAGAAAAGCCTACATTGCATGGGAAGACAATGCTTCCTCTTCCAGCAGTTCCTCACATAAAGATGTAGAAGCTAACTTTTGTCTCATGGTTGAAGAAAACTCAGAGGTTAGTAGTGCAAACTCCAACACTTCCTTTAATAGTGCAAACTACAGTTCACTTCTTAAGGCTTTCTTTGAAACTCATGAAGAAGCAAACAAATTAGCCTTGTCCAACAATAGACTGAAAAGACTGAATAATTGGTTGGAACGTAGAGTCAAAGAGTTGGAAGATGATATTTTGAAACTGAAAACTAATTTTGCCCATCTAGAAATAATCTACAAAGCTTCCAGTGATCTTGACTCTAGCAAGCCAATTAATTGTGAAAACTGTGAAGCTCTACAGAAGAAAGTTAATTACTTAATAACTACTGCTTCCAAACTTTCAATGGGAACAACAAACCTCAATGCCATTTTGGGTTCTCAAAACTGTGTTTTTGAAAAGGCTGGCATTGGCTATCAAATTGGTTTTCAAGGAAAACAAAGGAATTACATCAGTTTCTTTAAAACAAATGAGCAACAGTTTTCATCTTCCATGACTTACATTTATTGTATGAGAAAAGACCATTTTGTGAGAAACTGTGAAATTAGAAAATTTGATTTGCCTAAGGCGCTGGTTAGGTGGGTGCTTAAAAGCATCACTAACACTTGTGGACCCAAATTTAACAGGGTACCAATGCCTCAACCTTAAACTATTTTGCAGGTCTATTTTCCAAGAAGCAACTGTGGTATTTGGACAGTGGATGCTCTAAACACATGACTGGTGATGCTTCTTAATTAATTAATCTGAGCTGAAACCTGTTGGATTTGTCACCTATGGAGACAATAATTGTGGAAGAATACTTGGAGTTGGTGATATTGAAGGAAATGATGATGTGATCATTAAAGATGTACTCCTAGTTGATGGATTAAAGCACAGTTTGCTTAGTATAAGTCAACTATGTGACAAAGGGTAAAAGATCACTTTTGAGCCAGATCGTTGCCTCATAACAGACTCAAAAACCCGTGAAACAATCCTAGTAGGTAAACGGGTAAACAATGTATACATGCTTAATGTTTCATGCATAACATCTAGTATGAATTGCTTGCTTACTAGAAATGATGAGTCTTGGTTGTGGCATAGGAGATTAGCTCATATTCATATGCATCATCTCAATACACTTGCATCAAAAGATCTAGTAATTGGTTTACTTAAGCTTAAGTTTGAAAGGGACAAATTGTGTGAAGCAAGCCAAAAGGGTAAACAAACTAAAAGCTCTTTCAAACCATTAAATGTGGTTTCAACATCTAGACCTCTTGAGCTACTTCACATGAATTTATTTGGTCCCTAAGAACCATAAGCTTAGGAGGTAATTACTATGGTCTTGTCATAGTAGATGATTATTGACATTTCACTAGGACCTTATTCATTGCTACCAAGGATGAAGCCTATCATGCTTTTAGGAGGTTTGCTAAAGTTATCTAAAATGAAAAGAATTGTGGTATTTCTACCATTAAATCTGATCATGGGGGAGAATTTCAAAATGAAAGATTTGACAGATTCTGTAGCAAATCTAGAATCAAACACAACTTTTCAGCACCGAGGACTCCACAACAGAATGAAGTAGTAGAAAGGAAGAATTAGTCTTTGAAAGAACTAACAAGGACATTCTTGAATGAAACTGAATTGCCAAAGTATTTCTTTGGCTGATGCAGTAAGTACAATTTGCTATGTTCTCAATCGAGTGCTCATAAGACCTATATGTTAGCACTAGGAGTTGCTAGTGAATTTGATGAAATAACAAGTGAATGAAGTCTAAGGAATCATGAAGACTGAAAAGAGGATCATGAAGATGTTGGTTCTAGACTTAGGCTTTGTGTGTGTGTGAGTTCCTGCTCTTGTCATAAAATCAGTTGTTGCATGTTTCATATGTCTTAGTAAGCTCCAAAGATAAAATTGTTTAATCAAATTAATCAAAGTTTTCAAATAAATGTGTTTTGGAAAGAAGATTTAATAAACTGATTTTATTCTGAATCTAATAAATTTTTTGTTCCAGAAAAGTTTAATTGATTGAATAGTTATTTTAATTAATTGAAGTTTTAACAGATTTTAAAACAGTCTGCCTATATAAAGGAAAGACATGTGTTTTGACATAAAAAAAGAAATCATTCTAAGAAAACATTGTGAAATCTTTTAAGAGAGAAACGTGCGAAACATCTTGTGAATCCTTGTCAACTCATTTCTTCTCAAGAATCATAATCTTGGAGCATTACTTTGATTCTAAATATGTGTAACTGCGATCTTATACAGAGCTAAGTATTTCTACTCTGTTATTGATATCTTTGTAATCTGTTTTGAGTAGAATCACTGTGTGGTTTGGTCTATTCATTGTATTTTTGAATATTGTTGGGTTGTGGTTACATACTACATAGGGTGTGTGATTGTAACTAGATTGTACAGAGGGTTCTGTACTGTTTGAATAACTACTAAAGGGTTCAATAAGCTGTTTTACTGCTGGGAGCAGGGTGTGCTTGTAGGGTGCAAGTATTGTATTGTTTGATACTGATATTGAAGATCTTTTCTAGTAGAAATCTTTGCTAGTCTGGAAAGGACTGGACGTAGCCCTTGAGAAAGGGTGAACCAGGATAAAAACTTGTGTTTTTGATCTTTCTTTCCCTATTCTTGACCACTTGTCTTGATTCTGATTGTTGCGCAATTAACTGTTTCTCGCGTGCAATAAATTGTTTCTTTTTAAGTATATTTGAAAATCTTCTCTGAAACTATTTGACACATATTTAGGTTTCTGGATATCTCTTAACTTGAATTTTCAATAAACCAAGTTTTCTAAGTAATTGATTCCATTTGTTTTAAAAAAATTGATCTTCTTGAAGTCTTGATTTAAATCAACAGGTTATTGTCTTTCTGGAACTGTTTACTCTATTGAGTTATGTTCTTTTTGTAATACTTTTCTGACTTCAGTTTATTGCTTCCGCACTTGATCTAATTTAATACAATTGGTATAGTTGATTGATTGTATTATGGAAAATATTGAACGGTAACTGTACATTTTACAGAAATCATCTTTTAATAGTTTTAATAAAGAATCTTCATCCCATTATGTAAAATATATCACAGTTTACGAAAATTTTTTGAAAGTTCAATTCACCCCCCTCTTGAGCTCAGTCTGAACTTATTTTACAATTGGTATCAGAGCTAAAACTTGTATCCTAGTCAAGTTTTCGATCCATGGCTGAGAACAAACTACCTTTTGCTGAGGGAGCTTCTATACACTAGTCACCCATGTTTTCTGAGGTTAATTACCAGTTTTGGAAGTGAGGATAAAAATCTTTATTGAATCTATTGACTGTGGTATCTAGAATGCTATAATGAATGGTCCTTATATTCCAATGTCTGTTGTGAATGATGTGTCTGTTGTAAAATCATTTGATGAATTGTCTGAAGCTAAAAATAAGCGTGTTCAGTATGACTGTGTTGCAAAGAACATAATTACATCTACCTTGAATCTTGACAAATTCTTCAGGGTATCCCAATACAACTCTACAAAGGAGATGTGGGATATATTGTAAGTTACCCATGAAGGGACAAATGATGTAAAGAGAGCAAGGAAACATGCACTCATTCAGGAGTATGAGTTGTTCAAAATGCAACCAGGAGAGACTATAATGAATGTTCAGAAATGGTTCACTCATATAGTTAATCATCTGATTGAACTGGGAAAGCAATTTGATAAGGAAGAGCTGAATATCAAGATTCTTAAATGCTTGTGTAAAATAAGGTTTAGACCGAGTTCAAGAGGGGGGTGAATTGAACTTTCAAAACCTTTTCGCAAATATAAAATGTTCTTGAAGTAGAGAATGAAAATTCTTGATTCAATCAATCAACTCATGTAATTCTGGACTGTCCAGTAAACAATCAATTATGCACCACGGAAGTTGTTAGAAATAAATACAGAATACAGTTTTCAATATAGAGATATGTTAATCCAGAATCAAGATGATTAAAACACAGTCCAGTAGATTTAAAGATTGAACAATAAAAATAACCCAGAAGCACAGTTGATTAAGATATGTGTAAGCAAATTCAGATATGCGTAAACAGATTCAGAGCACAAACATACACCCAGATATTCTTAGTGAATAGCAAGATTCAGTGATCAATTTATTAGGCGAATGTGGGCAGGTAATAAAATGATCAAGAAGAGAGAAGAAGAAATCAAGAACACAAAGATTTATCCTAGGTCACCCTTCCTCAAGGGCTACGTCCAGTCCTTTGCAAACTAGCAAAGATTTCCACTAAAAAGATCACAAGATTAGTTTACAACCATTGCTCGCAACAAGTTATCACAACTCCCCGCAGTACACACTGCTCCCCGCAACACTCACACCTTACTGAACCCCTCAACTAGAGTGGAACCAGTGTAGAAACCCACTGCACCAACACCACTTGCAACTTGCAAGCAAACACTGCTCCCCGCTGCACTCACACTCTACTAAACCCCTCAGCAGATCTGAGACCAGTGTAGAAACCCACTGCACCAACTCAATTATAAACCCAGTAATTGAAAACAACAAACAGATTACAAGAACAGTAAGATCAACAATTGGTCACTCAGTACTTTTACTCAGAACAGATTATAATGACTAAAGATCAGGTGTAGAAGACTTAGCTTTGGTCTAGAACCAAAGTCGCAAGAACCTCACTCAAGGATGCTTCAAGATTCACGTTCTTTGAGATTTCTTGTTTTGAAAAGCTTTGTCAGAGGTGTTTGCACAAACTGGGTGCAATTTCTCACTTAGAATATCTCAAGGAATGCTTTTCAAAAATCTTAGTTATCTGAAATGATAGTGCCAATTCCTTTGTATAGCCAAATCAGTTTTAAAACAGCTTAGCTGTCATAGTTTCAATTAATGGAATAAACCATTCAATCGATTGAATTGACCGTTAGCAGACTCAGTCAAAGATTCCACTTGTAACAGAAATAACTGTCACAATTCAATCGATTGTATCAAGTATTGATTGAAAAAGATTTTCAACAAAAAACAGTTTAGGCTATTTTTCTTAAAACCAGTTTAATAAAAAAGTTTCAATATTTGTGAATCTCTTAGCACCTCAAGAATGATAAACCATGCAACTAATGATTAAGAACCAAGCCAACATCAACACACAAACCCAACTAAGGACCTAAGACCGAATCACCCAACCATCTTCATGTTGGCTCAAAGTCATCCACTTGAATAATTTTGGTCTAGGTTGGTTCCAACAGATTCCTCATGAAGCTGTCTTGATCAACTCACATGCTAGGCGTTAATCTAACATAGTCGAGATTCAATCCATCAGAACTTCAACAAGCTATGGTATTTATTGAGTTCATCAAATCACATGCTTAGCATTGGTGCTAACAATCTCCCCCAATTTGATGAAGGCAATCTGATGTGTGTTAACTTTATCAGTCTGAACCTGAAATACTTGTCTTTGCACTCAAACAGTTTATTAGTATCATAAGATCTAATAGGTTCAGAGCAAAAATAACAAATCAACTGATTGAACTAAAACACAATTAATTAAATTTCTTTCTGTACCTAGACACAGTTAATTTAGATCAAGATGTTTTAATCTCCCATGCTTTGATGTCCCTTAAAAGCATATAAAGAGATTGAATAACATAAGGCAAACATTTCATTAATATAAATTGACCCGTAGTGGTCAATCATCATAACAGGTTGCCAAATACATCAAAGGACATAGAACATGATTAAGAAAACATCAACAAACTAGAAACATAACTGAGCTGCAGGTGCTGACACAAACCCATCAAATATTCAATCAAATCAAGCTTAGTACTAGACTAAGCAGAACTAAACTTAAGCAAAATTAAGCAAACCAAACTGAAACAGATGCAAAGCATGAAACACAACAAACTACGAAACATATAGGACAGACACGAAACACGCACAATTACTTCTCCCCCATTGAGTTCATCAAATGGAGGGGAACACACAGAAGATGCAGTGTGACCACTAGTCATTTGGCCCATAGAACATCTGACCAAGCTTCCCTTGGATATCTTCCATTTGTTCCTCAAGATGTTGAAAATGTGTTTCACAGTATTCATGATGGCTACGCTGACTGGACTCAATGCTGCCCAACTAGTTGATCATGAGTCGCTCAAATCTCGAGTAAGATTGTTCTCCAGTCCCCATGTCTTCTCCAGTAAATTGTTCCGCTGCAGTGCTAGTCCAGCTCCAACATCTTCTAGTTCATCTTCTTCAGCGTTTGCCTTGCAGATCCACTGGTTGTCGTTCACCCTCTCCAGTCCAATCTTGGATAGTGCCAGTGATCTCGCTATGAGCCTTAACCTCTTCAACAAGCTCATTCTCCACATCAATGTCATAGTACTCAATGAAACCCAAAATCAGAGTAGCATAGGGAATTCAAAATTCCAACTTCTTCCTGATGCGAAACAGTTGCTCCTTGATGACACTAATCCAGTTTACTTTAATCTTATTGATCAAACAATACATCAGAATGAGATCATCTTCAGTAAGAAAAACATGGTTGAATCCCCTTGGAGTGAGTAGCCATATGACTATATAGGCAAGAATCCTTGGAATGACTGAAAGTCCTCCAACAGAGAAGCTCCTAGCCGGATTGTTTGGGTTCCTTAGACATGATCTAAAGAACTGCACTTTGTTGAATCCACCAAGGCTCTACTAACAATGATTCATGCATCTCTTAGACCTGCTACAGTCAGCCATACTTCATCAATAATTGCTATGTCTACTCCTTTGACTTATGAGTAGATTACGCCCTCATCAATCCACATATTGGTCAGGAAAACCTTCACCAAATATGGATAAATGTTTCCAGTAAGCTTTACAAATTTCTCCAACTTCTGGAACTTGAGAAGATCAACAACTTGGTTGAGATTTTCATTTCTCAGAAAATCCATTCTTAGAAATTTAGGATTCACGAAGGCTTTTCTGCTGTACTCTTTGTGATATTCCTCCATGCTTTCTTTGTTTCCATTAAACCAGCACACAAGGAATCCAACCTCATTATCAACATCTGAATTTGCTGGTTCAGTGTTCTTCATAAGGGCTTTCTTAGTCCTTTTCCTAGGTGCAGACGACGATGCCATAGTGGATTAAGGTGAAAGCAAGGCAGTATGCTCTATGAACCAAGACATGCTAGTGTTTGCACAATGTAGTGATAGTTGTGTGCACAAGTGAATGCATGGATGCATACCAATTATTTAAACAAAATTCATACACACAAGAAGACAAAACTAGAAATCATAAAACACAAGAAACTGATGGACAACACACAAAAAGTAACTCTGCAGTTTGTTGGGAATAGATGATATTGCAGCTGGACAAAGGTACTTAGCTTCAAAGATTCTCTGCACTATTCTCTGCACTACTTTTTGACCAGTTGACTGCCAACATCCTAGTGACACATGGCACTGAGGATTTCCTCTCTCCTCACATGCTTGCTCTTATGCATTAGTCTTATTCAAGTTCTAAATTGATTCTTTGACTGACTATGCTAGAGCTGAATTCTTACCTTCCAAATGAGGTGCCTCGCACATAACAAAAGCATGCACAAGTTGGTCAACATAAAATTAAATCAACTACAGTGGAATTCAATCAATAGAATTACATTACAGTCAGGAAATCACTCCAGAATTAATTCACATTTTTAAAATCAATAATCCCCAAGTCGTTTTTGAGAAAATTGAATCTTTCTTTGTTTAGGGGCTTTGTGAATAAATCTGCAATTTGATTTTCAGAATCAACAAATTGAATTTCACAATCACCATTAATAATGTGATCCCTTATAAAGTGGTGGCGAATTTCAATATGTTTAGTTCTAGAATGTTGAACTGGATTTTTAGTCAAGTTAATTGCACTTTTATTATCACAAAGTAAAGGTATTTTAGAAAGATTAAGTCCAAAATCGCTTAGCTGATGTTTTATCCAGAGGGTTTGAGCACAACAACTTCCAATAGCTATGTATTATGCTTTCAGCTGTAGACCATGCTACGCACGCTTGCTTCTTACTGTGCCAAGATATTAAACTGGATCTCAGCAAATGACAAGTTCCACTAGTGCTCTTCCTATCTACTTTGCAACATGCAAAGTCAGAATCAGAATATCTAACAAGATTTAAAGATACCTCACTTGGATACCATAGACCAACTTCAGTAGTTCCCTTGACATACTTCAAAATTCTTTTGGCTGCCACGTAGTGTGATTCCTTTGGTTTAGCTTGAAATTTGGCGCATAAATACACACTAAACATGATGTCTGGTCTACTTGTAGTTAGATACAGAAATGACCCAATTAATTGTCTGAACTTAATCTGATCTACATCAACTCCAGTTTCATCAACATCTAAATAGCATCCAGTGGCTATAGGAGTGAAAGCTTCCTTGTAGTTTTCCATATTAAATTTCTTCAATAATTCCCTGCAATACTTTGCTTGACTAAGAAATATGCCATGTTCAACTTGTTTGACCTGCAAACCTAGGAAGAAATTGAGTTCCCCCATCATGGATATCTCAAATTCTCGTTGCATAGTAGCTACAAACTGCTCACATAAACTTTCATTAGTTGAACCAAAAATAATGTCATCAACATAAACTTGAAGAAGTATTATATCATTGCATGAATTCTTAATAAACAAGGTCTTATTTGTTTTTCCTCTCTCATAGCCTTGAGAAAGCAAGAAATTACTTAACCTCTCATACCACTGTCGAGGTGCTTGCTTTAACCCATACAAGGTCTTCTTGAGCTTGAAAACATAATCTGGATTGTTGTGATCTTCAAATCCAGGAGGTTGGCTCACATAGACCTCTTCATCAATGTACCCGTTTAAGAAAGCGCTTTTGACATCCATTTGATGTAATCTGAATCCCTTCATGTACACATATTGATGGAGGAGCTCCTAGGTGCCTTAGCTTCTTGCGCAAGCTTCAATAGAGGTTGAGCTTGGTGAAACCTTGAAGCACCGAATGGAAGAAATGGATGAACTCCTCATGTTGCGGAAGCCATGGAAATGCAAGGAAGAAAACATGCAAGAAGGTTGATGGTGAAGTAGATGGTGAAAGCCTTGAAAGAGGTTGGGCCAACCTTAAAAGAGAGAGTTCCTAGCTTCTAAGAGAAGAAACTCAATGTGAAACTTGAGGCAATGTGCTGAAAATTGGACAACATATCATTACTCAAAATCAAGTCTATAATGGAGGTTCCTAAACCTCTTATTTATAGAAAGAAGAAAAAGCTAGTAGCTTCTCTAGCAAGCTAAAGTAGTGTGTAGGAGAAGCTAGGGTTAGAAACCCTAGCTTGCACCACATACTAGGGTTAGGATAACCTAGCTTGTAGAGCAAGCTTTTCCCAAACCCTAGCGCCTCATTCTCTTCCAATAAGAAGGCGCCACATGGCATAGCTTCTAGATGCTTCTAAAAACCTAACCTTGGTGCCTTTACAAATCCTAAGGCACATAGGGTTTATTTTTACAAAGGAGAAATATGTTATACAATATTTTTACAAAGGAAGATTTTCTACAACATTTTTATAATTTTCCACTAAAGCTTAGAGTTGTCAGCATCTTGATGTCTATTGGTGCCTTTGACTCCTCCTGAGCTTCAATGTGTTTGGTCATGGATCTAATGATTAGACCTTGCTTAGGCCTTCGTCCATCACATATGCTAGTCGCAATATAATTGCTTCCAGTCTAGCTACTGGTGCATAAGTTTCACCAAAATCGATGCCTTCTTCCTGGTTATATCCTTTTGCTACAAGCCGTGCCTTGTTCCTCACAATGACACCTTGTTAATCTATCTTGTTCTTGAAAATCCACTTAGTTTCAATCACATTCATCTCCTGATCTAGGAACAAGTGTCCAAATCTCATTTCTAACAAACTAGTTCAGTTTCTCATGTATTGCATTGATCCAGTTGCTATCTTCTAGAGCTTCAGTCACTGACTTGGGTTCAACTTGTGACATAAAGGCCATATGTTCAAAGAAATGGTTCATAGATCTTCTAGTAGTTACTCCCTTCTATACTTGACCAATGATTTTGTCCAGTGATAGATTCTTAGGAACCCTCCATTCTCTAGGCAGTCCAGTACTTGTTGTTGCTGCTCCAGTGCCAGATTTAATTAGTTGATCTTGTGGTTCAATCAATTGAACTTTATTCGATTTATTGTCTTTTTCTGATTTAACCAGTTGATATGTAACAATCTTCTGATTCACTGATTCATCATCATCTACAGTAATCTTAATGCTTTCCTGCATTGTGTGTTCAGTTTCATCAAATGCAACATGCATGGATTCTTCTACAACCATGGTTCTCATATTATACACTCGATATGCATGACTATGTAATGAATAACCAAGAAAGATACCCTCATCCGCTTTTGAATCAAATTTGACCAAGTTATCTTTCCCATTGTTTAAAATAAAACATTTACATCCAAAAACTTTCAAATGGGAGATGTTAGGCTTTCTACCTTTAAACAGCACATAGGGGGTCTTCTTTAAGATTGGCCAAATGAGTACTCTATTCAAGACATAGCATGTTGTACTTACTGCATCAGCCCAGAAGTTTTTAGGCAAACATGTTGCATTCAGCAACATCCTGGCCAGCTCCTCCAATGATCTATTCTTCCTCTCCACTACTCCATTCTGCTACAGAGTTCTAGGTGCAAAAAAGTTATGCTTGATTCCATGCTTTTCACAAAATTTATCAAATCTCTCATTTTGAAATTCGCCCCATGATCTGATTTAATTGTAGAAATCCTACACCCTTTTTCATTTTGGATCACTTTGGCAAATTTCTTAAAAGAAAGATAAGCATTATCTTTTGTGGTAATGAATAATGTCCATGTAAAACGGGAATAATCATCAACAATTAGTAGACCATAGTAAATTTCTTAAAAGCAAGATAAGCATTATCTTTTGTGGTAATGAATAATGTCCATGTAAAGCGGGAATAATCATCAACAATTATTAGACCATAGTAATTACCACCTAGGCTCTTGGTTCTTGAGGGACCAAATAAATTCATGTGAAGTAGCTCAAGTGGTCTAGTTGTTGAAACAACATTAATTGATTTAAAAGAGCTTTTAGTTTGCTTACCCTTTTGGTATGCTTTACACAGTTTGTTCCTCTCAAACTTAAGCTTAGGGAGACCAATTATAAGATCTATAGATGCAATCCTATTTAGATGATGCATATGAATGTGTGCAAGTCTCCTATGCCACAACCAAGATTCATCATCTCGGGATAGTAAACAGTTCGTACTAGGAATGATGCTTGAGACATTAAGCATGTAAACATTACTTACTCTTTTACCTACAAGAAGTATTTCAGTAGATTCTGAGTCTGCTATGAGACATTGGTCTGGTTCAAATGTGATCTTCTATCCATGATCACATAATTGATTGATACTCAGTAGACTGCGTTTCAGACCTTCTACCAACACCAAGGATCCTTCCTCGATTGTTGTCTCCATATGTAACGAGCCTCTCCTGTCATATGTTTTGAGCATCCACTGTCCGGATACCACATCAGTTTACTGGATGCTAACTGATCCTGCAACATTGATTGAATTTAAGGATTTGGTACCCTATTAATATTTGGTCCAGCAGCGTTAGATGTGCTTTTGGGCACCCACCTAACTAGTCCTTTAGGCACATCAAATTTCCTTATTCTATAGTTTCTAATTGAATGACCCTTTCTCATAAAATAAAAGCAAGTAATGGATTGTGAAGACTGTGATCCAGAACCCTTAAAAAAATTGTTAAACAATTTCTGCTTCCCTTTGGGACCAGTTTGATAACCAATACCAGCCTTTTTAAAAACACAATTTTGAGATCCCAAAAGTGCATTCAAGTTAGTTGTTCCCATAGAAAGTTTAGATGCAGTAGAAAACAAATAATTCACTTTAATTTGTAAAACTGCACAGTTTTCACAATCAACTGGTTTGCTAGAATTAAATCTACTGGAGTTTGTAGAATTGTACTGTTTTTCTAAAGTTTCAAAATCAGTTTTTGCTTCAAGTAAATCATCCTCCAGCTGTTTAACTCTAGTCTCCAGCCATTTGTTCATACCTTTCAGTCTATTGTTGGAAAGAGCTATTTTCTTAGCTTCTTCATGAGTTTCTTGAAATACATGAAGAAGTGTACTGTAGTTAGTGCTGTTAAAAGATGTACTGGATTCAACTCTTCTTTATCAAACTGCTTGCCCAGTCCAATTAGATGATTGACAATGTGTGTGAATCTCTTCTAGACATCAGCAATGGTCTCTCCCTACTGCATTCTGAACAACTCATATTCCTGGATCAATGCATGTCTGCATGCTCTCTTCACATCAGTGGTTCCTTCATGTGTGACTTCTAGAATGTCCCACATTTCTTTGGCTGAACTGCACTATAATACTCTAAAGAACTCATCAAGATTTATTGCAGAAGTTATAATGTTTTAGCTACACAATCATACTGCATTTTCTTATTCTCAAGATCAGTTAACTCATCAAAGGGCTTAACAGCAGGCATACCATCAACAACATGCATAGGAATGAATGAACCATTTACTATGGCATTCCATATGCCACGGTCAATAGATTCAATGAAGATCTTCATTCTCACTTTCCAGAATTGATAGTTTACCCAGAAAACATAGGTGGTCTATTAATAGATGCACCTTCAGTAAAAGGTAACTTGTTTTCAGCCATGGATCGAAAACTTGACTAGGATTCAAATCCTAGCTCCGATGTCAATTGGAAAATAAGGTTTAGACCGAGTTCAAGAGGAGGGAGTGAATTGAACTTTCAAAACCTTTTCGCAAATATAAAATGTTCTTGATGTAGAGAATGAAAATTCTTGATTCAATCAATCAACTCGTGTAATTCTGGACTGTCCAGTAAACAATCAATTATGCACAACGGAAGTTGTTAGAAATAAATTCAGAATACAATTTTCAATACAGAGATATGTTAATCCATAATCAAGATGATTAAAACACAGTCCAGTAGATTTAAAGATTGAACAATAAAAATAACCCAGAAGCACAATTGATTCAGATATGTGTAAACAAATTCAGATACGCGTAAACAGATTCAGAGCACAAACATACACCCAGAGATTCTTAGTGACTAATAGTGATAAGTTTATTAGGCAAATGCAGGCAGGTAATAAAATGATCAAGAAGAGAGGAGAAGAAATCAAGAACACAAAGATTTATCCTAATTCACCCTTCCTCAAGGGCTACGTCCAGTCCTTTACAAACTAGCAAATATTTTCACTAAAAAGATCATAAGATCAGTTTACAACCCTTGCTCCCCGCAGTACACACTGCTCTGCGCAACACTCACACCTCATTGAACCCCTCAACCAGTGTGAAACCAGTGCTGAAACCCACTGCACCAACACTACTTGCAACCTGCAAGCAAACACTGCTCCTAACAACACTCACACTCTACTGAACCCCTCAACAGATGTGAGACTAGTGAAGAAACCCACTGCACCAACTCAATTACAAACCTAGTAATTGAAAACAACAACAAGATTACAAGAACAATAAGATCAATAATTGGTCAATCAGTACTTCTACACAAAACAAATTACAATGACTAAAGATCAGGTGTAGAAGACTTAGCTTTGGTCCAGAACCAAAGTCGCAAGAACCTCACTCAAGGATGCTTCAAGATTCACATTCTTTGAGGTTTCTTGTTTTGAAAAGCTTTGTCAAAGGTGTTCGCACAAACTGCGCGCAATTTGTTACTTAGAATATCTAAAGGAATACTTTTCGAAAATCTTAGCTATCTGAAAAGATAGTGTCAATTCCTTTATATAGCCAAATCAGTTTTAAAACAACTTAGCTGTCACAGTTTCAATTAATTGAATAAACCATTCAATCGATTGAATTGACCGTTAGAAGACTCAGTCAAAGATTCCACTTGTAACAGAAATAACTGTCACAATTCAGTCGATTGTTTCAAGTATTCAATTGATTGAAAAAGATTTTCAACAAAAAATAGTTTAGGCTATTTGTCTTAAAACCAATTTAATAAAATAGTTTCAATATTTGTGGATCTCTTAGCACCTCAAGAATGATGAACCATGCAACTAATGATTAAGAACCAAGCCAACATCAACACACAAACCCAACTAAGGACCTAAGACCGAATCACCCAACCATCTTCATGTTGGCTCAGAGTCATCATCCACTTGAACAATTCTGGTCCAGATTGGTTCCAACAGATTCCTCATGAAGTTTTCTTGGTCAACTCACGTGCTAGGCATTGATCTAACATAGTCGAGATTCAATCTATCAGAACTTCAACAAGTTATGGTCTTTATTGACTTCATCAAATCACATGCTTAGCATTGGTGCTAACAGCTTGGACAGGAGCTGGCAGCCTAAAGTGACTGCAATATCTGAGACAAGATATTTAACAACTCTCACCACAACAACATTGTTTGGCAAGTTGAGAGAACATGAGCTTGAGATGACAAGGTTGAAAGAAATGGAATTTGTTTAGAAGAAGTCCAGAAGCCTTGCACTCAAAACTAAAGCTGCAGATATTGAATCCAGTGAAGAAAGTTCTGATGAGTGAAGTGAAACTGAAAATCTCAATTTAATGACAAAGAGATTTCAAAAATTCATTAAGATGAAAGGAAAAATGAAGAATTAGAGGAGAAAAAGGTGCAATAAAAAGTCTGATCCTAATCTAGCTAAATTTCCTATTTTGGATGTAGTAAGCAAGGTCACATGAAGATGGATTGCCCGAGCCTTGTCACCAAGGAAAAGACAAATGAGAAAAATGATCACAAAGCTGGAAAAGGGAGAAAAGCATACATTGTATAGGAAGACAATGCTTCCACTTCCAACAACTCCTCACATGAAGATGTTGAAGCCAATCTGTGTCTAATGGCTCGAAAAAATTCAAAGGTTAGTAGTGAGAACTCTAGCACTTCTTTTAAAAGTGCAAATTACATTTCACTACTTCATGGCTTTCATGAAACACACGAAGAAGCTAATAGACTAGCCTTATCCAACAATAGACTGAAAGGTCTGAACAATTGGTTGGAAGGCAGAGTCAAAGAACTGAAAAATGAAATTTTGCAACTAAAAGCTGATTTTGAACACTTAGAAATTATTTTCAAAGCTTCCAGTAATTTTGACTCTACTCAGCCAGTTAATCTTGAAAATTGTCAAGCTCTACAGAAGAAAGTTAACTACTTAATCACTACTGCTTCCAAGCTTTTAATGGGTACTGCAAATCTCAATGCCATTTTGGGTTCTCAAAACTGTGTTTTTGAAAAAACTGGCATTTGATATCAAATTGGTTTTAAAGGAAAACAACGAAAAAACAACCATTTCTTTAAAACAAATGGGCAACAATTTTCATCTTCATTTATGTTAAGACTTTTATCCGGCAAGTGTACCGAGTCACAAGTAATATAGATTTATAAAGTAAGGATGTCGATCCCACAGAGAACAATTTTGTTTTAGAATTTAGCGTCACTACTCACTAAGCAAATAACAGTTTCACGATGATTTGATAATAATTTGAGTCAAGAAACGTAAATAAAAAATTAAAAATAAGTAACAATTATAAAAACGGAGTTTGCAAGATCTAGAAGGACTTTGGGATTGAACTTCATCTCTTTCCCTCATTCATATTTTGGATTTGATAATAAAATACAATATTCGTAACTACTCACAATAGATGCACATATAAAAATCATTCACACCGATTCTTCTGATATGAAATTCATAAGGAAATTTCCTAAACACTGATTTCTCAGCTATTTAGTAAATTACCCAGCATTAAGAACGAATGTTATATGCAATCAATAAATCGAAACCTATCCCTAGTATTCCAATTTATCGAGTATTTTCATCTAGGTCGGAAACTCAAAAGTACTTTCCAGTTAAGTTTAAGAATCAAAATCGAGACTCTATTGATCAAATAAAATCTAGCATTAAGCATAAGATAAAAATACCAATGGAGTAGAAACTGAATATTATATTTAAAATCACCAAAATCAAATGAGTTCAAGAGGTTACATTCAATCCCAAAGATGCGGAACTTAGCTACCCATGGTAGCCATTACACTTCAAAGAAGAAAGATTGCAAAGAAGAGCAGGAATCCTTAGTAGTTCTTGTTCTTGACGGCTCTCTAGTTCCTCCAAATCCAGGTCCCCCTTCTAAAACCCTAAAATCTTCTTTTAAACGCATTCTCTCGGGTTCAGGATAAGTGACTTTTCGCTCGGGCGAAAACATCGTGCTTGGGAGCAAATTTGATGTACTCTCTAGACTGATCTCGCCCAGGCGAAACCATCCTCTCTCGGGCGAGATTGCCTCGCTCCAATGTCGCCTGGGCGAATTTTCCTCTGCAGCTTGAACAACTCTTCTTTTCAAATCTTTTCTATTTCTTCTTCTCATGCAACTTCCAAGGTCTAGTTTCCTTCATTCTTATCACCTGAAATTCAAAATAATTAAGATCAAATGTCTTCTCTTGACTCATGACTCAAATTAATAAAGTAAATCCAAAAAATTTCAATTCAGAGGTGATTATTATCTTAACGATCACTTAAGCCCACATATACTCAAATTTATAATGTATAAAAACACTAAAAAATGGTACTTATCAATTTACTTGCCTCTATTGTATGGGAAAAGACCATTCTGTGAGGAACTGTAAAATTAGAAGGTTTGATGTGTCAAAGGGGCTAGTTAGGTGGATGTCTAAAAGCATCACTAACACTTATGAACCCAAGTTTAACAAGGTAAAAAAGCCTCAAACTGTTTTGGAGGTCTGTTTGGCATCCAGTAAATTACTGTGGTAGTTGTACAGTGGATGCTCCAAACACATGATTAGTGATGCTTCCTAGTTAACTAATTTGAAACTGAAACCTGCTGGATATGTCACTTATGGAGATAACAATCATAGGAGGATTCTTGGAGTTGGTGACATTGGAGGAGATGATTAAGTGATCATCAAGGAAATACTCTTGGTTGATGGATTAAAGCATAGTTTGCTCAGTATTGGCCAACTGTGTGACAAGGGGTACAAGATCACTTTTGAGCCCAATCTTTGCCCCATTGCAGATTCAAAATCCAGTGAAACTGTCCTAGTAGGAAAAAGGGAAAATAATTATGCTTAATTTTTCTTGCATATCATCTAGCATGAATTGTTTGCTAATTAGGAGCGATGAATCTTGGTTGTGGCATAGAAGATTAGTTCATATTGACATGCATTATCTCAATAGGCTTGCATCTAAAAATCTTGTAGTTGGACTACCTAAGCTCAAGTTTGAAAATGACAGATTGTGTGAAGCATGCCAAAAGGGTAAACAAACTAAAAGTTCTTTTAAACCCTTGAATGTGATTTCAACATCTAGACCTCTTGAGCTGTTTCATATGGATTTGTTTAGTCCCTCAAGAACTATGAGCCTAAGAGGTAATTACTATGGTCTAGTTATAGTAGATGATTACTCTAGATTTACATGGACATTATTCATTGCTACCAAGGATGAACCTTATCATGCTTTTAAAAGATTTGCCAAAATTATTTAGAATGAGAAGAATTATGGAATTTCTTCCATTAAATTTGATCATGGGGGAGAGTTCCAGAATGAGAGGTTTGATAAGTTTTGTAGCAAATCCGGAATCAAGCACAACTTCTCATCACCAAGGATTCCACAACAGAATTAAGTTGTAGAGAGAAAGAATAGTTCTCTAGAGGAACTTGCAAGAACAATGTTGAATGAGACTGGATTGCCAAAATACTTTTGGGCACATGCAGTAAGCACAACTTGTTATGTGTTGAATCGGGTGCTCATTAGGCCAATATTGAAGAAGACCCCCTATGAGCTATTTAAAGGGAGAAAAGCCAATATATCTCACTTAAAAGTTTTTGGTTGTAAGTGTTTCATTTTAAACAATGGTAAGGATAACTTGGGCAAATTTGATTTGAAAGCTGATGAAGGTATCTTTCTTGGTTACTGATTACATGGTCATGCATATAGAGCATATAATAGAAGAACCATGCTAGTTGAGGAAATCATGTATAATGTATTTGATGAGACTGACCAGAACATGTCTGGTGTTTGGTGTGTTAGTCTTGTATTGGTGGTGCATTAGATTTCATAGGATGTGTTGTGCTTGTCTTGTGTTTGTTTCTGTGTTTGTGTTTTTATTTTCTCTGCTGCTGTTGCTGATGTTTCATGCTGGTTTGACCAGCTCTACCTAGATGATTTTCTACTTATCCTGTTAGATGAATGATGTAATTTGTCCAAATGTTGTAAATCCAGCTGATCATTAACTCATATATGTTGCCCGGATATGTTATGTGGAATGAAATATGGTTTATGTGTTTTTAAGTTTAATATGATTATGATTTCTAATACTATTTCATTTCTTTCTTTTCATACTTTAAACGAGATAATGGAGTATGGGGGAGCAATTGCACAATTGCATGATTATAGAAAAGTCTGATTTGAACTGGTTTGAGAATAATGAGGAATTTTAATTAATTGTTTTAGTTCAATCGGTTTGTTTTAGTTTTTGCTCTGAACCTATTGAAGTTACAGATTACTAATCATCTGTTCTAGTGTTAAGTTTATTCAGGTTGAAGAAATACAACTCAACACACAAATGTTTGCTTTCATCAAATTTGGGGAGATTGTTAGCACTAAGAGTGGCTAAAGGATTTGATGAAACCAACAAGAAGATGAAGTCTAAAGGATCAAGGGGAACAATGTGTATTGCAAGAAGACTCATGAAGTTTGATGGAGTTTTTGGTCCTAGACTTAGGCGTTGTGTGTGTGAGTCTTATTTTTGGTTTAAAATCATATGTTTCATGTTTCATAATTCAAAGTAAGCTCCAAAATTAATTGTACTTAATCAAATGAATAAAAGGTTTTAAATAAGGTTAAATCAGATTTTGGAAAACTATTTCAGTAAACTGTTTTCAGAATCTGAACTTGATGAAGTTTCTCTAAGTCACAAAAAATTTAATCGATTAAACATTGATACAATCGATTGAGATTTTAACAGATTTAAAATCAAATTCTCTATATAAAGTGATAACACATGTTTTCAAGTAACCAAGTCATTTTATGCGAACACTTGTGAAATTTTCAAAGAGAGAAAACGTGCAAACATCTTGAGATCTTTTGGCAATCACTTTTCATCCGGAACACTAATCTTGGAGCATTGCTTTGGATGTGAATTTGTGAAACTGTGATCTTAATCCAGAGCTAAGTGTTTCTTCTCTGTTCTTAATACATTTGTAATATGTTGAGTGGATTTACTACTGTAATTGTTTCATTGATTGATTCTTGTTGTATTGTGAGTGTTGTGTTACGAATTAAATAGGGGTTATAATCGTAACAGGCTTAGTGCAGTGGGTTCTGCATTGGTTAGACAACTGTTGTAGGATTCAATAGGCTATTTGCTGCTGTGAGCAGTGTTTGCTTGCGGGTTGCAAGTGTTGTGTATAGTGTAAAACTGATCTTGGTGATCTTTTTTAGTGGAACTCTTTTCTAGTTGGCAAAGTACTGGACGTAGCCCTTGAGGAAGGGTGAACCAGTATAAATCTTTGTGTTCTTGATCTTTCTTTCTCTCTTCTTGAGCACTTCTTGTTTTTGTTCTTGCTTGCGCAATTAACTATTCTTCGTATAATTAACTGTTCATTCTTCTGGTATTATTTTGTGTTTTTCTGGAATTGTTATTTCATCTGTATAATTGACTTAACCTGTTATTGATCTTGTTTGAGTATTTTTAGTTGTCTGGGATCACTGTTTAATTGGTTAAATTTCTTAAAACAAGTTTTCCTTGAAACAATTACTGGTTCTTGTTCTGTCAATTAATCTGAACTGTATTAGTGCATGATTGATCTGAGGTTACTGCTTATACTATTCATGTGATTACTTCTGAATTGTTCTGAAAATATTCTTAACTCAATAAGTTTCTTCTGCTTCTATCTGAGATTGTATTGATTAATCTTGTTTACTTCTTGTTAGCAGTAAATTGGTATTACTGTTTGTTTGAGTAAAATGTGCTCTGTCTATTACTTCTTTGATTCCAGTAAACTAATTGGTATTGTTTCTAGTCTTGTTAAATACTTAAATTGATTGAATCTGTTCTAAAATTTACTGATCCTTTGTTTCATCCTGTCTTTAACTATGTTAATAGTTTGCAAAAATTTTTGAAAGTTCAATGCATTCCCTCTCTTGAACTCGGCCTAAACTTATTTTACACCTTTCCCTTACCTTTTTCTTCTTCTTCTTCTTCTTTCCCTTACCTTCTTCTTCTTAGAGATGATTGTAATAATTATTTCCAATTTTATCTCAATTATTTAGTTGTAATTTGGTTCGATTCTAAAGTTTAGTAGTATGTTATTGGATTCTTGAAAAAGTTTTCAACTGTAGAATTATATTTAAGTGGTGATGATAAGAAGTAAGGTTTATCTACAACATTAAATACAATTCGGATTTTTATCTTTAAAAGCTTATCTTTTTCACTTCGTGATAGATGAATTCATCTGACTGTGATCAAAATTATTCAAATGATTAGAAGAGTAATATCATCAGACGATCTATATAAGAGTTTACTAAGAGCAACGATAGATGCTAGATGATAGATGCAAAATTCATCTAACAAATACTTATAAAATTTTCTATCTTGTTGGAAGAGTATATACTTTTGAAGGTTTCTCCCATAACATCAATTTTGTAATAGTTAAATACTCTAGACAGAAAAATAAAACATGGAATGTTGATTAAGATGAATAGATTTTTGAGGATTGTTTCAGTGACAATCCCAGGCTAATTGATAGTAATGTTACTCTTGAAGGCATGAATGATATGCATGTCTTTGGTTGTCATTTGAGCATGATTGCTTCCCCTAGGGAAAGATACTCATGCAATTAAAAGTACAAGAAACCTTTAATCCATCTCATGCCACTTGTTATGAAGATTGAATAATTCCTCTGAGTAGCTTGGTTCGTTAAGCATGATTGATATACTGCTAGCTTGTTGAAATTTTCAAAACCAACCATCACTTTTTCTCCTCCATATAGAAGCCAACCACATTTGTCCAAACCTTGTCATCTATAATATTTACTCCCTTTACTCTTGATAGAATCGTACATTTGTGACGAACAACTTTGAGAAAACCTTGATAAGATCTTGATAATATTTACTATTGAGTTCTACAAACTTTTTGAGCACACAAGAGTTCTTGAAAGTAAAATAATCATACTTGAAGAAATTCAAGAAAAATTATTTGTGAGTGATGACAATCTCTCTTTCCATACATCTTGTACTCATTTTGTTGGTCCTCATCAGTGGTACAACCTTCTAAAGAAGCAGGACGAGAAAAATCAATATCCTATTCTTAACAACAATGCTCTTCACTCTCTTAGGTCTAGATGAAGAGGCCCTATTAGAATAAAAAGGAGTAATAAAAAAAGGAGCTAAGGAATAATTAGAGGATTTGAAGCTTTTTCTAGATAAGCAATGGAGGATAGTGAGATTTAAGATAGAAAAAGAAGATTTGTAGGAGGATTTTGAAGACCTAGAAAGTTAGGGGCAATGAGTAGTGAAATGAATAAATTGAATAACGTTGATTTCACGCAAAATGTAAAATTGACTATTACAGTTACAAGGTCAACGAAACAATAACAATAATCTATTATTATTATATTTCATAATAGATTATGTTAAGAAAAAAATTTGAGAAAAAATTGAATTCTAGTTGACATAATCAATTAGATGACAACATAATTAATTATCTATGAGATAATTTAAGTCCTAGTATTGAAAGATAATAAAATATTGTTAGTAATAATTGATTAATTGCAAGAGGTTGAAAAACTTAGAACGGAATGATAATTGATTATTGATATTAAGAAATGATTATATGTGAGAGATGAAGATATTGAAAACACAAAGAGATGATAGATCGTATTTATCTATAATTAATTAAGTAACTAAAAATGCAATCACCTTTAGTTATATGATCCATAATAAAATGGTGTATAATCTCATTGTGCTTAGTTTTAGAATGCATGATTGGATTCTTTAAAGATTTATGGCACTAGTATTGTCACACTTTAGTGAAATGTGATAAATAAACATGTTAAATTCTTCGAGTTGATGTTTCATCCATATGGATTGAGCACAACAACTTTTAACGACCATGTATTTTGCCTTAGTTATTGATTCATCCATAAATTCTTGGTTTTTAGAATGTCAAGATACTAGTGAACATACTAATATGTAACATGTACCACTTGTATCCAACAAAATCATATCCTTATACCCTATGAAGTTAATTTCAGTACCTCTAGGATACCGTAGGCCAATGTTCTTAGGTCCTTTGACATATTTAAAAAATCCTTTTTAAATCAGTTAAATGAGATTCTTTGTGTAACTTGAAATCTATCACAAAGACAAACACACACAATGCAACATGTGAGGGGGAGTGTCAAATATAAAAGAGATATGATCATATCTTTATATTTAGTTTAGTCTAATGGTTTACCCTATTCATTAACATCCAAAGTAACATGTAGTGTGGTCATAGGTCTTGTTGATTCTTTGCTACTATCCATGCTTAATTTCTTTAAAAGTTCAATGCGGTACTTGGATTGGTGTATGAATAAACCATTCTTGACTTGCTTGGTTTGAAGACCAAGATAAAAGGTCAATTCACCCATCATTAAAATCTCAAATTCCTACTGCACAATATTTGAAAACACCTTACACAAAACAACTTTTGTAAATCCAAAATTATGTAATCAACATATATTTGTACAAATAGTATATCATTTTCAGTTTTGCTATTTAATAGAGTTGAATCTACATTGCATCCTTTGAAACCATTTTAAATAAGAAAGTACTAAGCCTTTTGAACTATATAGGTGATTTCTTAACTCTATATAGTGCTTTCTTTAACCTGTAGACATAGTTTGGATATTCAAAATCAATGAAGCCATGAAGTTGTTCTACATACACTTCCTCTATGATAAATCTATTTAGGAAGATACTTTCACATCTATTTGAAAAAAAACTAAAATCCATGATAGATGTTACAACAAGTAACTTTATGACTTTAAGTCTTGCTCTAGGTGCACAGGTTTCACCACAATCAATTCTGCCTTCTTGCCTATACCCCTTTTAAAACACGCCTTACCGTGTTCTTTATAATGAATCCTTTACATCGATCTTATTTTTAAAAACCTATTTTGTTATATTACTTGTTCTGACTGATTTTGATGTACCAATTCCTAAACATCATTTCTTTTAAATTGATTTAGTTCCTCTTGCATTACCATATACCAATATTCCTTAGTTAGATCATCTTCAATAGAATTTGGTTCTTCTTGAGACATTAAAACAACATTTATACAAAAATGACCAAAATTTCTTCTTGTAGAGTCCTTTTGATAAATATCCAATATCATTTTCTAGTGAAAGATTACACGAATATCTCTATTCTTTAGGTGAATTTTGTATTGCTAACAAACTTGCATAATGGTTAGCTCTTCCATTTAGATACGAGAATGTTCCTTTGTCAAATTTGCACTTGCATACAAAGTATATGGACTTTTTCATGACTCACAGGATTTCTCCTTATGGTATAACCATTCATCAAATACAAAATGTATTGAACATTAAAGTTCTTTTGTTAAACACCCTATAAAATTTAATAGACAATTAGTATCCTAAGTTTCAACACTTAATTTCATCTAGATAATTAAAAATATTGAAAAGAATAAATTACAATTAATGTAAGACTAAACACCAAAAAAGAAAAAAATATATAAAAATTGTATTATTATTATTATTATTATTATTATTATTATTATTATTATTATTGTTATTATTGGCTCCTTTCTCTCCATGCCATTGCCGCCTACTCCGCCGTTGTGCTCTCCGTCGTCACTGGCCTCTTGCATTGACACAAACTCCTCTTCCTTTCTCATCCCGTTTATTTATAATTTTAAACCTCTCAGATCTCTCTTCATTCCCCAACCCAATGATTGTGGTGAATTACAAGGGGGACACTACAAAAAAAAGTTAAATTATTGACGAAATTTTATCAATGAAACTTTATCCATTGGTAAAATATCATCTGTCGCTAAATTTATCGATAGATATCATCCGTCGCTAAATTTATTGACGGATTTACTAACGAATTTACCCTAAATCGATCGATAATTACTAACAGACTCTGAAATCTGTCGGTAATTATCGACTGAGTCAAAAGTCCATTGTGGTGACTATCCTTGCTTACTTTAATGACTCAACGTCAGGCTTGGATGGTGGAGTCATTACATGCCTTCATGTTATGTGTATCAGCAATGAACCCACCACAGTTGTCAGACGGTTGCTTTTTGCACCATACAAATTGTGACTTACACTTATAATTTTTTAAAATACTAGAATTGTCCTTGGCATTATTATTTTGAAATGAGGGTAAAAAGGGTGTAGTGCAGTGTAGGCCATTAGAGAGACCTCTTGTGGATGTTGAAGGTGGTTCATACAACACCAACGACTAACTCACAGGAGAAAATTTTGTACCAACCATCACAAGCAATCGTAGTTCACTGCCCATAAATTGAGATGCAATAAACCCTAAACCCACAAATCTATTTCACCAAAGTGCACCAACAACGCTCACCAAAGTCAGCGACAAGACATTGAGCGAGAATGTCGCGGGTGATAAGGCAGGGATGTGAGAGACAATATCGAGAGTAAGAAAGTAGGGACACGAGAGACAATGTAACTAGTGAAAAAACAAGGATGTAAGAGAGAATGCAATGATGAAGAGCTTCAATGACAAAGAAGACCGCGACAAAAAAGGACAGAAACAAACGATGAAGAATAAACTTGAATGAGAGATCCTATTTTATCATTATTAAAACTCAAAGTCACAATAATTTTGTATGGGGGAGAAAGCAATTGTCGTCTTCTCGTTGCTTATAGGCTGACAATAAGGTTGTCATAGTTTATGTTGGCAAGAATTGCATAAATAGAGGTTGGGGAACAAATTAGTGTTTGGTAGATACATTGAATATTATGTGTGTTGTAGTGTTAATATCGTGTTTTTTACATATACTTAGTGTATTTAAATTGCCCAATCACATGTCATTAGAATTTCGTTTTTTTATATATAATTAATGTATTCAGGATGTCCAATTGCATGTCATTAGAGTTCCCATGTGATTTTATTTTTGCCATAATTGCATGGCATAATGTTGTGTTAGGACCAGTGACGGCTCAAGGCTTCAGGAGGCTTCAAACATATTAAAAAATGAGATATTTTCAAATTAATAAAATAGTTTATTAAAATTATAATATTTTTATTTAAGATTTATTTTTCAATCTTTTTGTGATGCAAAATTATTTAGTAAATTATCATAATTAATTTCATTTAACATATCGTTTTCAATAGACAATAAAACTAATCTTTTTAATCTTTGTTGATGTAACATGCCATATTTGTTTATATAATAGAAACTTTATTGCATAAGAATTATATAATAAACTTAAATATAAATATCCATACATTCATCATATATTTCAGAACATACTTCTTCATATAAAATTTACTAAAAATATCTTTGTACAATCATAATAAAATAAAATTAAACTTCTCCATCAACTCAATAAGGATTCACACCAACTGTCAAATCCTCTACTCACGTGCAATACACAGTCATTCCAGATTTAAAAACAAAACAAATACCACACAAAAAGAAGGGTAAGCTAGAGAGTTTAAAAATACAAATATTTTCATAAATTAAATTTCTATCTCAACCAAACTACAACAAATCAAGCTTTCATAATTCATCTCATACATCACATTATCATTAACACATCACACTCATGTGACACGGTTAATCCATATGATCTAGTATAACCGGTTCTTTTTCACACCGTAACGTAGTCATGTTAACCTATCAATCCATACGATCTGGCCTAGCCGGTTCCTTTTCACACCATAGCACAGTCATTTACACAATTCAATCCATATGATCTAGTCTAACATGTTCCTTTTCACACTGTAGCAAAGTCATATTAAATTAATCCATACGATCAGGTTTGACTGGTTCTTTTTCACACCATAGCGCGATCATATGAACCCTTTAACCCACATGATCTAGTCTGACCCGTTCTTTTTCATAATCGTAACACAGTCATATGAATCCTTTAACCCACATGATCTGGTTTCATCAGTTCTTTTTCACACCGCAACGTAGTCATATGAATCTATTAAGCCATATGATCTGGTACAACCGGTTCTTTTTCACACCGTGACGTAGTCATATGAATCTCTTTCAACTATCACCAGCTAGCCATCTTTATTTATGATTCCAATGACGAGTAGTGTCAGAATACGATCTCAACATGGTATATCTCAATCACACACCACATCATTCATAAACATTGATACTACATCATACAATACATAAAAACTCATTCAATTTCATCCAAATTCATGCAATTCATACTTAATAAAGTAAGTAATTACAATATCTATAAAAAAAATATGCAATTAGCTTCTCTTACCCGTATTCACAAATATATCGCACACATCATACATATCATTCACTATTTCAAAATAAATTAACATTTATGAAAAAAAAAAATACATACAACTAGCTTCCCTTACCTCTATAGAGTAAAGATAGAGTTCAAAAAACCTAAAATTATGAGCAACCTAACTTTGTTCAAGAATTTGATCAGACACTCTTGTTATACTCAATGCCAAGAATCTAGGGATGTGCTCTCATCGTCAGTTTGATAAGGAAGGAATGTGAAGTTTTAGAAATAAGACACAGAAGAGGGGAAGAACAACTTTTGAGAGAGAGATAAAGTTGGTAGTTTTTATAAAAATAAAACAGAATATCTTCTTAGAGATAGTTGGTGGTTGTTATTATAAAAATAAAAACTTACTAATTAATTTTTATTTACTTATTATTAAAAAATATTTATGTGTTGTCTTATTTATCTTTAAAGCTAAATTCTAGGTTGGTTTTTATTCATGAGCAATTTTCTAGGGTATTACATTCTCCCCAACAACAAAAGTTTTCTTCCTCGAAAATTGACATACTAAGAAAGAAATAAAGATAGGTTTCTCTAATGATTTTCCTCCATCTCCCAAGTTAAACCACTAAACTTGGCATCTAACAAAACAAATCTTATATCGGAACTCTATAACTGATATCCGACGTCCTTCAAAAGTAAACATCTCAAATTTACTTAAAAGTTGTGTATATCAATACTACCAAAACACTTACTCTAAAGAAACACTTTACACACATTCTAATTTATGTCTAGAATCCAATTTCATACAAAATCTATTTAATCAATCAAAAAATAACTTTTAAAAATACTTTAAACACGAAACATTAAGACAAAAATGTATCTTAATTTAGTCATGAATGTTCACCTTCACCATTTTATTAAAATTCTTTTCTTTCTTAATAGTTTCGTTCTCATTCATCACAATCAACTCAACTCAAGTACAATTAAAATTTCAAAGATCATGGTCAAACATTTAACTAGAAACATTTTTCCTATTTCTCCAAATTAAATTTTAAAAATCTACATCTAGAAGAAACACAATAACTCACTACCCTCAGGTCATCCTAGGTACGAACTGCTCTAATATCAAATGTAACATCTCATATTTTTTCATATAATAGGAACTTTATTGAATAGGAATTATATAATAATCCTAAATATAAATATCAATACATTCATCATATATTTCTAAATATACTTCCTCACATAAAATTTATTAAAGATATCTTTGTACAATCATAATAAAATTAAATTAAACTTCTGCATCAGCTTATTAAGGATTCACACTACCTGTCAAATTCTTTGCTCACGTGTAATACACGATCATCGCATATTTAAAAACAAAACAAACACCACACAAAAAGAAGGGTAAGCTAGAGAGTTTAATATATATATATATATATATATATATATATATATATATATATATATATATATATATATATTAATAAGTCAAAATTTTATCTCAACCAAACTATAACAAATCAAGCTTTCATAATTCATCTTATCCATCACAGTATCATTAACACATCACACTCATCGAACACGGTAATCCATATGATCTAGTCTAACCATTTCTTTTTCACATCGTAGCACAGTCATGTTAACTTATCAATCCATATGATTTGGTCTGGCCGGTTCCTTTTCACACCGTAGCGTAATCATATACACATTTCAATCCTATGATCTGATCTAACCAGTTCTTTTTCACACAGTACTGTTGTCATATGAACTTAATCCATTTGATCTAGTCTAACCAGTTCTTTTTTACACCGTAGCACGGTCATACAAACTCTTTAACCTACATGATATGGTCTGACCGATTCTTTTTCACACCGTAGCACAATTATATGAAACCTTTAACCCACATGATCTGCTCTGACCTGATCTTTTTCACATTGTAGTGCAATCATATGAATCTATTAATCCATATAATCTACTCCAATCGATTTTTTTTCACACCATGGTGCAGTCATATGAATCTTTTTCGACTCTCACCACCTAGCCATCTTCATTTATGATTCCAATGACTACTAGAGTCAGGATACGGTCTCAATACGGTATGTCTCAATCACACATCACATCATTCACAAACATTAATACTACATTATACAATACATAAACACTCATTCAATTCCAATAATAAAATTATTATTTTTTCACCAATATTATAAATATTATTATTAATATTAGTATTGATATTATATTTGTTTCTAATATTGTTATTTATTTAACTTGTATTATCAATATTTATATTACAAATATTTTTAATTTTATTTTTAATAATTTTAATTTTTGATTAGTTTTATTATTATTAGATTTATATTTACACGAAAATTATTTTTAATACTAATAATGTATTATTAACGATAATTATTATTTTTAATGCTAATAATATATTTACACGTCACATAAGGAATTAGGGTTGGTGAAAAATTTATCTACGACCTGCTTACCTACAGATTTTGATCTGTAGATAATGTATGATTATTTATAGATTTTTTTCGTATATAAATCTAATTTTTTTAGTGCAAAACTATATTTATGTTAGAAATTATTTTCATATAGATCTAAACTATCTTTATATGTTAAAACAGTGCTTTAGTCATATCTATAACTATTTCACATATAATATCTGCTGCCTATGAATTAAAATACATCTATATTTATAATATAATAAGTAAAATAATTTCGTATTACTTTAAATTTTAAATATATGTGTGACTATATACGTCATATTATATTTAATATTTAACCTTTTAATATAAAATAAAATCATACGAGTATAATATAATATAAAAATAATTATTTGAGTATATGAATGATCGTACCCATCATTTTATATTCAATACTTTGTTTTTATATAACAACGTATTTCAAATAAATATTTTTTTAAATAAAATTTATGCAATAGTATGCAACGTTGATGTATAGTTTACACTACATTTATAATTCGTATAAGAATCAAGCATAGTCTCACATTATTTTATACTCTAATAAGCGTGAACTATAAAAATGTAAAATCTTAAAAATATTAAAATTTCAAAACCAACAAATATCAGGACATAACAAATTTATTTTCTAAAGAACTACATAATCCTGGTTTTTCATTATAATAGTACGAATCAACATATAATCTCATTCACCTTTGAATCAAACTTGTCAATATTACTCTTTTCATTATTTAAGACAACATTTACATCCAAAAATTGTTAAATGGAAAATGTTTTGTTCTCTATCTTTAAAAGGCTCATATGGTATTAATTTCATAATAGGCTTGATCAAAACCTTGATAAGAGCATAACAAGTTGTGCTTAAAACATCAGTCGAAAAATATTTTAGTAAAACAATTTTATTTAACATTGTTCTTGCAAGTTCTTCCAAACATTTGTTCTTTCTTTTTACAACACCATTTTGTTACGGCATTCTAAGTGTAGAAATTATGTGATATACAAAATTATTAACAATATATTTTCAAATGACTCATTCTAAAATTCACCACTGTGATCACTTTCTCAAAACTTAATTTTCAAATACTTTTAATTTTAAATAACAAGCAAAAATTTCTTAAAGGCTTTAATAACATCACTCTTATAAGTAAGAAAAAGAGTCCATGTAAACCTTGAATAATCTTTAGCAAAACTAAAACATAGTACCTACCACTAGGATATCTTTATTTAGATGGTCAAATATGTGTCAATTTTAAAGATTTTGTTACAATTTTCTCTATGATCGCAAGTGCATCAGTCACAAAATATAACAAGCAATAAATATTCTCTCCTAAGAGACTTATTTAATACACAATAATAATTACAATTATAATAAAATTAAACAAAACAACAATTCCATAATTTTAAGTGTTTGTGTGAGAAAATAAATTATGAAAAAACTTAAATATAAATTTATATCAAATCTCATATAGAAGAAAAGAGGTTAAGGATCAATGATATGAATATTTTTACAATTAGAATTCACCATATTTCTTTGATATCTATAAAGAAAAACAATTATCTTATTTCCTAACTAATGTGAATGTCAACCCACAATTATACACAAACCCTAATTCCTTATCTGAATGAACATAAGCTCTCTACTAACCGTCAATTCCTTGATCAATTATATAGAAATGACTTACTTTTGTCATAAGGGTTTAAGACAACAAATGAATCATGCTCTATTCTTAGACACAAGTTTTCACTAGGTATTTCAATTAAAATCCTGACTACAAAGATGTTTTCCAATACCCTAAGAATCAAATATCATGCCATGACACCAATTATTAAACACAAAATTAAAATATTTACAATAAAGAAAAGACATATACATTAAACCAATATTGATTACATGAGAGTTTGGTAGGTTATATCTAACTCAGTCACGAGAATTTTAAACATACAAGTTGTCATCCAAGACTGACTCTTTTTCACTTTTGGTTTTGTGTGTCTAAACCCAAACACATGCACTCATTAAATAGATTTCGAGCAACGCTCCTGACCGATCCAACTTTAGTGGCACTAGGCTCAACTCTCCCTGCATGGGCCCAAGATCCAACTTGCACTCGGTGCAACTCTAGTGGCGTCGGGTGTGGCTTCACTACGTCACCACTCTTCTATACATCCTCCTTCATGAGCTTCCTCCTATTTCCTTCTTCAAGAGTCTTTTGTGTATCCTTCTTCGTGGGCTCCAATCTTATTCTTCTGAATTCATTTCTGTTTACTTTTTATGCAAAAATAAGGAAAATTAGTGTAACTTTCCATTCACAGACTTAAGTGGTCAATTATTAAAAAAACTAATAAAATAAAGAAATGAGTACAGTTCACGCTTAGAAAGAATTGATTTTATAGTAAAATTTAGTTCCAAAATATGATAAAAATAAATGTTATCAGGTTTAAGAATATATGCATGGAATTTATATTTAAAGGAAACTTTTGTTTTGTTTAGCACTTTGACATGCATCAAACATTTTATGTTTTTCAAATCTAAGATTAGGTAAACCAATAACAAATTCCTTAAAAATCAATTTGCTTAGATGGGACATATATGAATATGTGTTATTCTTTTATGCCAAAGTCATGGATCTTCTCCTTTAGACATTATTTAGACATTAGACAAGCAAGAGGGCCAAAATATGCATTTTCCAAAATCAATCATGTAAATGTTTTGAATTATTTTTCCAACAAATTCAATTTATTTGATCTTGCACAACAAATCAAACCATGGTTCACCTCAAATATTGCCTGAAGATCTTTTTCATAAGTCGATTAATGTTGAGAAGACCGTGATTAAAACCTTATACTAACAATACATTTTCAATGATAATTGATGAAGAAATTGAAACTTTTCCAACATCAAGTATTCTTCCTTTATCGTTATCTCTATAGGTGACATAACCATTATTCTTTAGGGAAATTTTATTGAATTGTCCAACTCACTTGTCATATTTCTTAAGTAGCCACGTTTTAAGTAGCCACTATCAAGATAACACATGAACTTCTTGACTGCAAGACAATTTTGTAAAACATATTAAAAGGAGATTTTAGGTACCCAATTTATATTGGGTCCTATGAGGTTAGTACTCTTGGGGTTTCCTTTCAGAATCCAGATATACTTTCCACTAAGAACACTATGATTTCTGATATAGCATGTGTTTGATGCATGACCCTTTTTCAAACAATAGAAACAAGTCACAAATGACTATGTAGACATTTTTCTGAAATTGAAAAAGTTCTAAAAATTTTGTTTCTCATGACATGTAAAACCAGTTCCAAATATATTTGTAATACACTTTTTGTGAACTTATGAGTGCATATAGATTTGATCTCCCTAATGTGAATTTACTAAGAGTTTCCAGAACGTATTCTATTTTTGCTACATTCTTCTTGCAATCTTCACAATTATGATTTCTCTCTTCAAAATTTGATTTACAATTGTGTAAGGAGTTTTCATAAATTGTTTCTATACCATCAATATTGATTTTCAAATTATCATTTTCCTCTTGTGATTATTTAATGTATTCTCAAGCAATCAGATCTCTCCTTTACTTTTTTGATTGAATAAGAAAGATGTTTTGCTTTTTCATGTAATTATTTGAATACATCCCCTAATCAATAATAATTTTCCTCAATTTGAGATTCAAAACTATTTAAACTAGCTTTTCTTGAAGGTTTTTCATTGACCTTCAAACAAAGATTAATTCATTCTTCATCAGTCTTACTTAAACTGCTAGATAAGTTGGAAGCATTATCTTCCAATGCAATGTAAGCTTTTTTCTTCTTACTATATTTATTTGCTTCCTTCTTTTCTTCAAGTTTTTGTTTCAATTTCAGTGAAGGACAATCAAGTTTAATATGACCTTATGATATTCATAACATGTATAGGTTGGTCTTTGATCTTGCTTCTTGTAGCTTTTATGTGGCATGACAATTTTGTTCTTATTTTTGTTCTTATACTTTAGAAATTGAGAACTTCTTCATCAGTAATTCATACTTTCACCATTTGAATTGTCCATCTCTTTCTCTTCCATGCATTTCTTAGATTTTTTTATGACGAATTTGAGAGCTATGCTATTCTTCTTTTCTCCTTGTTCTTTTTCCTTCAATTTTTCTAATTCCAGCTCATGCTCATTCAACTTGTCAAATAAGATAGTCATATTTATTGTTTTAAGATATCTTGTGGTGATCTATTTAAACTTTTAAGAATTTTGGTGTTGAGCTTTTCTCTGTCAAAAGTCTTTGTAAAAGTAATGAGTAAACCTCTTTTGAAGGCCATAATACATGTTTTCTCCTTACAACATTCTAAACATCTTATATTACTGTATGAGAGTATTTTTCCTTTCTCCTCAATTCTTTCATGAGTGACCTCTAACACATCCCATATTTCCTTAGTTGAAGAATAGACAAAAAAAATCTATAAAATTCATCAAGCAAAAGATATAGTGTTTTTTGCGCTTACATAATAATATGCTATTTTATTTTCACCAAGAGTTCATAAGAAAATTTCTTAAGAACCACAATATTGTCAATAATTTTAGTTGGTTCAAAATGACAATTTACTATTGTGCCCCAAACCCTTTTATCAATTGATTCAAGAAAGATTTTCATCCTAATTTTCAAAAAGGATAGTTTTTTCTAGAAAAAAAAAAGTGAGGTCTATTTATAGAGGCAGGCCCATGAAATGTTTATGAATGACTAGTCATTTAGATCAAAATTGAATAACTCTTAATAAATTGCTCTAGAACCAATTATAAAACAATGAATGAATAAAAAACACAACAAAAAAAAGGGTGAATTGGTTTAAAAAATGACCTCATAATTTAAAAAGAAAAATCTTCTTAAAATTGTTGATAAGGATAGTTAAATCCAATAATAAATAATTACCAAGAATAAAAAAAAATTAAGATAATATAACAAGATAAAAGGGAAAGAGACAAAATTTTATACTGGTTCGATTATACATGAATCTACATCTAGTTACTCAAAATAACTTTAACTGGATTTTCGACTAAAATCTTAAATTATCCAATTACAAAGATTTCTTTATGTAATTAAAAGAATAAATACAAACAATTCCTTAAAATATCCTTCAAGAATTTTTACAGAGATAATGAAGACACTTATTTACCTATAACACGCATACCAAACATTGGTGTATGATTATCAATAATACTGATTACAAAAGAAAAAGATAAATATCACTTAAAATGTAGAAAATAGTTTGACAATTTTGCACTCGTTTTGATGAATCTTGAACATTTTTTTCCAATAAAAATGTAATATATAATAGTCTTAGTTTTTCTTTAATAAACAACAAGTTCTTTTCCAAAAATATAAATTTTTTTTTATGAATGAGAGAGTAATCAATTAAGTGTGAACCATGAGAAAACAAATTTTGAAACCACATAATCAATTATTATTTAACATAATCACTATTGGTGAAACTTGAGAAAATATTTTTGAAACTACATAATCAATTATGCGTTTAACATAATCAATTATTTATGAAATTAATGAAAAATAATTTTAACTCAGCTACAAATAATTCATTATAAACTTATCCTTTGATTATGCATTTATGAAAAGTGGAAAAATAATTTGAAATCATGTTTTTGCTCAACAACATATTAGAAGCTAGATTATGCTTACAAGTTGATTATACTACAATAACAAACCCTTAAGAAAGGAAACCTAAATGCAAACTTCACCAAAATTATCATGTTATGTCATGTTCTGATCGATATGACAAAACTAACTGATAAACCAAAGGATAGAAGATAAGTTAGTTTCTACTTAATAAACTTCCATGTTATAAATTTTGAGTTGATAAGTGAAGTTATTAAATGACAAGTGTTTGATAAACTAATTCATAAACTACTTAATAAATGTGAAATGACATAAGAGGATAAAACTACGTAAGTTTTATCATACAAATTAAATTTGTGTTTCTAAACAAAGTATATTATTATGTAACTATAATTGTAAATTTTTAAAAATAGATAAATTCTTATCAAACATTTTAGTACTTCTATTTTTTTTAAGTTGTATATGCTTTTTTAATTTAAACAAATCATTCTATTTAAATAAGTTGATCTAATAAGTATTAATCAAATTTATTTTTTTATTTAATTTTTAGATTTTTTTTAGTTTCTCAATTTAAACTATTGTTGCATTGAATTATTTTTGTAATTTTCATTGAGTGTAATTTTCACATAGCATCATATCATGAAATATTTATTATTTTAATTTGTAATGTTAAATTTCTTTTAATTTTGAATTGCATCAAAAATTAAAAAGGAACCTATCGAATACTCCATGCAATAATTAATTATGTATACAAAATTGAAATACTAATAAGTGAAATGAATTAAAGAAAGTAAAGAATTGTAAAATATTTAGAACAATAATAAAAAAATTAAATGAGTTATATGGTACAAAAAAATTAAATAAGTTATATATATATATATATATATATATATATATATATATATATATATATATATATATATATATATATATGTATATATATACAAAATTGTTCTATGATCAACTGAAAAATAGTGTACGTAGAGATAAAACTTAGATTTAACAGCTCAATTATTATTTATGCCACTTTTCAGTCAAATTTGAAAAATCCCACCATAAGTATTGTTTATACCATTTGTCAATCAAATTCGATTACTTAATTTATAACACACATTGATATTTAACTAAATCCTGACTGTTAACTCTAAATCTAATTGAAAAACAGTACAAACCGGAATGGATCTAAGTTTAACTATTTAAAAAATCCCTTTTCAACAACTAATTCAGATTTAATTTCATGATTTAACAACATCCTCTGATAGATAAAAAGTTTTTGTTTTCCAAGGCATGGATTGTATTTGTAACACAAACATTATGGAATTATACATGGTACGCAATCTTCCTACTCAGAAGTAGAATGGCAATAGCACTAGAGTGGTAACAAAGAGTAAAGATTTATGTGATGGCAAATCTGTCTGATTAACACAACAACTACATTTAACTCAAGCATGAAGATAAGTTAGTAAGAACAATTCCGCTTGATCCATCATTGATTTCCTCCAGGATATTCATGTCACTAGCCTTCAGCCACCGAGAGATAGAGAGCTGCAGCAACTTTCCACAGGTGCAAAGGCTAATTAATTGCATAATACAACTTCAAGCAAAGCAAAGCAAAGCTCACTCTCAGAACACCAAACAATTTCTTCTTAGAAGCAGAATGCCTAAAAAACACTAACAAACACCTTGCAAATGCCTACAACCCCACATTGCACATGATTTTGATGTAGACTTACCACATGAACAATGTAATCTTTTCTTTTACCATGACTGTAAAAATCAAATCTTCCAGGTCTAGGTCCCTTCGGCCACACTATATTTGGCTACACACGACGATTATCTTGTGTCAAACTACTACTGCTGTCTCCACCCACACGGTTTGGTTCCCCCACCCTGCCTGCCAAAGCCAAAACTTCAGGGGACATTTCCCAGGTTCCACTTTTTCTTCCCCAGCTAGATCGCCGAGGATGCATTCCGGCACGGTCTGAGTCATCAACTGTGGTCCTCATTTCAGGAGACAATTCACCATCCTTTACAGTCACACGATCATTGCTTACTTGAGCTTCAGAATCATCAATTCCAGCACCCATGTCCCATACTGTTTTTCTTCCCATCTCTATGTCCTCCCCAACTTTCCCCATGTTTTGGTTCATATAGCCTCCACCCACTGATCGTGTAGGTAATGCTGGCTCTTTTGGCACTGTTGCCCTGAAATTGTTCTTTGAGGGGGGAATGCTGATGCAGAATATCTCTTTGAAATTATTCAACACTCCTTTGTTATAAGGATTGACTCGCCGATCATATCGGTATCTGAAGTTTTCATAAGTAGTCTGCAAGAGCAAAGGAGTCAATATCAAGCCTATAATCCGAAAAGCTAAGCATGTGGATTGAAAAGAGCAGTGCTTACCTGATTGGTACTGATCAAATATAAGTGGAAGGCAGTGAGGCCTCCCACAAACCACATTGATATAAAGGTGTAAATTATTAACACTATGGAGGCTGGAGTTTTTATCATTGCCTTCCAAATTGTTGTCTCTTCTGCCGCCATAATTCTTACAATATAGACCCAGCAAAACGCAAAAACATATATACAGAGTAGCGTAGTTGAGAAGACAAACATGAAGAAGAACCGATAATTGCGCTGCATAACAATGTGCAAACAATTAGGATACAAAATGCATATTCAAGAATGACAAAGCAATGATGACTGAAATGTAATCCAAAGAAAAAAAAAATAAAGAAAACGAG